>Ga0302206_1000807_pt1 | contig 11981 bp, 8 predicted proteins | sample II_Fen_E2_1_FD_194581 | JGI IMG/M metagenome (GOLD analysis project Ga0302206, IMG submission 194581) | Peat permafrost microbial communities from Stordalen Mire near Abisko, Sweden - II_Fen_E2_1 | ecosystem: Environmental > Terrestrial > Soil > Wetlands > Permafrost | place: Sweden: Abisko...
ACTGATGATCCATATTTCAGGGCATTCTGGAAAAGCGGGAGAGTACTTCTTGGGAACAGCATACTTAGATAATTGAGTAACTCTGCCAATAACCGGTGAAAAATGACTGGAATTTATGGTACCATGTTATTTGAATAACATTTGAATAACATTTGATTAGCAATAACAGAACTGCTGCCAGTCAACAGTACCAGCAATTTATACCGATTCTCTGAACTTCTTATTCTGGTGCCATGCAACCGGCGATACGACTGGTAAAGGGTGCTCCTAATTCTGCACTACAGGCTAACATAAAGAATCTTCTTAATTTTTTGGTAGTTTTCGCCTTGAAATTGGTTTTATGTGCACAGAATAAATGCTGCTTTGAGATTATTCCCCTGGCTTGCTTTAACAATGCTTCTGTATTTTTCATCTTTGTTTAATTACTTATGAAAATTACCTTTCCGCACAAAGATGAGGTTGTTAAATTCAGAAAGGTTACATAACTATTTATATAAGTTGCATAATTCATTGATATCATATTTCATTTCCAGATTCTTTATTCATGCTTAACATTTTATTTGACCTTTCTACGAAATCTTTATATGGCAGGGACGCTTTTCATGAGAGATTCTCAATCATGATTTCAGGTTGTAATAAGCAGGAATCAAATTGTTAAAGAAGTATACCTGAGATATCTGTTAAACAGGTTCTTATTTAGAACAATTATAAGTTTATGTTAATTTATTCACAATGTTATTTTATTCACACTAATTCAGTATCTTTGTAACGGAAATTAGTAGATCATAATACTGTGAATTATTTCGAAGAAATAAAAAAATTGAATAAATTTAATTAAGCAAAAAGTGAGAAAAAATTCACTGACAAAAATTAATCTTAACAAATAAAAGAATGTCAAAAATCGCATCATTTGCGGATCTTAAAAAGAAACGCGAAGAATTGAAGTCCGGGATGGATATCGGGGTAAAAGCAATTGATCCTGAAAACATCGTCCAGGTGAAAGTTGCTATGGCAACATGTGGTATAGCATCGGGAGCCAGGGCAATAATGGAATTTTTTCTGGAGCAACTCGAAAGGAGAAATGTAGCAGCTGTTGTAACACAGACAGGTTGCATGGGGTACTGTTATGCAGAACCGACTATCGAGGTTAAACTTCCACGGCAGGAACCGGTTGTATTTGGTTTTGTAGATCTTAAGCGTGCAGACCAGATCATTGAGAAATATATTAAAACAGGCGAACTGGTTGATGGTATCATACCTGTTAATTATCAAACTATTGACTTAAAAGAATAAGGAGGAAAAAGTATGTCAAAATACAGTATGCATCTTCTGGTATGTGGTGGCACCAGTTGTCACGCCTCAGAAAGCGATGCTATTGTCTGCAATTTAAGAGATGAACTCGAAGCAAAGGGTCTGATGGATTCTGTCCAGGTTATTATGACAGGATGTTTTGGCTTTTGTGAAAAAGGGCCTATTGTGAAAGTAATGCCCGACAATACTATCTATGTTAAGGTCAAACCTGAAGATGCGCAGACAATTGTCGAAGAACATGTTATCAAAGGAAGAAAAGTAACCAGGCTCTTATATAAGGATCCAGTCACCAAAGAATCCATTTCAGATTCAAAACATATGGTTTTTTTTAAAAAACAGCTTAGAATAGTTCTTCGTAATTGCGGCTTTATCAATCCTGAAAATATTGATGAGTATATAGCCCGCGACGGATATCAGGCACTGGGCAAAGTGCTTACAGCAATGACTCCTGAAGAGGTGATTAAGGAGGTAAAGGACTCCGGACAGAGGGGACGTGGCGGTGCTGGATTTTCAACAGGTCTGAAATGGGAACTTGCCCGTAAAAGCAAGGGAGATGAAAAATATGTTGTATGCAATGCTGATGAAGGTGACCCCGGAGCGTTCATGGACCGTTCAGTACTTGAAGGCGATCCGCATTCAGTTCTGGAGGCTATGGCTATCTGCGGATACAGTATAGGTGCCAGTAATGGACTTATTTATATACGAGCAGAGTACCCTCTGGCAATTGAAAGATTAAAAACTGCTATAAAGCAGGCCAGGGAATACGGATTACTCGGTAATGACATTTTTGGCACGGGTTTTAATTTCGATATAAAACTTCGATACGGAGCTGGTGCTTTTGTTTGTGGTGAAGAGACAGCCCTAATTCATTCAATGGAAGGACTTCGTGGTGAGCCAACTGTTAAACCGCCATTCCCTGCTGAAGCCGGTTATAACGGCAAACCTACCAATGTCAATAATGTTGAAACCTTTGCGGCTATTCCGGCTATTATTCTAAAAGGAGCAAAATGGTTCAGCAGTATCGGAACTGAAAGGTCAAAAGGAACCAAAGTATTTGCTCTTGCAGGAAAGATCAATAATGTTGGACTCATTGAAGTGCCTATGGGAACTACCCTGCGGGAAGTTATTTTTGAGATCGGAGGAGGTATAAGAAATGGTAAAAAATTCAAGGGAATACAGACAGGAGGACCATCAGGCGGTTGCCTTTCCGAAAAACATCTCGATACTCCTATTGACTTCGATAACCTGATTGCAGCAGGCTCAATAATGGGTTCAGGTGCCATGATTGTTCTCGATGAAGATGACTGTATGGTTTCAATGGCAAAATTCTTCCTTGAATTTACTGTGGAGGAATCCTGTGGAAAGTGTGCCCCATGCCGGATTGGAAACAAACGATTGCATGAACTTCTTGGCCAGATTTGCGATGGGAAAGGTAAACTTGAGGACCTTGACAGGCTTAAAAATATGAGTATTGTAATAAAAGATACTGCGCTATGTGGCCTGGGACAAACTTCACCGAACCCTGTATTATCAATGATGGACAACTACTATGATGAGTATGTAGCGCATGTAACAGACAAGAAGTGCCCGGCAGGTCAATGTAAAAGCCTGATGGAATATGTCATTAATGCTGAAAATTGCGTAGGCTGTACTGCATGTGCAAGGGTATGTCCTGTGAATGCAATCTCAGGCGAGAGAAAAGAGGTTCATCATATTGATCCTTCTATCTGCATAAAATGTGGTGCATGTATGGAGAAATGTAAGTTTGATGCAATATTTATCAGATAATCAAAATAATAATGGAAACTATAAAGCTTACTATTGATAATAAAGAGATTGATGTACCAAGAGGTACTACAATATATAAAGCTGCAAAGGAGCTGGGAATTGATATTCCTACCCTTTGTTACATGGAATTGCATGATATGAACATCGAGAACAAACCTGCAGGTTGCAGGATCTGTGTCGCCGAGGTTTCCGGAAGAAGAACCCTGGCTCCGACATGTTCAACAAAATGTGAACCAGGAATGGTTGTCAAAACACATACTCCAAGGGTTCTCAATGCCCGCAGGACAGTCATGGAGTTTATACTCTCTGACCATCCAAAAGACTGTCTGGTTTGCTCAAAATCAGGAACTTGTGAACTTCAGGATATGGCTCACAGACTTGGAATCAGGGATATACCCGGAGCTGAGTACGCAGCAGTATCTACCTACAGGATTGATACATCACCTTCTATCATACGAAACCTTGATAAGTGTATTATGTGCCGTCGTTGCGAAATGATGTGCAACGATGTTCAGACTGTAGGCGCAATATCGGCAGTGAACAGAGGTTTTATGGCTACAGTTGCTCCCGCATTTGAGCAGAATCTCGAACATTCAACATGCACATATTGCGGACAGTGCGTATCTGTTTGTCCAACAGGTGCTCTCACAGAAGTTAATCATGTTCCACAGGTACTGAGAGCTCTTGTAGATCCGACAAAAACTGTTGTAGTACAGACCGCTCCAGCCGTTCGTGCTGCACTGGGTGAAGAATTCGGACTTGCTCCGGGAACACTTGTTACAGGTAAAATGACAGCAGCCCTCAGGGCTCTCGGCTTCGATTATGTATTTGATACTGACTTTGCTGCTGACCTCACTATTATGGAAGAGGGAACTGAGCTTCTCGACAGGCTTAGCAGACACCTGAAAGGCGATACCACTGCAAGGATACCCATACTTACATCCTGTTGTCCGGGATGGGTTAATTTCTTTGAAGAATATTTTCCCGATCTCAAGGATGTGCCATCAACAGCTAAATCACCACAGCAGATGTTTGGCGCAATTGCTAAAACATACTTTGCCGATAAGATAGGTGTTAACCGTAAAGATATGGTTGTAGTATCAATTATGCCATGTCTTGCTAAAAAGTATGAATGTCAGAGGAATGAGTTTTCAGTAGACGGCAATCCGGATGTTGATTTCTCAATTTCAACACGGGAACTTGCATCATTCATCAAACAGGCAAATATTGATATCAAGACTCTTAATGATGAAGACTTTGATTCACCAATGGGGGAATCAACCGGAGCTGGTGTGATTTTTGGCGCTACAGGAGGTGTTATTGAAGCAGCATGCCGCACAGCTTACGAACTCTATACCGGTAAAAAGCTCGAGAGAATTGACTTTACCGAACTCAGAGGCATGGGAGGTGTCCGTTCCGCAACCATAGATTTTGACGGACTGCCATTAAATATAGGAATCGCTCATGGACTCGGTCATGCCAGAAAACTTCTTGATGATGTCAGAGCCGGAAAATCCCAATTTCATGCAATTGAGGTTATGGCTTGTCCCGGAGGATGCATCGGTGGCGGAGGACAACCTTTACACCATGGCAATTCAGAAATCATAAAGTCAAGGGCAGCTGCACTTTATACTGAAGACAGGAAAAAGCCTCTTAGAAAATCACATGAAAATCCTTTCATAATAAAACTTTATGATGAGTTTCTTGGCAAACCTGGTAGTGAAAAAGCTCACCATCTGCTTCATACTCATTATTTTGATAAAAAGAAAAAGATCATGATTAAAAAGTAGTTAAATAATATTCGATAATAATAAAATTCACGGTTATGTCTCATATAAAAATTGAATTAAGAAAAGAAGATGTGGACTTTATAAAAGGAGTATGTGCTACTTTTAATAATGATCCCCAGGAACTTATAAATGTTCTGCATTCATGCCAGGAACATTTTGGATATCTCCCGGCAGAAGTTCAGGAGGTCGTTTCTGACGGTCTCAACATGCCGGTAGCCAAGATTTACGGAGTGGTAACTTTCTACTCATTCTTTACAATGACTCCGAAAGGTAAACATCCTATCAGCATATGTCTTGGAACAGCATGTTATGTCAGAGGCGCTGAAAAAGTACTTGATGAGTTTAAGAAAGAACTTGGAATTCAGGTTGGAGAATCAACAAAAGATAACAAGTTTTCATTATCAAGTCTCAGATGCGTTGGTGCCTGTGGTCTTGCTCCAGTGGTGCTTGTCGGAGATAAGACTTACGGCAGGGTAGCTCCTGATGATGTTAAGAATATCCTTAAGGAATACGAATAAAATACTTTTTTGAAAATGTAGGGACAGGTCGCGACCTGTCCCTACTTATTTTGTCGCATTCAATTTCACATTTATGATCGGAAAATACAAAATCATCACACTATGCGGCAGCACAAAATTCAAAGATGAGTTTATTGCTGAGCAAAAAAGACTGACACTCGAAGGCAATATCGTGATAAGTGTAGGTTTGTTTGGTCATACAGGTGATGAAGAGGTATGGCGTGAAAAAACCAAGGTAATGCTCGATGATATGCATAAACGAAAGATTGATCTCTCCGATGAAATATTCGTCATTAATGTCGGAGGATATATAGGATCCTCAACCAAAAGTGAGATCGAGTATGCGATGTCAACTGACAAACCAATAAGCTATCTTGTAGCTCCCTGAGATTGCGTCATCGCTTCACTCCTCGCAATGACCACCTGATTAATAAATTAGATGGTCTGGCTCAAAACGAATTTAATAATTTGAAATGTCACAGCGAACCCGACGAAGGAGGGCGTGGCAATCCCCTTCTCCCTTTTCCGACCACATGTCCTTTGCGCCATTGCGCCGTTGTGCCATTATGCCTTTGATCCGTTGCGCCTTTTGGCCATTGATCTTTCTTATACCAGAAGAAAAATTCCTTCTGTTTTCGTTTCTCTTCAATATTCCTGGCTACATAAACTTTTTTTCCTGAATATGGATCAAAACCTGTATAATACATTAATGTTGAAAGAGTCATCGGAGTTGGAGTAAAATCCTGAACCTGTTCGGGCTTTATTCCGAGACTTTTCACTTCTGCCTCAAGCTCTTTCATGTCAGAATCAGTACATCCCGGAAGGGCTGATATGAAATATGGTATTATCTCACATTTAAGATCATGTTTTGTCCTGATATTATCAAACCGCTTTTTAAGCTTTCTGAACAGTTCGAATGGTGGCTTTCGCATATATGACAACACATGTTGAGATGTATGTTCGGGAGCGACTTTCAGCCTTCCTGAAACATGTCTTGTTACAAGTTCCTCAAGATATTCACCTTCATCTCTTCCGGCATTTTTGTTCCACTCAGAGAATAATAAATCATAACGTATCCCACTACCGATGAATGATTTTTTTATCCCCTTTATCCTATCCACTTTTTTATATAACTCAGTGAGTTCTTTATGACTGGTATTCAGATTTTTACAAACAGAAGGCCATATACACGATGGTTTTGAGCATATCTTGCAAAGCTTCATATTTTTGCCTTTCATGCTGTACATATTTGCTGATGGTCCTCCAAGATCAGAGAGATATCCCTTAAATTCAGGCAGTTGTATGATTTTTTCTATTTCTTTAAATATTGACTTTTCAGATCTGCTTATAATTTGTTTACCCTGATGTGCGGCAATTGCACAGAAACTACATCCACCAAAGCAACCACGATGAATATTCACAGAATATTTTATCATTTCATAAGCAGGTATATCTTCCTTTTTATTGTAGCGCGGATGAGGCAGATACATAAACGGAAGATCAAAAGAACGGTCTGCCTCCTCCTCATTCATAGGAGGAAATGGGGGATTAATAATCACCTTAGAATCACCTGAGGCTTCATTTAACCTGGCAGATTCTATCCGGTTCGATTCCTTTTCAAACCTTAAAAAATTTTCTGCAAAGAGGGTTTTATCCCTGATACATTTTTCAAATGGATGAAGAGAGATATCTTTCCATATTTTCTGAGCCGGTAACGGTTCATCCCTCTTAATCAGAACAGACGTCTGAGGAATTGTTTTCAAAGATGAAAACGGTAGTCCTTGCACTAAAAGTCTTATTAGCTCTCTCAAAGGCTGTTCTCCCATTCCGTAAATCAGCATATCAGCTCCGCTGCTTTCGAGTATGGAGGGTTCAAGCTTGTCTTTCCAGTAATCATAGTGTGTCAGCCTTCTCATTGAGGCTTCAATGCCACCAATAACGACAGGGACATCCGGAAATATCTCTTTAAGAATTCTTGTATAAACAATTGTTGCGTAATCGGGTCTGAACCCTGATTTACCACCCGGTGTATATGAATCATCGGATCTCAAACGACGGGAAGCGGTATAATGATTTACCATAGAATCCATATTTCCTGCAGTTACCCCAAAAAAGTACTTTGGTTTGCCCAGCTTCCTGAAATCCCTTAAATCATCCTGCCAGTTTGGTTGTGGTACAATAGCAACCCGTAATCCTTCATTTTCTATAACTCTTCCAATAACAGCCGGTCCGAACGAAGGATGATCAACATATGCATCACCGCTGAATATTATAACATCTAATTCATCCCAGCCTAACAAATCGACCTCTTTTCTTGTAGTAGGCAGCCATTTATTATTGAAAATATGTTGAGTTTTCACGCTGCTAATTTACTTAAAATAACTATCTTGCAAAGACAAGTGCTATTTATCAGTAGCATTCTAAGATGCTAAATATGAACGCACATTTCTTTTTATTCTCACATATCTGCAAAAACTAATTTTAACATATTGCCTTTTCTGCCTGGTTCTCCTTTTCAACCCAACGGAAATTAAGTCCCAGGCTGTCCATAAAAGACCAGGCATCGGACTTGTTCTTAGCGGAGGTGGTGCGCATGGAATAGCTCATATCGGTGTTTTAAAAGTCATGGAGGAAGCGGGTTTAAGGCCTGACTATATTACAGGGGTAAGCATGGGCAGCATTATCGGTGGTATGTACTCGTTGGGATATTCAGCAGACAGTTTACAGAAAATTTTTAAAAGCATAAATTGGAAGCTTATCCTCTCGAATAAGATTCCTGAGAACAAAGTGATTTTTCTTGAAAAAAGCCATTTTTCCAATAGCATTATTTCCTTGCCTCTTTCTTTCAGGAAAGTTATACTTCCCTCTGGTCTTATAAACGGACAACAGGTTGAAAATATACTTAGCTTCTATGCCTGGCCTGCTGCTGATATTAATGATTTTTCAAAGCTCCCAATTCCTTTCTTATGTGTCGGAACCGATATTATAACCTATAAGAAAATTCTTTTAAAAACCGGGTATCTGCCAGATGCTATCAGGGCAAGTTTTTCAGTTCCCTCTATTTTTACCCCTCTTAAAATTGATACTCTGCTTCTTCTTGATGGTGGATTGATCAGGAACTTTGCTGCAAGTGAAGCCAGAGAGATGGGAGCCGATATAATTATCGGTTCATATGTTGGTTTTAATGGGTATAAGGCTGACAAGCTTCAATCTGTCTCCGGAATAATGGAACAGATCGCCATGTTCAGGAGTCTCGATGATTTTGGAGGAGAAATGAAACTGGTTGATGTGCTAATCAAACCTAAGACAGAAGGATTTTCAATCTTTGATTTCGACAATGTCGATTCCCTTATTCAAAGAGGCTACAAGGCTGCATTACCCTTTAAAGCAAGGTTTAAAAAACTAGCAGACTCACTGAATAGAATTGGTACACAAAAACCGATAGCGAATATTCTTGACAAAAAAACATATACTATTAATAAGATTGAAATTGAGGGTAATAAAAGCTATTCGGATGAACAAATACTCGGTGTCCTTGATATCAAACCGGGGAAAAAACTGGATAAAGTTTTCCTCACCGATAGGATTGAACTTCTTTTTGGGAAAGCCTGGTTTGACAAAGTGAAATACAGAATGATTCCCCGGAATGATTCTCTTATCCTGGTTATAGATTGCATTGAGAAGCCACAGGCAATGCTTTATGGATCTGTGCATTACGACAACACACTCCTCTCCGGACTTATATTTGAGATGTCTGTCAAGAATCTTTTAACACAAAGATCTGTAATCAATTTTGGTTCGCGCATTGGCCAATATTACAAGTTTGAATTAAATTACCTTCAGTTTATTGACAGAAATCAGATATTCGGATTATCAGCAAATCTGAATTCCGATAATACCCTGATCCCATTGCTAGATACAAGAGGGGAAAAAGGTGAAGTGATCAGCAGGAGTTTTACGCCCGGATTGGCTATCAACCGGAGAATAGGACTAAATAATATGATGACCCTTTCAGCAAACTATGAAAATCTGGATCTGGTTATTCATTATATTGCTGATAATCATCTGAAAAGTCTCTCTAACAATTATCTGACTGAGGCATTTTATTATCAGGTTAATAGCCTTGACAATAAGCACTTCCCAACCAAAGGGACAATACTAAACATTTCAGTGAGCACATCAAAACTTTTATCTGCCAGGGTAAAAACTGATTCATCAAGTACAACATTAGGATTATCTGATTTCGGAACATTCTCATCTAAAAGATTCTATACATTCCATGGATCAATCGATCACTTTTTCACTCCTCCGGGGAAACTGACTTTTTCATTCGGAGGTGATGCACTTATTATTACCAACTCTGATTCCATATCATCTCAAAACAATTTCTATTTTCTCGGTGGAGTTGAATCAGTTAACAGAAGATCAATTCCAATGGTAGGCTTCCAGTCAAATGAAATTCCTGTAAAAAAAGCTGCTGGTTTCAGAACAGGTCTTGATATAGAAGTAATTGAGAACTTTCATCTGAATCTTATGGCTAATATTTTTGCTATCCAGGAAGCAAACAGAAATAAAGGATTCTCATTGCTTTCCGGTGCTGCAGTTGGTGTAGGTTACAATTCAATTATTGGTCCAATGAAAATCGGATTAATGTATGGAAACTACAAAAGAGAAGAGTATTTCAATAAGATTAAAGGATATTTAAGTATTGGGTATAATTTCTGAGAACAAATATTTCAGTGCTCTGCTCCTAAGATAATTACAACAAACATTTAACTGCAAATATTACGGTTCACTGCACCGTAATATTATTCAAGCTGAGTCTCTATTTAAACTTGATCTCTCCGCGTTTCCCATTTCTGAATCAAAAACCATAATATTCATAATATCTTGAAATTCAATTAATCTGCTCCTTCTAAAGGTGAATATTTAAATTTTACTAAACATATGAGGACGCCCGGGAAAATCTAAATCAATATGATTGACTTAGAAACGGTCTGATTGTTGCATACATTAAATATATATAATGAAATGATTTTTTGTCACCTATCATTTCTAAAGAATAAAAACTATGGACGTATCAAAAGTGATTCAACAACATAAAAGACTATGCTCACTTATTTCAGAAAAGAAGATAAAGCAAAGTCTTGATATACTGTCTGATATGATTGCTAATGCATCATCAGGCGATATGCGGGATGAGTATAATGACATAGAAATGACCTATAGAAATATGCTCACATATACCATTGACGGAATTAAAGATCCTGAACGCAACAAGATATATCTTAAGCTCATTCAATCGATTCTTGGTCTGTCCGATAGAGCCAGACAGGACATATTGTCACATAATTCAGGCTGGCATACCTACTGGGTAAAACTACAGGCTGAAAAAGAGTTGAAACTCAGTGGCAAAACAATTGTTGAAACTGTTGATGACCTTATGTTTAAATCGGAACTCGATGAGTGGCTGAAATTGAGTAATGAGATTACGCACGACCCCGATTCAGCGATTTCAAAAAAACATAAACAACTGATTAAAAATATTTTCAACCATCTATGGCTGACTGATTATTATGGAGAGGCTGAAAAAAGTCTTATCAACATTATACTAAAATCAGGTAAATTCCGATGGTTTGAAGCGAGTATTTTTACAACTGCTGTTACCCTGAGTGCCTTCAGAACATGGCAATCAGAAAAGCTTATTCATCTTATCAGTCTCTACGAAGCCGGGCAGGAGCAGGTTATGGAAAGAGCTCTTTCGGGTCTGATTCTTAACCTGCACTATTATAACGGTAGAATATTATTATATCCTGAGATTACTGAACGGATAATTGCTCTAAGCCATGAGTCGAGATTTAGGGAGCATTGCAGGATCATAGTTCTTCAGATTATCAGATCGCGTGAAACGGAAAACCTCAGCAGAAAACTGCAGGATGAGATATTGCCACAGGTTGCAAAGCTGAAACCGATGATTGAGGAAAAGCTGGATCTTGATAATATTCTTCCCAAAGATAAAAATGAAGAAAAGAATCCAGATTGGGCTGAGATGTTCAGCGATTCTGAAGAGATATTCAAAACTATGGAGGAACTGACAAAACTCCAGATGGAAGGTGCAGATGTTTATATGTCGGCATTCGCTAACATGAAGCACTTCGATTTTTTTAAAGACTTCCAGAATTGGTTTGTTCCTTTTTATCCAGACCATGAAACAGTAGATGAGATCTACAGGGATGAGATACTTGGTCCGGGGACAAACGAGCTGGCTGAAGCATTATACAAAACTCCATTCATCTGTAATTCAGATAAATATTCATTACTTCTGAATTTAAAACACCTGCCTTCTGCACAAAAAAGCATGATGTTAAAAGTATTTCGAATGGAACTTGAAGGGCTGCAACAATTAAAAGATGAAGAGTCTGCTACCGACCCATATAGAACTTTCAGAACAAATATTACCCAATATCTTCAGGACATTTACAGGTTTTTTAAGCTTTCACCTTATAAAAAAGAATTTGAGGACCTGTTCATCGGCAGGCTTGATATCTATAATTCAGAATTTTTCAGAATGACC
>Ga0302206_1000814_pt1 | contig 11939 bp, 8 predicted proteins | sample II_Fen_E2_1_FD_194581 | JGI IMG/M metagenome (GOLD analysis project Ga0302206, IMG submission 194581) | Peat permafrost microbial communities from Stordalen Mire near Abisko, Sweden - II_Fen_E2_1 | ecosystem: Environmental > Terrestrial > Soil > Wetlands > Permafrost | place: Sweden: Abisko...
TGGGAATATCTTCTCTGGTGTTGGTGTCCAGATGTCTGTCTGTCTCCCGTCGTTGTATTTGAGGTTTCCTTCTTTGTCAACCTTTCTCCCGATGTTGTACCTTAAGAAAACCGTTGCTGGTTGGCCTGTTTGTTTTGATCTGATGTAATAATTAATCTTTGCCATGTCGTATTTTATTAATACATTACAAAGATACATTTTTCACAACCGTTTCACAACTATTTCTTATTCTCTTTTTTCGTGGTTTAATTCCCTCAACTGTATTATGCTGTATTTGTGTATTTTAATAGTTTGATTCCGACAATGCAATTCAGACCAAAACAGAACTTTGAGGTACGCCACCGACCTCAACCAATCCCTGGCACAAAGTGCCCGGGATTTTTTGTTTCCCCCTGAAGCCAGCTTGCTGAGCTGAAAGGGGTAAACAAAAAAGACCGAAGTGGCGCGAAGCGTCACAGGGATTGGTTGAAGGGCCACCCCCAACCGGATCACCGAAGGTAATCCGCCACAGGGATTTTATTGAAAGACAACCCCCAACCGGATCACCGATGGTAATCCGCCCAATGACGAATTAAAATATAATAGTATTGATTATTAATGTTATCAGATTTTTATTACCAAAATTCCCCCCTAATTATAAAACTGGCCCTTTTGAGAATCATATCTGATTTGTCTAAATCATTATTAAATATATCAGAATTTTATAAAATAACTAATACTCGCTGCTAATCTCCAGGGATTTACATAATTGGAATAGTGGTTTCCACCGGGACTGGTATGGATAGAGTTGTCGACCTTTGGAATAATTTGCAACCCTGGTCCTATATCCAGGTTTAGCCCGGTGTTATTCTTAAAATTAATGGTTCTGCCTGCTTTTGCAAATACCAATAGCCTTCTATCGTCGTTTCGAGTCTGAGTATAATCTCCATAAATATAGCCAGAAGTAATATTTACATAGTTTAGAAGAATAAATCCACTGTTTAAATACCATGTTCCCTTTGTAGTATCTTCAGCATTCTTCGGAAAATGATAAGAAAAATCTAAAACATATGTCCATAAATTCGTATTCGAAATGATATTTACTGTATTATCTGGTCTATAAACCTCATGTTTAACCGGGAAAAATCCAACGCTTAAACCAGTCTGAAAATCAATGCCATATTTCATTTTAATAAAAATCATTTTTGGGTAACCCATCCCTGCAGAAAGTTCATATTTCTTCTGAGAAAACAGAAGAGAATTAGCTAACAACAGAATAATTAGGAAAACTCTGATTTTAAATAGAATGGTTTTCATTGATCTTGTTTCAATTCATCCTAAGCTGAGCACAGCCACCTTACTAAAAGATTTAGTATAGTCAAAGTTATTACTAATAAAACATGGAAACAAATTATTTTAATTCAAAGCTCCCTTAGTTAAGCTATAATCAGATCTGACGGGTTTTCTTAGCTTCAATAAGAAATTTTATAAAATCTCGCATAATTTGGCAAATAAAGTTTGCCAAATTTATAGTACTTAAGTTTATTCAACCGTTGAGTAAAATATCAAAGTTATGTTGATTTCTGTATTGCTTTCAAAATCCGATCTTCTTGTATAAGAACATCTCTCATTAACAACTCATAAGGCAATTTCTTTAGTTTAGTGTCTTTGAACCCTTCAAGAATTTTCAGTAATGAACTGGCTTTAATCAATGATAGGTTAAGTTCATACTCAATTTCACACTCATTGATAAATTCATCTGTGAATTCAGGAGCAATCAATAAAGACTTTCTGATTATGATTTCTTTCTTCAGGGCAAGATCGCGATATGCTTTAATCTGCCTGTGTACTGATGAAAACTTATTATATCCACTCTCTTTGACTGATTTGCATTCAACCAGGATTATTTCATTATTGCCAAGGTTTATTACAATATCAATTTTATCCTTTGCTGTATTAAGTTTTTTTCTAAGATCCTCATCTACATTGAAACCTAGTTTGATAAATATGGATTTTGTTAACAGTTCAAATTTTACTCCAAGTTCAGCTTCTGTAATTAGAATACCGTTCTCCTTAAGTATATTATAATTACGAAGGGCAATGTTTTCATAGTTTTCAAGAAGAAGATTTTCAGCATCTTTATAACTATCCAGGATATTTACAATTATATCCCCTCTCATTTTAACCTTCTTTAAAGTGCAAAACTTTATTATGGTCTCTTCTGGTAGGGTTTCCAATACATCTCTTGGCTTGAGATTATAATCAAGCAAAAGATTCCCATCAAGGATATTCTCTTCCTGAAGCTCAAATCTCTTTTTAATCTCAGAATTCACCCCGGGGATCTCCTCTTTAAGTTCTTTAAGAAGTTTCTGATAGCCATCTAATGGAATACTGAGTCTTTCATCTTTTTCAATATCATTATAATGATCAATAAGGTTGGAAACCTTTTCATCAAGCGTTGTACCTTTCAATGGGGGCGAAATATTTAGACTTTTTTCAGTAAGTTCATTAAAGTATCTCTTTTTTTCTGTTAAAGTGGCATCCTCTTTAAAAATATCTTCCATAAGCACCCCAGAAAAAGATATCCCATGAGATATTATTTTATCAATTTTTTGATCGAATGAAAGTTTTCGATCAATATTATGCAATTTGCAGATAAGATTTATTTGTGGTTCCCTTATCTGTCTGAGTATTCTTCTAAAAAACTTATCTGCTACTTCCTTCTTCCTGATTCTTCTTAAAAGGGAAATTATTTCCTGAGGGATATAGACTATGTTAAGTTTTTTAGAAAAAAAGATTACTCCAATGTTTTTTAAATCATTTATAAGGGTTTCAGTATCTTTTTTATTTACTGGAAGTACAGAGTAGTTTATCAATTTTACTTCCTCCTGTGAAAGATCAAGTTTCCTGGCTAATGTTATTAAGATAGATTGTTCGTCTTGAGTAATTTTACATTCTTGATTATTTTTTTTATCATTCTGGTAAGCTTCTATTATACAGGCTTTGTAGATTTCATAGTCCCTTCTTCGTGTAGGTTCAATGTCAGAAGATAAGTCAATGAGTGAGTGATTAAACTCTTTTAGTTTTTTATTGAGTTGTATTAATTCGTTTTCATATAACCTGGCGAACCAATCTATTTTGGCTATACAGTGCCCGTCTCTGGTAAGAATATCTGTAACAATATCAAGTTGAGATGAAATTTCAACAAATTCTGAAGCAAGGTGTTCGTAATACTCTTCTTCCACAAGGCTAAAAACTTTTGATATGTTAATGCTATCAATTGTCTTCAGATCCTTTGAGCTATCAGTTAGTATCTTATCTATTGCAGCCTTATTTTTAGGGCTATTGGTATAAATGTTATCAATAATCTTCAGAAATGAATTCTTTTCAAATGAATTCAGGTTATCTAGAATCTTCTCGAGTTTCATACAAATTTATTTATTAAGGTTAGCCTTCGCAGATAGTACTATCAAATTTATATAAAACGATTGAATTTTACAAAGTTTGTTGCGAAGTAGAATCTTGGAATTGTCGTCCATTCATTCATTAGAAAAGCGTCTAATAAAAATTTGGTCAAATTAATGTTGATGGAGGTAATTTATATTTCTATCCCCAACATTTCCCAAAAGCTAGTTTTGCAGTTCTTTTATTCTGCTAATCAAAAGGGTTAAGAACTCCTGATGGATGATTGTATGTTACGATCAGGCCTGATGTGGTGTTTAAAAATGTGGTTTTTAGTTATTGTCTATGGGTTCATTCACTATCCAGTATCCTCCTTTATCATATCCTACTCTAATTATTATTTTTTCTTTCTTCATTTTGGTTAAGTGATATTCTATACCCTTATCAGAAATTTCAGTTTCTTTAGCTAGCTCTTTAATAGTTATTTCCTTGTTTGACTTAATCAGTCTAATTATTTTCTCCCTAGTTTTCTCCCTAGTTTTCTCCCTAGTTTTCTCCGAATTTTTTACTAAAATATTATTTGCCGGACGTTGAAAAACCACAGTAAACATTCCATCCGTTTTGAATATAGGTATTGGCAATCCTGCTTTTGCAATTTCATCTTTGATCCTTCCTATCCCGGAACCAATTTGTTCAACCATATCAATACGTTCAAACAATCCAAATAACAAAGGATTTCGACTTAGGCTTTTAGTTCCGAATTCTTCTGAACTTATTGCACTTACTAAACCACCAGGATTGGTGATTTCTACTCTGTCGGAAAACAATTCAATAGTTATCCTCGCTCCTCTATCATAGTAATCACGATGAGACAGAGCATTAATAATTGCTTCCTTAAACACTATTTCAGGAATTTCCCATATTTCTTTCCTTGGGCCAGACCCTTCTATTTCATATCGGACATTTAATTTACTTTTTAACCAAAACATGGCTTGCTGGAATTGGCGCATTAAAGGGCCTCCGTATATCTTGTCGTCAATGATCTGAGTTTTGGTGATACCATCAAAGGACACACAGCGTATTACAGCTTTCTCAAAAAAGGTCTCGGGTGATGCAGCAAAAAACAATACAGCTCCATTTTTGAAGAGTCCTTCTGGCTGAAAGAGTTTAAGGTTTTTAATGATCTGCTGAGTGCCAACTCCAACAGAAAAACCAGCGGAAATTCTGAATTCATCGAAAAAATCAGAATCCAAATCCTTCTCCAAATTAAAATTTAAACATGGACCTTCGTCAAAATAGATACGGTCAGCCTGCTGAAAAAAATCACGCATTTGTTCAACAGAAGTTATCTTTTGAGAATTTGGGCCTTGTCTCACATAAATCGCCCCAGATAAAGTATATGGTTTTAGTGCACCTGAAGATACCTCAATGACCCAAACCTCTTTATCGTCAATATCCATATTATAAATAGAGCAGAGAAGATGAGGATTTATTTCATTCAAAGAATTCTGAATAGCTGATCGTTTATCATTTTCAATATGTACCCCCTTTATTGTATTATTATCATCTACTCCAATTAATAATACTCCACCAGCGGCATTGGCAAAAGCACATATCTCTGCTGCAAGTTCCTTTACCTTAGCCGGTACCCGAATTTTAAATTCTGCATTATATCCTTCTCCGGAGGCAACAATACTTTTTATGTCAGACAATGTTAACATACACTTTATTTCAATTATTGCTGAGTGTTCTTTTATAATACGAGGTAAATGTAAATAATATTACTCAAGATATCAGATCATTATGATTGATTCCCGAATTCCAATTATATAAGCTATGGGATTGTTTCACACTAAATATGGAGGCATTTTCTCTTCATCATCTTACAATAACCTTTTCATTGAATTTAGTTAGTTCAGTCCTTTTGTATCATTTTGTGAGTGAAAAGGTTATGACCTTTATAAGTGTTCCTGTGTTGGTTATAATACTTCTCTTTCGGTGAGTATGAAAAGTAAAAGTTACAGGCGTCTTCAAAGCTCGTCCCGGTGATATTGCAAATGAACATATCCTGCTCGCGTCCGCCCCAGAGGTATAACCTCCTTCTGCCTCTTAACCACAATTCGTAGCTATACTTAGTTTCCGGCATTAATTTTATTACTCTAATGCTTTCCATGTTACTGATTGGGTTTGTTGCTACTTACCGGTTCTAAATATTTCACAGGTTTATTAGTCTTCAATGCATATTCAATCTCACTTCTGGTTGATGAACCAATGTATCCCTTCACGTTAATGACAAATAGCTCGTCTGCCAGATCAATTTTCCGCTTGTGCATATCATCCAACATTATTTTGGTCTTTTCCAGCCATACTTCTTCATCGCCTGCATGCCCGAAAAGTCCGACACTTATTACAATATTGCCTTCAATTGTCAATCGTTTCTGTTCTGAAAGAAATTCATCTTTGAATTTTGTACTTCCGCAAAGCGTTATAATCTTATACTTTCCAATCATTTTGCCGACTTTTAGAATTGTGTAATTTATTTATTAAAGTTATCATAATTCGACAAACTATGAATTCCTGTCCCGGAAAGTATTTTTAAATAACTCAAGGTGTGAATAATGTAACATATTTCTAAAATAATGTAACACCCAGGGGTTTCTGAAGGCATATCTTTGTTTCGATAATAAGTTACTCACAAACGGAATATTGATATCACTGAAATTTTAAATATTAACATAAATCAACTAAAATGAAAAAAATCGTTATCTGTCTTATGGCAACATGCTTGTCACTGACATTACTCCCACTTCAGTCAAGTGCTGCAACAACTGCTCCTCTGACAACTATTCCAGCTCCTGCCCCAGTTGCAAATGCAGAATCAAAAGCTCTTGAGTTAAGGCTAAATGAAATTAACAAAATGGATAAAACGAACATGAAATCGTCAGAAAAGAAAAGCCTGAGAAAAGAAGTTCGTTCGATAAACAGCAAGAGAAGAGATATCGGCGGCGGTGTTTATATTTCAGCCGGTGCATTGATTCTTATCTTAATTCTGCTTATCGTACTCGTATAATAACAAACTAAGTCTTAGGGTTGTAGTGTATCCTTTAGATTAGAGTTAGGTTTTAACAGTTAATTTGAATGGAGGGGGTTTAGCTTATCAAGTCTAAAGATAAAGCGGATCCTCTCCTTTATTGATCCGTTTATTGAAGAGAGATTGTCAGAAACAATCAGAGGGATATAGATCTCAAAAGCGTTCCAGATTCCGGCTTTAAAACCTGCTTCAAAGTATAATTCCGGTTTGCCGCTGGTTAAATAACCATGATCGTTAAGTACGAAGTTGACAAATGGCTTAACCGGCAAGCGGGAAGCTATTCCGGGGAGACTACTTGTTAACGAGAGAGAACAAACCCAACGACTATAACCCAGGCTGTCACTAACCGGAGTCACAAGTCCTCCTTCAGATAAATCCATCTGTCTCGAAAAAAAGGTTTTTGGAAACACACCAAACCGATCAGGGTATAATCCCTGGTATAAATACTGTTCACGACCACCCCTTCCGCTTGCTGAAAAAGAATATATTGGATATTCAGATGTGCTTTTAAGCATGGATCCTGCAAAAAGCCTCATTTCCAGACCATTATTCTTTCCAATATAACTGTATTTATAATTTATTTCCAGTGCTGTCTTTTGAAAAGACTTCCCTGTTTCAAAAGAAACCTGCATATTAAAAGGATCAGTCATCCCGGTCCTCCCAACCTGGTATCCTAACTGCATATAAGAAAGCATCTTTGCCTTGCTGAGTTGGTTTATCTGATTAAGATCCGATGCTGCAATATAATACCCGAAGACTTTCTGATTTATCGGATTAGTCTTTATTTCTGATCTGAAAAAAATGTCCGATCCGATACTTACCTTATGATAATTCTGATTTCCGGGTGCTCCGAATTGGGCCCCTTCAATTGAAAAGGTTGCCAATCTTATTAAATTATTATATGGAATTTTGTTATAAGAAACTTTCCCATAACCAGTAATTCCCTGATTACGAAAAGTATAGAATGGAATAAGAAAATATTCCAGAGGTTTGGGTATTAGTGTTCCGTTATGCATTGCTACACCAGCCATAAAGCCATCTGCCCTGTTCCAGTCAAAGGCAGGGAAATAAATCAGATACCGTTTATCAGGTTCCTCAACCGTGTATATGAGCTGCAAATGAAGAGGATCAGCCTTTCTGAAGATTCCTGAGGTTCGGATGTTGTTATTGAGTCTGTATAACTCGGTCATCTTATGTTCAGGATCAATTCGAATATCAGAATAGTTTTTCCCGGGGATATCGATCCATTTCTTTCCTTCAAAGCCGTCAATCCATTCTTCATATCGGATTGAATCGCTTTTCATTCCTGTTATCAGAACAGGTGATTTAAGCTCTCCTTTGTTTTTAATAAGTAGTTTCTGGTCTTTATAACGGACAATTTTATAATCGAGCCGTTTTGTTGTTCCAAGAAAATCATCAAAGAACCAGGAAAGATCTTTATCAGTATGTAATTTGAATACACTGCTGAGATCTTCCGGATGCGGATGTTTATTTTTCCACTTATTATAGTAATCATCCATTGCCGAATCATAGAGAGAATCTCCCAGAAAAGTCCGGAGATAGTTAAAACCCTGTCCGGCCTTGTAATAAATTATATTTCCGTAATTATCGTAGCTGTAATCGGCAGCATTCAGATTTATTGCTTGTTCAGTGTTTGAACGGGCAGGAACGAGCCATTCTATTTCCTGTTCCCTTTTTGCAGGTATATCAGTAATATTCAAAAACCTGGCAAGTTTCCTGTTATAAAAGCTAAGTTCCCAAAGCTTCTTCCAGGGATATCTTTCTTCCATATATCTCGATTCATAAGCGCTTGCAAGGCTCTCATCCATATATGGAAATCTCCGTTCATCGGATCCAAGTACACTATAAAACCAGCTATGACAAATTTCATGAGCTATTACCTCATCAAGGTAATAGGGATCATTTGCAAGACCAATTACTGTAATTCCGGGATATTCCATCCCTGATCCGGAGGTAAGAGCGCTTTGTACAGCCGTAAAACTGTTATAAAGGTACTCTCCATTCCATTTTGAAAAATACCAGAGGGCATTGTTTATATAAGAAATTGAATTCTTCCAGAGACCGGATTCCTTGTTAGTAAACATAGCCCATGTTATTACTTCTCTTCCTGTTACAGGCAGCTTTACACTTCCTTTAAGCACGTGGAATCTTTTATCAGCAAACCAGGCGAAATCATGTATCCTGCTCTCAGTATAACGCAAAGTCTTTAATTGGTTTGACGATGGAGGAAAATCATCACGCTTTGAATCAGGTGTTTCCATCCATGAAGAATCTGAAGCAAGGGCTTCAAGGTATTTCCGTTCTTCATCATTTTGAAGATTTCCAGTAGCGCCAACAATGTAATTTGCAGGAAGAGTAATACTTACATCAAAACTGCCATATTCAGAATAGAATTCCCCCTGATCAATATAGGGGATCTGATGCCAGCCTGTTCTGTCGTAAACAGCCGGCTTTGGATACCATTGGGAGATCTGATAGGATTCGCCAATGTGGCCTAATCGGGAAGTCACTCCTTTGGGTAGTTTAACATGAAATGGAGTGGAAATATAAGTAGTGTCGCCGGGATAAAGAGGTTTGTTGAGAATGAGCTTGCGTATATCAGGGAACCCCGGCAATGAATTCCATTGAACATGTTTTCCCTCTGCTTCAAAGTCAAGAGAATCAATATAGCCTCTTAACTCAGGATCATTAAATAATTTCTGTTTCCCATTCCGGTTAAGAATCTCTTTGGCCAATTGGGTTTTATTGTCTGAATATCCATTTGGCCAGAGATGAAAATAAATAAAAACAAGGGTATCCGGTGAGTTATTAATGTACTCAACAGTTTCAGATGCATGCAATTCTTGCTTTCTGTCATTAAGAGTTACATGAATATTATAATTTACTTCCTGTTGGAAATATTCCTGTGATGAAGCCTTAAGAAAAGGCCAGAAAAGCACCGGAACTAAGAGAAGATATTGCCTGATTTTTTGCAAGAATTGTAGGGTCCTTAAATAAACCTTAATGAAAAGGATTGAAATTGTTGATCATTTAATAATAATTCAAAGTTACTTCCTATTGAGTAGATAAACAACTATTAAAATTGAATAACTTTATCAGCTGAAGATTTACCTAATAAATGAAATTAATTTAAGATGAAACAGATTTTTACTCTTTTACTGATTGCAATAAGTATCGTAGTCAGTTCGCAAATTACTGTCGTCCCTCCTGCGGGCAAAGCAGAGCTATTACCGATTCGTGGTTTTTGTATATCAGCCCCACAATCGAAAGAACTCGACAGGTTCATTAAATTCATTAATGAAGAACTTGCCACCCGGGCAGTAAATACACTGATTCTCAGAGTGGATTATAATTATCAGTATGAGAGCCATCCTGAACTTCGCGATGAGGATGCTTTATCAAAAAAAGAGGTTAAAAGACTGGTTGAGGCATGCAAAAAGAATAATATAAATTTAATTCCACAGGTAAATCTACTGGGTCATCAGTCGTGGGCCGGGAAAATCGGAAATCTTCTAAAGGTATATCCTGAATTTGATGAGACCCCTTTGGTTAAGATGCCTGAAAATTATATTTGGCCTAATGCCGATGGCTTATATTGTAAAAGCTATTGCCCGCTTCACCCCGATGTTCATAAAGTTGTATTTGCCATTGTTGATGAGATCTGTGATGTTTTTGAGACTGATGCTTTTCATGCAGGTATGGATGAGGTATTTTATATAGGTGAAGCACAATGTCCCCGTTGTTCAGGGAAAGATAAAGCAGAATTGTTTGCAGGGGAGGTTCGCACAATACGTGATCATCTGGCAACAAAAGGGAGGAAGCTGTGGATGTGGGGTGACAGGCTTCTGGATGGAAAAACTACAGGAATGGGTGAATGGGAAGCAAGTATGAATAATACCTACAGAGCAATTGACATGATACCAAAGGATGTAGTAATCTGCGATTGGCATTATGACCGTCCCGATCAGACACCAGTGTATTTTGTAATGAAGGGACTAAGTGTTGTAACCTGTCCGTGGCGTAATCCGGGCAATGCGGTATTACAGGTTCAGGATATGTACAAATTCCGCTCTAACGCAACTCCAGAAATGAAAGACCGGTATATGGGTATGGTACAAACAATCTGGTCGGGTGCCGGGCAGTTTCTTGATATATATTACGGAATCAAACCAGAAAATGGAAAGAACTCACAGGTCGATTGCTTCAAAGCGCTGTTTTCTGAAATCCAAAAAACGTCTGAATAGAAATCCATTAACCGCAAAGGTCGCTAAGAATTTGCGCAAAGAACGCAAAGGTTTAATTTACATTATTTTAACTTTGCGAACTCTGCGCCGACTTTGCGAGCTCTGCGGTTAAATATTTTCAGTTATTTATGAGTTTAAAAACAACAGGGATTGAGAACCAGACATGAACCGGAATGCCACCCTGTTTGCCGGGTTTAAATTTCGGCAGAGTTTTTACTACCCTGACTGCTTCATTATCCAAAAGTGGATCAATGCTTCTGAGGACCTCAATCCTGTCAACCGAACCATCAGGATTTACCACGAATTTCAGATTAACCTTTCCCTGAATGTTGTTATTGGATGCTTCAGAAGGATAAACAAGGTTTTCACCTATATATTTTAAAAGAGCTGGAATCCCTCCGGGATATTCCGGCATCTCTTCCACAATTATGAACACCTTTTCTTCAACAGGAATTACAGGATCAATCGGTTCTACATATACAGTCGTGTCAGTAGGATCCCCGTCTTTTATTATGCCGATAAGATCATCTGTCGTGAATAACTTCGATGAAATTTGTGAGGTATCATCTGTAACTACCGGCACCAGATTCTGAATTGCTTTTTTTATATCAGGAGGTAGGGGTGGTTCAGGTACATTCACTGGTTCCATAAGAAACGGATCAGCCATTACAATGACACCTTTATCTGGTACTGAAGAAGCACTGCCATCTTCAGTTTTAATTGAGAAAGCTGTAACCAGCAGGGTGCTGAGAACAATTCCTCCAAGGATAGAAAGGCTGGTAGCTGAATTATAGCGTCTCCGGAGATCGTATGCTCCGTAGGTCTTGTTGCGGTTCTCGAAAATGATCTCATCAAATTCCGGGACCTTTTTTTCATTCCTCTTCATCTTACATAGTATTAAGTTTAAAAACTCACACAGGCAACCGTGTAACTATATCAAATCGGAGGTGTTCTCAGAATTATAAGATGCAAAAAGGATGCCAGTAATATGTATAAAGGCGATATTATAATTCGTGAAGAATAGAGGTGATTTTCTAAGAGATATTTTTCCCGCAGATGACGCAGATCTTCGCAGATCAAAAAGATTATCTGCGTAAATCAGCGAGATCAGCGGGAAAATGGAAGCTGAGGCTATTTATAAGTTCTGGTCATTGAAGTCGGGATAACAATGATGAAATCAGCTTGCCCCTTGTTTTCATCTT
>Ga0302206_1000815_pt1 | contig 11931 bp, 10 predicted proteins | sample II_Fen_E2_1_FD_194581 | JGI IMG/M metagenome (GOLD analysis project Ga0302206, IMG submission 194581) | Peat permafrost microbial communities from Stordalen Mire near Abisko, Sweden - II_Fen_E2_1 | ecosystem: Environmental > Terrestrial > Soil > Wetlands > Permafrost | place: Sweden: Abisko...
TTAAACTCAGCAGCAACTTCCTCACGTGTTAAGCTAATTCCGCCTGTCAATTTTTTTTCAAGAATATTTTGCGTCATGTTTATAATTGCATCTGAAAGTTCTAATTGCCTGTGTCTTGTTTTTAAAGAAGATTTAACTTTTGGGGAGGAGAGTTCAAGCATCCAATAGATATCATCAGAGGAGACCAGATGCCAGGTGGGGCGAAGGACATGTATCCTTATTATTTCGCCATTATCATATGCTGACTGGAAGTTCAGTATATCAGGGTCCATCAGCCTGACACCCACAGCCCATTTTGACATAGCATAATCCTGCGCCTGAATTGCTCCCATCCATCTCACGGTTTCACCCGGAGATTTTAATTCGGATGATGCAATTTTCTGGCTGATTAAATGTGCTTCTGAGATTTCAATGGGAGTCATTTGAGGTAAGGATTATATCAATTTGAAACTTGGAGCCTAAGTATTCTTTTGTCTAATGAATTAACTAATAGTCTGGTATAATGTAAATCATATCTTCAACAAATATAGTTTCTCTTTTGTTTTTAAAGTCAAAGAGATTTGTGTTATTTTGCACCCCATTACGGCCCGTAGCTCAGCTGGTAGAGCACGTGACTCTTAATCATGGGGTCGAGGGTTCGATCCCCTCCGGGCCGACAAAAAAGGACCGTCTCAAATTATGTTATGAGACGGCTTCTTCTTTTAACAGCTGATTCTTATACGTAGAATTCAGATTATGTCCATTATGCAATGCATTTAATCCTCAAAATTACTTTCTTGACTCCGAGTACTTCCTAAAGTTTTCAAGTATAGCCTGCCATCCACCTCTTTGAACCTCTGGAGGATTCTCATTTTCAGGATCAAATGATTCCACTACTTTGGTCTGATTTCCCAGGTCAGAAAAAGAAATTTTCACTCTTCTTCCATCGGGTATAATGTATTCAATAGCCTTAAGTTTTTCAACCCTTGTATATACCCCAGTAAAATCGAATCCTTCACTGCCATCTTTAGCTGACATGGTAGTTTTGAATTTGCCTTTGACATGCAAGTCATTCTCCGCATGCGGCGCATGCCAGTCATCGGAAGCATAGCACCACTGTGTAATATGCTTTGGTTCAGTCCAGTAGCTCCAAATTTTTTCTATCGGGGCTTTAACTGTTGTTTCCACAGTAATGGCCTTTTTTGTTGCTTTTTCCATCTTTTTAGATTTAATTGGTTGCTAATAAAACTAAACACTGGAACTGTGTCAAAGTTCAGCAGAAATCAATAGATGGATAAATAAATACTAGATGGTTACAGCCCGGACTTTTTATTTGAATTCAGAACAAATATAATCCACGGTGCAACATGTTGTTCCGAAATCCATTTGAACGGTTCATGATCATAACCCAGAGGTTTATAAACTGTCTCAACTTCGAAGTTTGCGTCCAGGAATAATTTATTATAATCTTCAACAGTCCAGTAGATATCCTCCACAGTTCTCTTATCATCAACATCTTTCATTATGCAACGGACAATATCACCGGTCTTAGCCTGCAGGTTTTCAGGAAAATCGCTGGTACTGAATGATGCACATTCATTTTTGTAGAGCTCCGGGGTTGAATCAAGACAAATCATTTTCCCATTTGGTTTCAGTAAGTCTCTTAACCCCTTGAGTATTGTCGTTCTGGTTTCCCAGCCCGGAATATTATCAAAAGTGAATATAGATTGTATAAGGTCAAACTGACCGACTCCAAGATGATCATAATTCCCGTTTGTGACCAATTGATAATTACCGGTTGGATCAAGGCATCTGGCTTTATTGAGCATATCCTCTGAGATATCAATTCCTGTAACTTCAAATGCTAATTTTTTAAGGAAACGCGTAGATCTGCCTGTTCCGCAACCAAAATCGATCGCCCGGTTACCTCTAACATATTTGGATATGATCAAAGGCAAATCACGGTAAGCCAGGTAGTAGGTGTTTGGAAATTCGAGTCTGGCATAAGATTCGGCTCTAAACTGGTTGCCCCATGAGTTTTTAAATTCCGGATCCATACAGTTATGTTTTTGCATTACTTAGCACTCAGGGAAGTTGATTTTATAATGATAGATGAAAGTGATTATAAATATAATAAATAAAACTTTAATCCTGAACAAAAACATGCGGACTCATTTTAGTGGTTACACCTTGGGGTTTTAATTTGCGGCATGAACATTTAGCCTTTTCAATCGTTTAAACCTGAAGTATATAAGGATAGCAAATTGACATTTTGTGTCATTCTGGAAGGCCTTAGGGGGGAAAGATAATGAAAGAAGGAAAAAAGAATGAGACTGATTTCAAGCGAAATAATCTCGATAAAGCATCATCACCATATCTTCTCCAGCATATCGATAATCCGGTCTGGTGGCAGCAGTGGACAGATGAGTTGTTAAAATATGCTGAGGATACAAAAAAACTACTTTTTGTGTCAGTAGGTTATTCATCATGTCACTGGTGCCATGTAATGGCCTCGGAAGCTTTTTCAGACAGAGAAACTGCTGCATTCCTGAATAATAATTTTATATGTGTAAAGGTAGATCGGGAACAACGTCCCGATATAGATCAATACCTTATGGAATTCATTAATTATCAGAATGGCCGTGGAGGCTGGCCTTTAAATGTCTTCATGACATTTAATCTCCGGCCTGTTTATTCCTTCACATATGCACCGGTCAACTCAGAAAATTCAATGCTTTCCCTGCTTGAATTATCGGGAAGGGTTATAGAATTCTATGAATCCAACAAGGAAAAAATACCTCCTTTTAATTCAATTATCAATCTTCCTGGAGCAGCAGATGAGTCTATGCTCATAAAAACACTTTCCGGATACTATGACTCTGACAACGGTGGATTCGGCTCCGGACCAAAATTTCCTTCTCATTCATCCTTATTATTTCTATTATACCAGGCGGCTCTCGATGATAGCCCTTCAATAAAAACCATCTGCTGCAAAACTCTTGATGCAATGCAATTGAGAGGTCTTAATGATCATCTTCAGGGAGGCATATTCAGATATTGCGTCGATAAGGAATGGACAATTCCTCACTTTGAAAAAATGCTCTACGACCAGGCTATGGCTTTGTGGTGCTATTCCCTGGCATACAAACTAATGGGGAGGGAATCGTACAAGACAATGGCTCTTAAAATATTAAAGTGCCTTGATGAGTGTTTTAAAATGGATGGATTATACCTGACTGGTCATGATGCGGATACCCGGCATATTGAGGGTGCTACCTACCTTTGGAGTTTTGATCAGCTGAAGAATGAGCTCTCCGGGGATGAATTTGAGAGACTTTCAAAAACCTATTATATTCACAAGATTGGCAACTTTGAAGGGATGACACATTTGCTTAGAAGGAATGATGATACTTTGACTGATATTGAAGACAAACTCTTAGCTGTAAGACTAACCAGGGAACAACCTTCAAGGGACGATAAAATTTTATGCGGAATAAATGCCCTGGTTATAATTTCACTGATTCAGGCTGGAAGGTTTCTCGGAAGACCGGAACTTGAGTCTCAGGCAGCAACAGTCATGAAAAATCTTCTGGAGAAGTTCTGGACCGGGAAATCATTGAGACATTCATATTTTCACAATGTTTTTCAAGAAGAGAGTTATCTCTTTGATGCCGGAGCAGTGCTGACAGCATTAAGTATGCTATTCGAAAATGATGAAACCTGGAACAATAGCATGGCAGATATAACGACGTACGTTGAATCATTTCTGGATAATACCGGATGGAAAGAATCAACTGTTGAGGATTTTCGGACTGTTTATGCTTCCTGGCTTGATCATCCTATACCTTCAAGTATCAGTTTTGCAGAGATGGGACTAACACGAATCTCTCTTCTGAAAGGCAAAGACCTGATTATGAAAGACTACAGAGATCCTTTCATATCAGATTTTTATAATATAAATATTATGATGAATAACGGGCTGTTTCACATATTTGAATCTGAAAGAGTTATCCCATGGAGTTTGATGCCTGCCAACTCAATGAGAATAAGGGGAACGCATGAAACTGAGTGTTTTAAGGGTACCTGTAGTCCCCTGGAAAATCGAATTCTTTGGGTTTGAACTTTAGCCATTACCTTATGTTATATCTGATAAGAAATTAAAAGGGAACCGCACCAAAAATCTATAGTCAGATGAGTAAAACTGCATTGATTACCGGGGCATCAGGCGGGATAGGATATGAGCTTGCAAAAGTTCATGCAGAGAAGGGGATTAACCTGGTTCTCGTCGCGCGAAATAAGAATAAGCTAGAAGAATTGAGATCAGAAATTGAAACGGATAAAAAAGTATGGGTTTATACTGTTACCAAGGATTTGTCTCTTCCCGGTTCTCCTCAGGAGGTATATGACGAATTAAAAACAAAAAGTATCGCAATAGACTATCTGATAAATAATGCCGGAATTGGCGATTATGGACTTTTTGCCGAAAGTGATTGGAATAAGCAGGAGCAGATGATCAATCTTAATGTTACTGCTCTGGCCCATTTTACAAGGCTATTCCTTCCTGATATGATCTGCCGTGGCGGCGGTAGAATTATGAATGTAGCATCAACAGCATCTTTTCAGCCCGGACCAACAATGTCTGTTTATTTTGCAACAAAAGCTTTTGTTCTCAGTTTTTCAGAAGCCATAAATCAGGAACTCAGGGATATCGGAATAACAGTAACTGCTCTCTGTCCGGGATCTACACATAGTGGATTCCAGGCTGCGGCAGCAGATGCGGAGCGTGGCCTGTTTGCAGGAAACAAGTTTTCGTCCGCAAGGGAAGTAGCTGAATATGGTTACAATGCAATGATAAAGGGAAAAGCAGTGGCAATACATGGATTCAAAAATTCATTTCTGGTTAATTCAATCAGATTCGCACCCAGATCTCTGATACTGAAACTAACAAGGAAAATTCAGACAAAAAAATATAAAGCAGTCTCTAATCAATAATTCAATAATTAAATGCAAACCATACTAGGTGCTAACGGAACAATCGGGTCGGTTCTTGCAAAGGAACTGGCAATCTACACTGATAAAATAAGGCTTGTCAGCCGGAGCCCGAGGAAAGTTAACGAAACTGATGAACTTTTCCCGGCTGATTTGTCTAACCCATCAATAGTTGACCAGGCTGTTTCCGGATCGGATGTTGTTTATCTCGTTGTAGGATTTGACTATAAACTGAAAATTTGGGAGGAGCAGTGGCCCAGGATAATGAGAGCCACACTTGATGCGTGTATAAAATATAAAACAAGATTGGTCTTCTTCGACAATGTTTATTCCTACGATATAAATTCCATACCTCATATGACTGAGGATTCTCCTTATAATCCTCCGAGTAAAAAAGGTGCTGTAAGGAAACAAATAGCTCAGATGATAATGGATGAAGTTAAATCGGGAAGACTTCTTGCTCTAATTGCACGTTCAGCTGACTTCTATGGCCCTGATAACAAGAACAGCATGGTGACTCAGATGATTTATAATAACCTTCTCAAAGGAAAGTCAGCCTCCTGGCCTGTTGATAAAAACAAAAAGCATTCTTTTACTTTTACGCCTGATGCCGCAAAAGCTACCGCCCTCCTTGGAAATACAAATGACGCTTATAATACCGTCTGGCATCTTCCTACAGATAAAAATTCACTCACAGGCAGCCAAATTATCGAACTATTTGCCAGGGAGATGAAAGTATCAAGCAGATCATCTGTTGTCCCGGTATGGATGTTTAATATAATCGGGATTTTCGTTCCTGTTATGAAGGAGTTGTCTGAAATGATGTATCAGTATGACAGGGATTATTTTTTCGATTCATCAAAATTTGATAAGCGGTTTAATTTCAAGACCACATCATATCAGGAAGGAGTAAGGATTACGGTCAACGCTAAATCATAAATCAGAAATTTTTATTTGTAGGATCACGACGCACCTTCACACCTTCTGGTTTCGAACACTCAAGTAATATGATTGTTATACAAAAAACCAGTTATGAAGAAAATTGCTTTGTTCCTTTTAGGTTTCATTGTAATCAATAGCCTGTATGCACAACTGACCTTTACAATTAACAAAGGTGTCGGTGATACATTCGATCCGGCCACATTGACTGTAAATCAGGGAGATATTGTACATTTTAACCTTTCAGCACCCCACCAGGTATTGCAGGTGAGTCTGGATACATGGAATGCAAATGGCACTACTGCCCTGGCAGGAGGGTTTTCTTTTCCGACCGGCTCAGGCGACTTTACAGCCTCAACACCAGGCATTATTTACTACGTATGTACTGTTCATGTCGATTTGGGAATGAAAGGTAAAATAACTGTCAATGCCATAACAGGAATTAATGATATAACCAGGAACAGCCGGATAAAAATTTATCCAAATCCTGCAAACAATTTTATTACATATGAGATGGAGAGTATTTCACCTGTTCATACAATCAAAATTATTAACATCTCGGGGAGTGAGGTTAAGATCATTGAAAAACCAGAATTTTCCGGGAAACAGATCAGGATAGATATTGGCAATCTTAATAAGGGGATGTACTTTATTCAGGTAAAATCTGATGATGGAATTGTTTCCCGGAAATTCATGAAATCTTAGTATCGCCCTACTTCCTGAACAATCACAACGCATTGTGTTTCAACATTCAATCGGAAGGGATGCTAATTTCCACTAATTATGTTACCTTTGCTGCCATTCAATCCGGGTGACGTTGTTAATTCGCCATGCATGGCGATTTTACAGGACATCCGGACTTTTTAATTTAAACAATTTATAATGCAGTTTGAATCATTGAACATTATTGAACCTATACTCAGATCATTAAAGGAGGAAGGTTATACTATACCCACACCCATTCAGGTACAGGCTATACCAATAGTACTCCAGGGAACTGACCTGATTGGATGTGCTCAGACGGGTACAGGGAAAACCGCAGCTTTTGCAGTGCCTATTCTTCAGCTTCTAAGCAAAAATAAATCTTTCGACAGGAGAAAAAAGATAAGAAGTCTTGTAGTCACACCGACACGGGAACTGGCAATTCAGATTGAGGAAAGTTTTAAGGCATATGGCCGTTACACAGGATTGAATTGTACGGTCGTATTTGGTGGAGTTAATCAGAATCCCCAGACAAACGCACTTCGTAATGGGGTTGATATACTCATTGCAACCCCCGGCAGGTTACTTGACCTGATGAACCAGGGTTTTATATCATTGAAGGATGTTGAAATTTTTGTACTGGATGAGGCTGACAGGATGCTCGACATGGGATTTATCCATGATGTCAGGAGACTTCTTGCCGCTCTTCCGCAAAAGAGACAATCATTGTTTTTCTCGGCTACAATGCCTCCGGAAATAGTAAAGCTTGCCGGATCAATAGTCTACAAACCTGTTAAGGTAGAGGTTACTCCTTCCGCTTCAACGGTAGATATTGTGGATCAGTTTGTATACTTCATTGACAGGGGAAATAAAAATTCACTATTACTTGAGTTGCTCAAGGATGAGAAGATCAAGACTGCTCTTGTATTTACCCGTACCAAATATGGTGCCGATAAAGTAGTAAGGGTTTTGAAAAAGAAAAATATTACGGCTGAGGCTATTCATGGAAACAAAGCTCAGAACGCAAGGCAAAAGGCCCTCTCCGGATTCAAGGCACAGACAACCCGTGTCCTTGTGGCTACCGATATAGCTGCACGCGGCATTGATGTGGATGACCTTGAGTATGTCATCAATTTTGAAATTCCAAATATCTCCGAAACCTATGTCCACCGTATAGGCAGGACCGGAAGGGCAGGAGCAAAGGGTACTGCAATTTCGTTTTGTGATGCTGAAGAGAAAGAATATCTGAAAGACATTGAGAAACTCATTACAAAGAAAATTCAGGTTGTAAAGGATCATCCTTTTCCGCTTATCGATAATAATCCGGTGAAAAGTCCAAAACAACAGCATACTAAGCAGAATCCGTCCAGGTCGGCTTCACCTAAAAAGGCATTCCCTGACAGTAGAAACCATAAGAGATAATAATTTAATCTTTAGTGGATCTCTGTGTATCCTCTGTGTCCCTCAGTTAAAGTTCTATTTTGGGTACACAGAGATCAACAGAGTTCTGAAATGTAGAATCCTTCTTTAAATACTCACCAACCCGTTATGCCTGGAACCAATCTCCACAAATATTGTTAGTGGGGGTATGGATCAGCATGATAGAATATTGCTTTTTGACGGTGTTTGTAACCTGTGTAACCGGTTGGTAATATTTGTAATTAATAAAGATAAAAAAGAGAAGATCCGATTCGGACAATTGCAATCCTCCATAGGACAGTCAATCCTATTAAGCTATGGAATCAGAGAAACGCACATTGATTCATTAGTTTATATTGAAGACAAAATCATTTATCTCAAATCATCTGCTGTTCTTCATCTGTTAAAATCACTCGGAGGAGGATGGAACCTGTTTTATGGATTTATAGTTATACCCGCATTTGTCAGGGATTTCATTTACGATCTGGTTGCAAGGTATCGGTTCCGGGTATTCGGAAAAAGGGATATATGCCATGTTCCTTCTGATGATAAGAAGGCCAGATTCCTGATGTAATCATTATTTTCAGGAATATTTTCTTTAATGAACTTATTATTTCCCGGTTTGTTTAACAAAAAAAAGACAATTATGGAAATTATTCAGTGGATATTAATCGTTCTTATAGGAATAGTCATTCTGTTTCTGATCATTGGTTTTTTTGCAAAGAGGGATTATACTGCTTACCGTGAAGTCGTTATTAATAAGCCGAAAGCAGTAGTCTTTGAGTATCTGAAACTGCTTAAAAATCAGAATAAATGGAGTGCCTGGGGATCATTAGATCCAAATATGAGTACTAAATTCACAGGAACAGATGGAACTAAAGGATTTATCTCAGCATGGGAAAGCAATCAGAAAAATGTCGGAGCAGGGGAGCAGGAAATCCTCAAAATTGTTGAAGGAGAGCGGATTGATTATGAAATCAGGTTCTTAAAACCATTCAAATCAACTAGTTGGGCTTTTTTGACAGTCGCCTCTGTTAATGGAAATCAAACACTTGTACATTGGGAGTTTACTGGCAATATGAAATTTCCAATGAATCTGATGCTTATCTTCATGAATATGGAAAAGATGATCGGAAATGACTTCAATAAAGGTCTCCAGAATCTTAAGACAATATTAGAGAAGTAGGTATATAGAAGATGGCTATTTTAAATTAGTGATTTTTTTATTCCTATTTGTTGTATTTTGCATAAGCCAACAAATACTGAAAATGAAAAAATACTCACTTATTTTTTTTATCCTTCTTACATGTTCCTGCCATTATTCATCTGGAACTGAACCTGACCCCAAAGACAGCCCTAAACAAAGATTGCTTCTTCTCAGAACTCAAGTATTTAATGATCTTACAAAAAACCTGCTCCCTTACTGGTCAGCCAGGATGCCAGACTATCATAATGGGGGATTCTTTGGTCGTATAAATTGGGATAACCAGATTTTCCGTAATGAGGAAAAGGGCGGAATTCTGAACGCAAGAATACTCTGGACCTATTCATCAGCATACAGGATTCTAAAAGATACAGCATATCTTCGATTAGCCTCAAGGGCGAAAAATTACATATTGGCTCATTTTATCGATAAGGAATACGGAGGCGCATTCTGCAGTGTCAGATCAACCGGTGAGCCTTCCGATACCCGAAAACAGGTTTATACTCAATCATTTTTTATCTACGGTCTGGCTGAATATTATAAGACGACCGGAGATAAAGATGCCCTCAAGGCTGCTAAAGAAATATTTGGGTTGTTGGAAAAGTATGCCGCCGACAGATCTTCAGGAGGATACTTCGAGGTCTTCACAAAAGATTGGCATCGTTCTCACGACCTTTTGATCGGAGAAAAATCACCGGGAGATGAGAAAACTATGAATACCCATCTTCATATCATGGAGGCATATACCAATCTTTACCGGGTTTGGCCCGATCCTGAGCTAGCAGCCAGGCTAAAATCTTTGGTTGAAATATTCCTTGATAAAATAATTGATCCCAGTACATATCACCTGATATGTTTTATGGACAAGGACTGGAAGAGGACTTCCAATGTAGATTCATTCGGACATGATATAGAATCATCATGGCTATTGAATGAAGCCGCCGGTTTGCTGGGAGATCCCTCTTTGAGTGCAAGTGTTAAAGAAATTAGCATTAAAATCGCAAATTCTGCGGCTGAAGGCCTCCAATCTGACGGCAGTATGATTTATGAGAAAGATAATACCACTGGAAGATTAAATACTGAACGAAGCTGGTGGGCTGAGGCTGAAACGATTGTCGGATATCTTAACGCATATGAGATAACCGGTAATGAGAAATATCTTGATTACTCAACAAATTGTTGGAAGTATACCAGGAATCATTTTGTTGATACTACAAACGGTGGATGGTACAGTTCTGTAACACAATCAGGTCAGCCGGGTAAAGGTGATAAGGCAGGATTCTGGGTGTGTCCCTATCATAATGGACGGATGTGTATGGAAATAATTGAAAGAATAGCATTATAATGAAATTATGAAAAGATCATCATTTAAAGCATTTAGTGGATTTACCGCTTTTATTTTATTTCTCTCTTTTCCTTGTTTTTCACAGGAAACTGACTTGAAACTATGGTATAAGCATTCTGCAAAAAATGTATGGGAAGAAGCACTGCCTATTGGGAATGGACGCCTTGCCGCAATGATTTACGGGAATACTGATAAGGAAATTATTCAGTTGAATGAATCTTCTGTCTGGAGTGGCGGACCCAACCGGAATGATAATCCCGATGCTCTGGCTGCACTTCCTGAGATCCGGAAGCTGATTTTCGAAGGAAAATTCCGTGAAGCAAGTAAGCTGGCTTCTGAAAAGATTCAGTCAAAAAAGAATAACGGTATGATGTATCAGCCTGTTGGTAATATTTTGCTGGATTTCCCGGGACATGATTCTTCCGGAGTCACAAAGTATTATCGTGAACTCGACATTGAAAAAGCTGTTGCTAAAGTATCCTATTCTGTCAACGGTGTAAAATTTACAAGGGAGATTTTTTCTTCAATCCCCGACCAGGTAATAGTCTTACGCCTGACTGCTGACAAAAAGGCAAATCTTAATTTCACAATTGGAGCAAGTTGCCCTCATTCAGTATCGGATATTCATGCAAATACTGAGGATCTTCTTGCAATAAATGGTAAAACCAGTGATCATGAGGGAGTAAAAAGCGTTATTAACTTTACTTCTCTGATAAAATTAATGCCTGAAGGAGGAAGAATTACCTCTGATGGAAAGCAGCTAAGGATAAAAGACGCAGATGCTGTCACCATTCTCATTTCCATTGCAACAAATTTTATCAGTTATAAGGATATAAGTGATGATGGTTTGAAACGTGCAGAGAATTATATAAATTCCGCAAGTAAAATCCCATATGCTAAACTCCTCAGCCGGCATATCTCAGAATATCAAAAGTTTTTCAGCCGGGTAAAACTGGATCTCGGGACAACGGATTCAGTAAGGAATCCTACCGATGTACGTCTCCGGGACTTTGCGTCGGGAAACGATCCTCAATTTATAACACTTTATTATCAGTATAACCGCTATTTGCTTATTTCATCCTCTCAGCCAGGAGGTCAGCCAGCCAATCTTCAGGGCATCTGGAATGCTAAAATGAATCCAGATTGGGATAGTAAGTACACCATCAATATAAATACTGAGATGAACTACTGGCTTGCTGAGCCGGCGAATCTGTCTGAAATGCATGAGCCTCTTATACGTATGGTAAAAGAATTGTCGGTTGCGGGTAGCGAAACTGCAAAAATGATGTACGGTGCCAGAGGATGGGTGGCTCATCATAATACTGATATCTGGCGGATCACGGGCCCAGTGGAT
>Ga0302206_1000816_pt1 | contig 11914 bp, 7 predicted proteins | sample II_Fen_E2_1_FD_194581 | JGI IMG/M metagenome (GOLD analysis project Ga0302206, IMG submission 194581) | Peat permafrost microbial communities from Stordalen Mire near Abisko, Sweden - II_Fen_E2_1 | ecosystem: Environmental > Terrestrial > Soil > Wetlands > Permafrost | place: Sweden: Abisko...
TGCATGGAAAACGGCATACATCCAGAAAAACAAGTATAATGCATACTCCGGGATTATCAACATTTACAACTTTCTAAGCGACTCCTTCAAATATTCACGGTTAGATGATCTTGGATACCTGATCGGCAGGATCTTTATTAATCATGAGAAACAATATTTTGTTGAAGGAAAAAGGCAGATGGGAATGTTATTTACAAATTATGGCAGTGAAGAGATCAGCAGGCAATCGTTACAATTGATTATTTCTTCCGCAATCCAGTACGCACTTGAATTTGATCTGCTTGTACCACCTTACGATACAGTTAAAATTGCGACCGTAGGTCAGGCAGAAGCAAAGATTCAACATTCAAGAGTTATAACAGGAAAAAGGCTTGGGTTTCAGTTTAATTCTGATGATGTACTGATTAGCAATCCTCAAGAAACCTGATGCTCAAAAATCAGAAAAAATACAGGAGTAGTTTAAGGCCGGGTTTATACCTGGCCCTACTGTTACTATGTGAACCTGGTTATTCTCAATATCCTTCAGAGAATGATACATTAAAAAAAATTTCACCTGCTATCCTTAATAAGATCAAAGAAAATATCTCTCTTCTGACAACTGAATTTTTGTTAATTACTCCTGCTTCAATAATCCCCACCCAGGTTCCGGTCAAAGATAAAAACCATATTTTCTTCGATTCACTCAAAGTAAGAGCCTCAAAAAATAACCTTACCAGGAGACTTTATGGCTTTGTAGTTACTAATAAAGACACTCTCTATAAAAAACAGTTCACGGTTACAAGTGACGCCAGTTACACCAGGTACTCAGGAAAAAGGATCAGAAAAATTGTGATTCAGCGGCTAAATGTTTTTGGTGCTGATATTAATAATCCGATGTCAAATAATACAAAAAAGATTGAAAATGTTTTAAATAAGACACACTTCAACACTAATGAAAACATTATACGAAAAAATCTTCTTTTTTCAGAAGGCGATAGAATATCACCCCTGGTACTGAGCGATAATGAGCGAATATTACGACAACTTCCCTTCATCGATGATGCCAGAATAGTTGTAATACCTGTATCTGATGAAGAAGCCGATATTATCGTTTTCACAAAGGATGTATATTCTATTGGTGGCTCCTACGTTTATGACGGGTTAAAAAGAGGCACTGTATCAATTTTTGATAAAAATATTTTCGGAATGGGCCATGAATTTGGAATTGAGATACCATTCGATAGTGCTCTTCCCAATTCCCCCGGATTTGGAGTGCACTATATAGCAGATAATATTGCCAGGTCCTTTGTAAACATGAAAGGATACTACCAGAATGGACTGGGAGTAAGAACTTATGGATTCGACCTAAGCCGAAAACTGGTAAGCTCAACTACAAAATATGCAGGTGGAATTTCTATCCGCATGATGTACACTTCTGAAGATCTTGATACTCTTCCGATTCCGGCTCCTCTGAAATACAATTTCCAGGATTACTGGTTATCGAGATCATTCCTTATTAATAGAGAATCAGTTTCAAGAATTATTATTGGTGCACGTTATACAAATAATAATGTGTTCAATCATCCTGTGATATTGCCTGAGTCTTTCTATAACCTTCAGAAATACATGATTTTCCTGGGGTCGGCCGCTTTTTCCATACAAAAGTACAGCAAAACAACCCTGATATATAGTTATGGCCGTACCGAGGATATTCCATATGGTGCATTATTTAAAATCACAACCGGAAGGGAATATAATGAGTTCAAACAGAGAACCTACTTTGGAACTGAGGCATCATTTGGGAGATCGAGCAAAGCTCTTGGTTATTTTTATACTTATGGCGGATTCGCAACCTATCTGAATAAGAATCGTACAGAACAGGGAGTATTGTCTCTGGGGATGAGTTATTTTTCAAACCTTATAACTCTTGGAAATTCCAAAATCAGAAATTTTCTTTATTTAAACTATACAAGAGGATTCGGCAGATATTCAAATGAATACCTGAAATTCAACACCGATGACGGATTCTCAGGATTTAAAAATGATTCGTTAAAAGGAACGCAAAGATTGACTGTTAGTCTTGAATCAGTTCTGTTCAGCCCTGTTAACCTTTATGGTTTCAGATTCGCGTTTTTCGGTTTTACTGATTTTTCTTTTCTTTCCGGTACAAATGAAATACTGGGAAATGGTTATGCAATCTCCAGCATCGGAGTGGGTATAAGGATCAGGAATGACAACCTCGTATTTAACACACTTCAGATCAGGATTGGATATTTTCCAAATCCCCCGTCGTATTCAACAATCTCACCCTTTAATATTTCAGGAGAACAACTCCTGAGGCCGGCTAATTTTGAACCTGGTCCACCTTCAGTTATTCCATACAAGTAATGAACAAAACAATCTTTAGATTATAAGACATCAGACTGTTAATGATATGCCGGCAGGCTGCCACAAAGTTGAAAAGGCAATGAAGGAAACTCAGCAAAGTGCTGCTTATTATCTCTCAAAACGATAAATCTTTTAGAATTTTAATGAAAAGGTATCCTCGCAAAAGATCCCTTTTTCTATTTTTACATTTCAATGCAACATAATATGATTGATGAATTCAAAAAATTCATTTCTGAAAATAACATTTTAAAACACGGGGACAAAATTCTGCTCGCTGTCAGTGGTGGCATTGATTCGATGGTGATGGCTCACCTGTTCCTGGGAGAAGATTATGAGATAGGCATTGCTCACTGCAATTTCTCTCTCAGAGCCGGGGAATCAGACAAAGATGAGGAATTAGTCCGTCAGTTTGCTTCAAAACATGGCATTCCATTCCATACCATCCGTTTTGAAACAAAAGTTTTTGCCAAAAAGAACAAGTTATCGGTTCAGATGGCTGCAAGAGATCTGAGATACAAATGGTTTGAAGAAATCAGAAAGAATAACGGGTACGATGATATAGCAGTTGCCCATAACCTTAATGATAATATTGAAACTCTTTTAATTAACCTTATCAGGGGAACAGGTTTAACCGGAATGACTGGAATGAAACCCGTAAGTAACAGAATAATCAGGCCATTGCTATTCGCAACACGGCAAGATATTCTGACTTTCCAAAAACAATATGAAATTGATTATCGTGAAGACAAGTCTAATGCTGAGACAAAATATATCAGGAACAAAATAAGACATCTCATTATACCCATTCTGAAAGATATTAATCCTTCCATCGAAATTACACTTAACGAAACTGCTGAAAGATTCTCGGGATTTAATGAAATTGTGTCTGAATACATATCTAAGTTAAGGGAAAATATTTCAGAAGAGAAAGAACATTTCATTACTTTCAATAAAAGTCAGTTAAAAATAATTCTGCATAATAAAGCAGTAATATTTGAATTATTTAAGCCGTATGGTGTCACAAATTCTTTGTTGACCGCACTGCTGAAAGTAATTGAGGGAAAAACCGGTGGTCAGATCATTACCGATACACATAGAATAATAAATAACAGGAAAGAGATCATAGTTTCTGATGAAAAAATTCCGAATAAAACACAATATACTATAAATGACGATCAGGATTTTTGTATTTTTCCTGGCATATCCTCGGCTAAAAATGTAAGAATCACTGAAACATATGAAATCCCGTCAGATCCTCATATAGCATGCATAGATTCTCAAAAAGTGACCTTCCCGATGACTATAAGAAAATGGAAAGCGGGCGATCATTTTTACCCGTTGGGAATGAAACAAAAGAAAAAACTAAGTGATTATTTTATCGATAATAAATATTCAAGATTTGACAAGGAAAATATTTTTATCCTCGAATCAGCCGGAAAAATTGTCTGGATAATCGGTGAAAGAATAGATGACAGGTTCAAGATAACCAGTTCCACAAAAAAAGGCCTTATCATTAAATCGAAACGACAACCACTTATTATTAAACCTGTGAAATAAGTTTCTCTGTGCAATGATAAGGTAAGCGTAGTTTTAAACTTCGCTTACCTAATCTTCCTGATCCGTTCACCATGAATACTTTAGCTATTCTTACTGATCCGCTCACCATGAATACCCCTGTCAATTAAAAAAAGATCTGCCATGGCGATTGCAGCGGCAGCTTCAACTATAACCGGCATTCTTAGGGCAATACAGGTATCGTGTCGTCCTTTTACCTTGAGAGTTGTCATCTCTCCCGACTTAAAATTAAATGTCGTCTGATCGACTCCGGTCGATGAGGTCGGTTTGACAACAATTCTGAAAATGATTTCATTCCCGTTTGTTATGCCACCATTAATCCCTCCGGCATTATTTGTTGCTGTTTTCCCATGATTATCTATAAATATATCATTATGCTCAGAACCTTTCATTGATGCAGCAGCAAATCCGGAACCGAATTCAATCCCCTTGATTGCAGGAATTGAAAAGATCAGGTGGCTGACTGCTGATTCGAAAGAGTAGAAGAATGGTTCGCCGATAGCCAGAGGAGGATTTTTAATTCTGCATTCAATGATACCACCAATAGTGTCATTTAATGCAATGGCCTCATTAATTGCCTTTTCAATATCATCAGAACCACCGGCAGAGATAAGCTTTGCGCATATATCCGCTGACCCGGTAATCTTTTTTGCCATAACGCCTGCAGCAACCAGTCCCCATGTAATCCTGCCTGAAAAATGGCCGCTTCCGCGCATATCTGCAAATCCGGAATGCTTTACCCTCGAGACAAAATCTGCATGACCGGGCCGAGGAACAGCTTTAAATTCATCGTAATCGGAAGAAATTTTATCGCTGTTTCTTGTGACCAGTGTTACAGGAGCGCCTGTTGTTACGCCTTCGAAAACACCACTAAGTATTTCCGGAAGATCCGGCTCCTGACGCTTTGTGGTTCCGATACTACCGCTTTGCCGTCTCTTCAGATCGGTCATAAAATCATCTGACTTAACAGCTAAGCCAGGAGAACATCCGTCAATTATCACACCAATAGCCGGCCCGTGTGATTCACCAAAGAGAGTAACCCTGAAAACATTTCCGAAAGAATTCATAATTCTATTTTTTATCCCTGTATCTTTTATAAAAACCAAGTACATCACCCACAGGTACTTTTTCAACTGTTGCTTTCCCTATACCTTGTGTAAAAACAAAATTAATATCTGTACCTGTTTTCTTTTTATCATGAAGGACAAGATCTTCCATTTGTTCATCGGTTAAATCAATCTTATCTGAAAGTTTAAATCTTTCCAGGAGATCAAGTATCCTATTTTTTTCTTCATGGTTGATGTATCCCTTCTCAAACGAGAATTCAGTAGCCACCACCATTCCTGATGCTACCGCAAAACCATGTTTAAAACTTTTCTGCAATTCTACAGCATGCCCGAAAGTATGTCCGAAATTAAGAATCCTTCTTAGCCCTGTCTCCCTTTCATCATTTGATACAACCAATCCTTTAAATTTCACTGATTTAGCCACCAGAATAGTCAGCAGGTCAGAGTTTCTCGCTATTATTTCATCAATACTCTCTTCAATAATTCCGAATAATTTTTTATCGCCTATTACTGCTGTTTTAATCAGTTCAGCCAGGCCAGATAAATACTCTATTTCAGGAAGAGTCTGCAACATCGCAGGATCACAGATTACGAACTCAGGCTGTCTGATTGTGCCTAGCATATTCTTTGAACCACTGAGGTTAACTCCATTTTTACCACCAGTACTCGCATCTACCTGAGCTAATAAAGTGGAGGAGACATATCCGCACCTTATACCCCTCATATATATTGACGCAAGAAAACCGGCAATATCACAAACAACTCCTCCTCCAATAGCAAGAACAAAACCAGTGCGATCAATCCCGGCAGCAAGTAGTTGTGCCGCAAGATATTCAATGACTTCAAGTTTCTTGCTTCCTTCCCCGGGTGTGACTGAAATAACGGGAGCTTTGGGAAACCCGCTTCCATATAATTTAATTACATTATCATCGGTAATAATTATTGTACCATTTTCGGGAAGTAGTCCTGATACTGCTTCCCACCTCTCCCCGACCAGTATTTCCGATCTGAAGCCCGGTGTATTTATGATTATTTTTTCCAATAGTGGAACTTATTGACTGTTAAAGTTAAAAAATCCGGCCAAATTCGAAACTTTTTTCAGGAATATTGAGATTTGCAAATCATTTCTCACTTAATTCAAGCCATCGTAACTCTTTTTCGTCCAGTATCTTCATTATTTCACCATGCCTTTTAGACTTTAATAACAACTCCTCCTTCTTAAGAATTCCACCGCTCATATCAGTTTCAATAAGCTTTTTTTCCGATTCGAGATTTTCAATTTCATTAGACAAATCCTCAAATTCCCTCTTTTCTTTAAATGTCAGACCCTGCTTTTTTTCTTTTTTTACTGCGATTTCGGATGATTCTTCCCCAACTAATGTTTTTGAAAGTTTGGTGACGGGTACCAGCTTTTCATCTTCCTTCTGTTTTTCCCTGAGCTGGGTATAATTTCCGGGAAAATCCTTTATAACTCCATCTCCTTTATATTCAAAAATATGATCCACAACTTTATCCATAAAGTATCTGTCGTGCGATACTACGATTACACAACCATTGAAACCTGCAAGGTATTCCTCAAGAACATTAAGTGTAAGGATATCAAGATCATTTGTCGGTTCATCCAGGATAAGGAAATTAGGGTTCTTCATAAGAACTGTCAGCAGGTAAAGACGTCTTTTCTCTCCACCCGATAATTTCCTGATTAAAGTGTATTGTTTTTCGGGGGGGAACAGGAAATAGTTCATGAACTGGGTTATTGACAGTACATTGCCATCGCTTATCACAACTTTTTCTGCTATATTCTTAACTGCATCAATTACAGTCATATCATTGTCAAATTCGATTCCCTGTTGTCTGTAATAGCCGAAAACGATAGTCTCTCCGCGTTCAACCGTACCATTGTCCTGCTCTGTAAGTCCGACAATTATGTTAAGCAGAGTTGTTTTTCCTGTTCCATTCCGTCCAATAAGTCCTGCTTTTTCAAATCTGTTGAAGAAATATGTAAAGTCATTAAGAATTACCTTATCACCATATGATTTGCTTACATTTTTTATTTCAAGGATCTTACTCCCCATTCTTGAGATATTAACGTTAATGTTGATGCTCTTTTCATCAGGTCTGATGGCAGCTTTTTCCTTAAGATCATAAAAAGACTCAATCCTCGATTTCGCCTTATGCCGCCGTGCTTTTGGCATCCGCCTCATCCAGTCGAGTTCTGTTTTTAAAAGGTTCCTTGCTTTTTCGGAATTCATCTTCGCGGAATACTCCCTGCTTTGCTTTTTTTCAAGGAAATATTCATAATTACCTTCATACCTGTAGAGTTCGTTATCGGAAAGTTCCAGAATCATATTACAGACTCTGTCGAGAAAATATCTGTCGTGGGTAACCATAAAAAGTGTCTTCTTGGATTTTATAAGATACTCCTCAAGCCACTCTATCATATCAAGGTCAAGATGGTTTGTAGGTTCATCAAGAATAAGGAGATCAGCATCCTCTACAAGCACTTTTGCAAGCGCTACTCTTTTCTTTTGTCCCCCTGAGAGAGTGCCGATTATAGCATTCAGATCAGTAAGCTTTAGTTTGAATAGTATCTGCTTTACCGCAACCTCATAATCCCAGGCTTTATGATCATCCATCTTCTGGATCATATGCTGCAGCATTTCAGGAGTACCGGTCAGAACACACTCCTCATATTCCCTTATCACAGTTACCAGTTCGCTATCGGTACTGAATAGCTCATCGATTATTTTGTTCAATTCATTCAGCACCGGAGACTGCTGCAGATATGATATCTTTAAATCGCGCTTTATACTGAGTGACCCGCTATCAGGATTTTCCCGGCCGGCAAGTATATCGAGCAAGGAGGATTTACCAGCCCCGTTAACAGCAATCAGTGCAACTTTATCATCCTTGTTGATATTAAAACTTATTTTGTCGAAAAGAAGATTGTCTCCGATTCGTCTGGCAATACTATCTGCCTGGAGGTAACTTATCATAAATAATCAATATTGTACAAAGATAAAAAGTGTTACCTTACCCACGCTATTATTTTCATCCCATGACTATCGAGGAGAGATTTAATCGTACAATACAATATTTCCAGACAATCTTCCCTGTAGCAGTGACAGAGCTGGATTACAGAAGTCCGTTTGAATTGCTCGTGGCTGTGATATTGTCAGCTCAATGTACCGACAAAAGAGTCAATATCATAACACCTCCTCTTTTGAAAAAATATCCCGATGCCGAATCGATGGCCAAAGCTGAACCGAAAGAAATTTTTGAATATATAAAATCGTGTACTTATCCAAATAACAAGGCAAAACATCTTTCAGGAATGTCGCGCATGCTTATATCCGAATTCAGAGGCATAGTACCCTCTGAGCCGGATCTTTTACAGCGTCTGCCAGGAGTCGGAAGAAAGAGTGCAAATGTTGTGGCATCCGTGATATTCAGAAAACCCGTAATGGCTGTTGATACGCATGTTTTCAGAGTATCGCACAGAATAGGTCTGGTAAAAAATGCAAAAACACCTTTGAGCGTTGAGATACAATTAACCCGGCACATTCCTGAAGAACTAATTCATGAAGCGCATCACTGGTTGATCCTTCACGGGAGATATGTATGTAAGGCCAGGAATCCATTATGCATCAAATGCGGATTATCAGAATTTTGCAATTATTACAGGGTAAACAGGAAAAAGTGATAAAAGAACGGATATAATTTGAAAAAGGTGGGAATTTGTGGAGGTAGTGGTAACAAAACTTTAATTGGTGTGTTGAAATTAATAGCTGGTAACCGGATTTAAATCAATAATTGTTATTTTTAGATTGTAATTGAAATGACCAGGTAAATGGATTATAAAGAGAGTTATATAGAGTTGCTGGAGACGAATAAAAGACTGGAGAAGGAACTTGAGTTGATTCGTTCAAAAAGCCAGGAAAAATCAGAGTTAGCCAGGGAAATGGTCTTCAGAATTTTTCATTCAGCCAACTGTTTAATGGCAATCAGCAAGTTAGACAGCGGCCAATATGTTGATGTAAACGAGACATTTCATAAGTCACTTGGCTATTCGAAAGAAGAAATTATTGGTCGGACCTCAGATGATATCCAGATTTTTGCAGATTTCGAGGATAGCAATAAATATATGAAACTGATATCCAAGCTAAAGAGCATCAAAGGATATCCGGTTACCCTGAAAACGAAAACAGGTGAAGAAAAACCTTATCTTTTCTCGGCGCATACAGTACAGCTTGAAAATGAGATTTATCTCCTTACAATCTTTGCTGAAATCAAAGATATTCAGAATAAGCAGGGAATTGTATTTGAGAAGTTTGCTGATCTGCTTCCTGAAATGGTATATGAATTAGATCTGGCAGGAAAGGTCATATATGCCAACAGACAGGGACTTGATTTTTTTGGATATACAAAAGAAGAACTTTATGCAGGTATCAATATTGCTGATATATTTCCTGACAGTTATAAGGAAATGAATAAAAATCTGAAATCGTTGACTTCACCGGACCAAATATCAAGTAATGAATATTTTGGCAAAAAAAAGGATGGAAGTCTGGTTCCTATCGTTACTCATTCCTTTGCTCTGTTCATTGATGATATGATTATCGGATACAGAGGTGTGGTAACAGATATCAGTAAGCAAAAAGAATATGAGAGTCAGATAATCAGAGAAAAGGCATTTCTTGAACATTTATATAATTCAACGCCTGTTGCAATCGTAATTACAAGCCCATCAGGCATAGTCTCAATGATAAACCGTGAATTCACCAATCTCTTTGGCTATACATTGGAAGAGGTTGTGAACAAAAATGTTAATGATCTTTTGGTTCCGGACGATTTAAAAGAAGAAGCAATAAAAATCGACAACCTTGCATCTCTTAACCGTAAGGAGGTTAGACAAACAATAAGAAAAGATAAAAACGGTAATAATATTCATGTTATCCTCGTCGCAACTGCAATTGTCATTAATAATGAAATTGTTGCCAACCTTGGCATTTACAGGGATATTACAACTGAGAGGAAAAATCAGCTCTTACAGGAGATATTATTTAACATATCAACAGCCGCCCTGAAACAATATGATATCAAAGAAATTTATCCGATCATTGTTCAGGAGTTAAGTAAAATATGGGATACCAACAATTTCTTTATAGCACTTTATGATAATGCTTCAGAAACTTTATCACTGCCATTTTTTACTGATGAAAAGGATAACTTTTATGAAATACCTACTAAAAAGACTATAACAGGATATGTAATAAATAACAATAAATCAGTTCTTCTCAAACAAAAAGATCTGAAACTTCTGGATGAATCAGGAGATATTGACCTTGTGGGAACTCCCTGTAAAGTCTGGATGGGTGTTCCGCTGAAAGTGGAGAATGACATCATAGGTGTAATGTGTCTTCAGGATTATTATAATGAGGACAAGTTTTCACAGGATGATCTTTATATAATGGATTTTATTGCCAATCAGATTGCGATAGCCCTTCAGCGAAGAATGATGCTCGATAACATTATTCTTGCCCGCCGGAAAGCTGAAGATGCAGCTCAATCAAAGCAGCAGTTCATGTCAACAATGAGTCATGAAATCAGAACGCCGCTTAATGAAGTGATCGGAATTACAAATCTTCTTCTTCAGGGTGGTCCTCGTGAAGATCAGATGGATTATATCAAAGCTCTGAAGTTTTCAGGAAATCATCTCCTGACTCTCGTAAATGATGTCCTCGATTACAATAAAATGGAATCGGGCAAAATAATTTTCGAGCAGACACAATTTAATCTCAGTGACTTTCTTAATGAGATTTTAAGATCATATTCATTCAGGTCAAAAGCAAAGAATCTGAGTTTTGATATAAAGAAAGCAAATGACCTGCCTGCTGAAGTTATTGGGGACCCAATCAGGCTGAATCAGATTCTTTCCAATCTTTTATCGAATGCACTGAAATTCACCACTCACGGGAGCATACATGTTATGGTAAAGGAATTAAGCCGAACAGCTAATCAGTCAAAAATGGAATTCACCGTTACCGATACCGGTATTGGTATTCCAAAGGATAAACACTCCTTAATCTTTGACAGCTTTACTCAGGCTTCTCCTGATACAACCAGGCATTTTGGTGGTACAGGATTAGGATTGGCCATATGCAAAAAACTGATTGAATTGCAGGGAGGTACGATAACAATTGACAGTGAACCTGACAAAGGATCAACCTTCAGGTTTGTTATCTCTTTTGGAATATCAGAAAAAGCCCAGCCTCCGACTACTGAAGTTCCTGAGAATTTCTCGGGACTTGAAGGCAAAAAGATACTCGTCGCTGAAGATAATAAGATAAACTTCTTTGTTGCCAATAAGTTTCTGATTGGTTGGGGAATATCTGTTACACATGCAGAAAATGGTCAGATTGCTCTCGATTTACTGGAAAAAGAAAATTTTGACCTTGTGCTTATGGATTTACATATGCCGGTAATGGATGGTATCGAAGCCACCAGGATCATCAGAAAATCGGAAAATCAAAAGGTCAGGGATATTCCGATTGTTGCTCTTACAGCTGCGATTATGTCGGAAAGTCATGATAAGATTGAGGATCTGAATATTAATGATTATGTTCTCAAACCATTTAAACCTCACGATCTTTTCGAGAGAATTCTTAAACACGTAAGGTAGAGCTCCCCAACCCCACTTATTCCGTACCATTTCGGCCCCCCAATCCCCCTAAAGAGGGGCCCGTTATCTTTCTTTAAGAAAATTTTGTTCATGTTTCAGGACGACCCCCCCTTTAGGGGGGCAGGGGGGCAAAAAAAATGTGTCTTAAAGGGGCAGGTGGGCAAAAAAAAATGTGTCTTAAAGGGGCAGGTGGGCAAAAAAAAATGTGTCTTAAAGGGGCAGG
>Ga0302206_1000817_pt1 | contig 11911 bp, 10 predicted proteins | sample II_Fen_E2_1_FD_194581 | JGI IMG/M metagenome (GOLD analysis project Ga0302206, IMG submission 194581) | Peat permafrost microbial communities from Stordalen Mire near Abisko, Sweden - II_Fen_E2_1 | ecosystem: Environmental > Terrestrial > Soil > Wetlands > Permafrost | place: Sweden: Abisko...
TAGTTCAGATTGTCTCATGAAATTCTGAGGCATGAAGATGAAATCGTTAGTAATTGTAAATTATAATGTTACAGTGAATTAATTGTCAAATTTTGCACACACCGCCCATCACGCTCGGAGAGTCGATGCTGGTGTAAGATTTAAAAATCCTTTCATAAAAATTTATTTGTTTAAATAGTTATTTTTTAACGGTGAGAGTTATAAGTAGTATCTAATCTAGTATTGGTGATTTGAGTGAAGTTGACACAAGGTACTGGTAGGGGAACCTGTCGGTGGATTATTTAAATTAATTATTAAATTTAATATATATTTACATTTTTAGAAAGATTTTAGATTATTTATTTTTACTAGATTTAAATGATGATTTGACTAAAAAAGCTATAGTAGAGCAAATTGCAACTTTTATATTTATATATGGAGCTATGAATTTTATAGCTTGATCAACTATAATAGAATTGATTTGACCTACTCATTTTTTTAATAGAAGACATACATCTTCACCTGAATTTTTAAGATTTAGAACATATACAGAAACAATATTAAAATTATCTGCTTATAGCAGTCATTTTTTAGTATTAAATACACATTATTTCAATCAAAAATTAATATTAAAAAACTAATTATTATATGTTTTTAACTATAATTTTATTATGGTAGCCTTTATTTTACACTTTATATGATTTATATCTTATATTTTAATTAATTTAATTATCGGCTTGTTATTAATATTAATAACAAATGATAAAATTAATTTTTTTAAAAAAAATAAAAATAATTATTTTATTAATTTATTGTTCATATTTTTTTTTAATAAAAATTTATATTTATATAAAAATTTATTATCAGATTCAGATATAGTTTCTATTGAAATAAATAGAAAAAAAAACTGACCAAATTTACATTTAATACATACTAATATCAATAATTCATTATATAATAGTATTAAAAACCCTAAAATATCGTTTAAAGACAGTTATTTAGCTTTTAAATTTATTAATAATAATTTAAATGTAAATAATAATTTTAATAGCACTTTATTTAATATTTATTTAATTATATCTAAACATTATTTTACTGAAGTATATAATAAATATAATTTAGATTCTGTTTTATATTTATTATTTGGTAGATATTCATTATCTTCAAATAAATTAAATATAAATTTATTGGATTTAAATAAATTTCATGACTATTCTAAATATATAAATTTAACTATAAAGAATCCTAACTGTTCTGTAGTACATTGTTATGATAACAACTTTATTTCTTTAAATAATAATAATAAATCAAATATAAAAAATTATACTAAATTTAAATACTTATTTTTATTAGAAAATAATTTTGTTTATAATTTAAGTGTTAATAAGCATATTTATTTAAATGTTTTATTTAATAACTCTATTTTAAATAAATTAAAAAATTTATATAAAATTTCTTTTTCTGCATCTAATGTAGTTAAATACATATCTGATTTATCAGTAAATAGTTCTGTAATATTATATTTACGAAAAAATAAAGTTTTTAATAAAAGTAGATATTCTAGAAATAGACAAACTTATAGAACTGGAGCATATTGATGTTTATATATAAATATTATTGCTGTAGTTGCTTTTTATTTTTGATTTTATAAATTTACTATGAATTTCGGTTACTTATGATGACTATTATACTCTTTTATTTTAAGTATTTTTTTTTCTAGAGCATTAAAACACAGGTTTTATAATCCAATAAATTTATTATCTGAAATTTCATCAGGTATAAGATGATTTATCCAACTAATTTTAATATTTTTAAATTATATAAATTTAAACTTATTAAAAATGTTTAATCATTTATATTTAGATATTTTTTTAAAATTTTATCAATTTTCAATTATAAATAAATTTTTTTATGATAAAAATTTAGATTTAAATTTTGAATTATTATATGTGTATCAATCATTTAACTGAATAAATAAATTTAATAATTATACTTTAAAATTTATAAACAATTTTATAAAATAATTTAATTTACTATTATTTTTTTTAGGGAGAATAGTTTAATGGTAGAACAATGGTCTTCAAAATCGTTAGCGTAGGTTCGATTCCTGCTTCTCTCGTAATATTAATTTGTAATTTTTAATGAATAATAAATATTATAATGAATATTGATTTGACTTCAACGGTACTGTTAATGAACAGTTGCCTTTATCTTATGAAGTATTAAGACTATGTAGAAAAGAAATTAATAAAATAGAAAATACAGGTAAAAATAATAGTTCACCTGTCAATGCTATAAAATTAAAATTTAGTTTAGATAATACTGTAGAATCACCTGTTGATGAAATAAATAATGACTTATATGAATTAAATTCTGAATCAACAATTCATAGTTTTAATCATAATATTAGTACTTACATAAATACTTTAATTCAACCAGTAATTTTATTTTTAGAATTTAAATTAAAATTTTCTAGTATAAAACTAAATATAAAACACTATTATGTTATAAATAATAAATTATATGTTACTTATAAAGATTCATTTTTAAGATTTGAATCTTTAGCTGCTTATCTAGATAGCTTATCACAAATAAATAGCGTTAAAAGTAATTTTTTATATAGAAATAATATATTAAATATTTTTAATGATTTTAGTTTAAATAAACTATTAGATACAACATTTTTTAAATTATTTTTAAATTTACATTTATTATATTTAAAAACTATAAATTTTAATAGATTTGATTTTAGATTAAAACAAACTTATTGGGGTTTTTATTTAAATACAGATAAAAATAACTTAAATAATATTTTTTCAGGTTTAAAATATATTTGAAGAGGTTTAAGGTTTTGATTAGTAGGTTTATTATTGGGTTTATCTTCTATATATTATTTAATGTATGTTAGATTATTACCTTTTAATAAAATATTATTTGCTTGAGTACTTGTAGCTATGTTTTTGTATTGATTATTATCTGGTTTTGTATTTTTTGTAAAAAAATATCAATATAGTAAATTTACTGCAGCAATTCAAAGATTTTGAAAAAGAACATATGTTCTTTTTTGAATTATTGAAGTAGGTACTTTTTCTGTTTTTTTCTACTTAACTTTAAACGCTTCTTCAGAACCAGTTTATATGTATGATCAAATAAAAATATATAAAACACATTTATTTTCATGAAGATGATTTTTAATTAAATTATTACCATCTGTAGCTATAATAATGTTAGGTTATTATTTACAATTAACTTTAAAATGAAATTTATTTAATAAACAAAATACTGTAATATTAACCATTACATTATTACTTTTATATATTTTATGATTAGAATTTTATCAATTTTTCCATATAATAAGTTTTTTTGCTAATATAACTTGATCTTTCGATTACGATGAATATATTTGAACACTCGAAATGGATTCTAGAAGAACAAGATTAGCAAATAACTATATTTCTGTTTGTTTATTATTAAAATTTTGACATTTTGTTTTCATATTTCTTTTTTGAGTTTTTTTTGTATTAAGAATAAATGAATTAGGAAGAGTTAGATACCCACTTTTAGTTGCTAATGTTCAAAATTTTATAATTATATATATGATGTCTTGAGCTTATATGTATCCATGATTAAAATTTGTATTTAGAAAATATTTAGATGTACCTTATTATTGATTTTATTTAAACGGAAGAGAATTGGGTGTTAGAGTATTTTTTTCTGATTTAAAATTATTTTTTTATGGTTTATTAGATAGATTATTAAATTTTAATATTAATTTAGATAAGTTTGAAAAATATCCATTTTTTTATTGAATTAATACTTCTACATTAACTGGATTTGATCAGTATAGAAAATTTGTTATTAGAGATTCAATTATACATACATTTAATTCTTATATTATTTAAATTTTTAAATATTTTATGCAATAATTGCATCAATTACTACAATTATTTTATTCTTATTATTATTTTTTTTTGAATTTTTAATAAAAACACATATAATAATATATTATTTAATAATATTATATATACTAATAATTATAACTATTGTATGATTAAAACAAGGGGCTATTTTTTTTAAATTAAATTTAAATTTTCTATTTATTATTATTATTATTATATGCTTTTGAAATTTAAATTTTTTTATTTTATTATATGTCAATCAATACTATAATATATTTTTAAATAATTTTTTGTGTTTTATATTTATATAATTTAAATTTATTATGTGAGTTGATTTTATAGAGCAGACTAAATGTTTAAAGGTCTCAGTGAATAATTATTTTTATTACTTAGATAGGGTAAAAAAATTATTTATATACTTAAATGACTTAAGAAAACATATCTTAAAAAAATATGTTTATACTATTAATCATAAAAGAATAGCAATTAATTATTTATATTTTAGTATGGTAACAGGACTTTCTGGTGCTGCTTTAGCAACAATGATTAGATTAGAATTAGCACATCCTGGTAGCCCATTTTTTAAAGGTGATTCTTTAAGATACTTACAGGTTGTTACAGCACATGGTTTAATAATGGTATTTTTTGTTGTTGTTCCTATTTTTTTTGGAGGTTTTGCTAATTTTCTTATTCCTTATCATGTTGGTTCTAAAGATGTTGCTTACCCTAGATTAAATAGTATTGGTTTTTGAATTCAACCTTGTGGTTATATTTTAGTCGCTAAGATTGGTTTTTTAAGACCTCAATTCTGACGTTATTATGATAAAACTTCATTTTCTTTCCCTTTTTTAGAAAAAATAAAATATAGTCAATATAAAGAATATAAAAATGATTATTTATTTTATCTTGATTTTTTAAAAAAAGAAATAACAGATGATCATTCATTTTTTTGAAAAGCTAGAAAAGTTATAAAGTTACCTCAATATTCCGTTTTTTCATTTGTACCTTTAAAATTAATGATGTGAAAAACTATCATTAATTATCCAGAATCTTTTTGATATGCTGCAGATAGAGTTGTACAATCTAGAAGAAAAAAAATATTTGTTACAAAATGTTCTGCTAGAACACTTACTACAGCTGGTTGAACATTTATTACACCATTTAGTTCTAGTATAAAATATACAGGTGTTGGTTCACAGGATATTTTAATATTATCAGTAGTTTTTGCTGGAATAAGTACTACTATATCATTTACTAATCTTTTAATTACTAGAAGAACATTAGCAATGCCAGGTATTAGACATAGAAGAGTATTAATGCCTTTTATTACTATATCTATATTTTTAACTTTAAGAATGCTAGCTACTATTACACCAGTATTAGGTGCTGCAGTAATTATGATGGCCTTTGATAGACACTGACAAACAACATTTTTTGAATATGCATATGGAGGAGATCCTATATTATCACAACATCTTTTTTGATTTTTTGGACACCCAGAAGTCTATGTTTTAATTATACCTGCATTTGGTTTTATTAATATGATAGTACCACATAATAATACTCGTAGAGTAGCTTCTAAACATCATATGATATGAGCTATTTATGTTATGGCTTATATGGGATATTTAGTATGGGGTCATCATATGTATTTAGTTGGGCTTGATCATAGAAGTAGAACTATGTATAGTACCATTACTATTATGATTTCTATGCCAGCAACAATTAAGGTAGTTAATTGAACATTATCTATGGTTAATGGTGCTTTAAAAATTGATTTACCATTTTTATTTTCAATGTCATTTTTATTACTATTTTTAGTAGCTGGTTTTACTGGAATGTGATTATCACACGTTAGTTTAAATGTTTCTATGCATGATACTTTTTATGTTGTTGCACACTTTCATATTATGTTAGCTGGTGCAACAATGGTTGCTATTTTTTCAGGTTTCTATTATTATTTTAATGCTCTTTTTGGTATAAAATATTCTAGAATGTTTGGTTATATGCATTTAATTTATTATTCTGGTGGTCAATGACTTACTTTTATACCTCTTTTTTATTTAGGTTTTTCAGGTATGCCTAGAAGAATTCATGATTACCCTGTAGTTTTTATGGGTTGACATTCTATGTCAACAACAGGTCATTTTATAGTTTTAATAGGTATTATGTTCTTTTTTTTAATGATTTTTGATTCACATGTAGAAAGAAGAGCATCAACATCTACTACTTTAGGTTTACCTAGATGATATAAAAGAATATCTTATTATATTTTTAAAATTAGATATTTACAATTAAATAAAGCTAAAATGAATGGAATTCCTGGTTCTACTGTTAGATTAATGCTTATAAATAGACATTTTACTGAATATGAAGTTTATTCAAAATAATATTAATTGAATGGGTCTTTGAATATATCCTTTATTTATTAACGTACTATCTTTACCTTTATATTTGGTTATGCTTATATATAATATTGTATGTATATTACTTATTACTATGGTTATAGCATCTATTACTTTAATTGAAAGAAAAGTTTTAAGTTTAGTTCAAAGAAGAGTAGGTCCTAATTACGTTGGTTATAGAGGTAGATTACAATATATTGCGGATGCGCTTAAATTATTTATTAAAGGTATTGTTGTACCAGAAGGATCAAGTAAGTTTTGATTTGTAGCTATGCCTTCAGTTGCAGGATCTACTTGTTATACTTTTTGAATGAATTCTATGTGAGGACCAAGTGTATCTATTTATGATATAGAATATAATATGGTTTATGCAACAATACTATCTATTATCTTTAGTTATTGTATTATGTTAACTGGTTACTTTAGTAGAAGTAAATATGCTTTTATGGCATCGGTAAGATGTGCTATTTTGATGTTAAATATAGAAATATTTTTAGGATTATTAACTATTAATTTAATTTTTCTTTCTGAATCTTTCTGTTTTTCAGTATTTGTTATATATCAAGAAATAATTTGATTTATATTTATATTTTTTGGTATTGCAGGTTTAATATTTATGACTTTTTTACTAGAAACAAATAGAGCTCCATTTGATTTATCAGAAGCCGAATCCGAACTAGTTACTGGTTACAGTGTTGAATACGGTGGTTTTTATTTTGCTCTTTACTATTTAGGTGAATATTTTCATTTATTTTTCTTCTCTATGGTAATAAGTATAATACTTTTTGGTGGTTGAGAATTACCAAATTTTTTATTTATGTACACATCAGTAGACTATTTTTTTTTATAATATTATAAGAATTATTCTATAATATATTATATGTTTTTACAATTTTTTTTGTATTCAATTTTTAACTATATAAATACTAGTAAGATTTTAATATCTTGTATAGATTTAATAACTCCAGTTTTTTTCTTAGAAAATTTTTTAATTCAATTTTTTATTATATACATATTATATCTATTAACTGTTAATAATAATCTTTATTATATACTTTTATATGTTTTTTTAGAAATAGTTTTTTTTGGTTTATTTATTTGTTTATATCAACTTGAACTTTTTACTGGTTTTTTATGAGTTGCAGAATTTACTATTATATTTATAGCTGTTGTTTTATTATTTTATTTAAATATCGATGGTTTACATTTAAAAGTAAACAATAATATAAACTCGATGCTATATAATATACCATCCACTTTTTTATTTATACTATGTTATAATATGGATTTATTTTCTGAATTAGAATTATATTTACCTATAGAATTAAATACTATAGATATATATGATGATTATTATGAAGCTTTAAATAATACTATTATGAATGATTTTACACCATTAACATTAAGTTATTATTCTATAAATAGTGCTGAATTTATTTTTATTGGCTTATTATTGTTAATAGGTAGTGTTGTTTGTATTAATTTATATAAATCTAATAAAAATTATACTATTGTGAAACAGTCTAATGTTTTAGAATTATTTGATTTTTTTAAGGATTTTATAAATTTTTCATTTATAAGAAAACAAGATTTAAATAAACAAGCTAATTTTAAGCCTAATTTAAGATCTGTTAAAAAATTAATTTAATGGTACAAAAAGAAACAAATTTAAAACCAATAGATAAATGCGGTGTTTGATCTGTTAGGGCATTTCATTTATATGGTGGTTCATTTAGAAAAATATCAAATATTAGTAATTTTGTAAAAGTTAGTGTAAAAAAAACAAGATCTAATAATTGAATACCTAAAAAAACTAAATTAAAAGCTATTATTGTAACTTTAAAAAAAGAAATATTAAAGTCAGACGGTAGCTATGTAAAATTTAGATCTAACTCTGTAGTTTTATTAAAAAAAAGATTAACACCTAAAGGAAAAATACTTATAGGTCCTGTTAGTGTAGGAATTCGAAGAAAAAGATTTTTATCTTCTTTTTGTGGCTGTATATAATATATTTATTAAAATAACTCTTATCGTTTAATGGTTAGGACAATGGGTTTTCACCTCGTAGATTTAGGTTCGATTCCTAATAAGAGTAATTATGTTTAAATGACTTTTTTTATATTGATATAATTGTACTGATACACCATCTGCTATGTTTAAAGTTAACTTATGATCATACATTAATATTAGACTATTTAAATCTAAAGTAAGTAATGCTATAGCTTATTATATATTAGGTTTAAATAATTTAGAATTAAAAAAATTAAAAATATTTTATAAAAATAGTTACTTTGATTATATATATTTAAAATCTATACCTTGTTTAATATTAATTATAGTATTAACATCTTTATATTTATTTCTTTAACCCGGTAAGTATGCATAAAACTAGCTTTATTTATTTTTCAAAATTTTTAATGGAATTTAATTTATATTTTTTACTTTTTACATTTATAATATCTTCTATAATATTTTATTTAGCTAAATATAGTGTGGCTTTAAAATTAAATCAAACTTCTTTATACAATATTTTAAAATGATTTAATATAACAATGATTTTAGTATCTTTTTTTATACATATAATCACATTTTGAGTATATTGTGTTGAAATGAATAAGTATACACTAACAATATTTTCAGATTTAAATTTATATAACGTACATTCTATAAAATATGGTATAAATAAATACTTACCTTTAATTACTAAATTAAATATTGATTTTTTTGGTTTAATTATATTAACATTAGCATATATAGTAGGTTTTATATCATTATTAGCACTTGATACTAGACTTTATTGAAAAAATACAAAATATATTTTTTCTTTTAATATATTTCTATTAATTGTTTATTTATATGTAACAGTTTCAAATATTTTAATATTTTTTATGTGTTATGAAATGTTATTAATACCATCATTTTTAATAGTATATTTTGTTAGTCCTAGTAGAAGAGCTATACAAGCATCTCTTTATTTTGTTATTTGAACTCAGTTAGGATCTTTATTAGTATTAATAGCAATATCATATATGATAAATATTTCTAATACATATGAATTTTCAAATTTAAAATATTTTAATTTTACTAGTTCAGAATCTACTATAATATCATCCTTACTTTTTTTAGGTTTTGGTTTTAAGGCTCCTATATGACCGTTTCATTATTGACTTACTAAAACACACGTTGAAGCACCTAGTGGTTTTTCTATTTATTTAAGTGGTTTTTTAGTTAAAACTGCACTTTATGGTTTTTATAAATTAAATACTTCTCTTTTTATAGACGTTAATTCATCTATTTTTATCGCTATATGTATAATGGGTGTTATTGATTCATCATTAAAAATGTGAGGTCAAACAGATTTAAAAAAACTTGTTGCTTATGGTACTATTCAAGAAATGAATATTATTTATTTAGCTTTTTGTTGAGGTGATTCGTATGCAATACTTGGTGGTATTTTATTTAGTGCTACACATGCATTTTTATCTGCTTTAATGTTTTATATTGTAGATTGTGTTTATAGAAGATTCCATACAAGATCACTTATAGAAATAAATGGTATTTTACATATAACACCTAACCTTGGTATAGCTATAATATTTATGTTAATTTTTTTTTCTGGTATACCAGGAACTATTAAATTTATTAGTGAATTTTATATATTTAGTGGTTTATTAGAATCATCTCCTTCTGTATGTCTACTATTAATGTTAGTTGCAAATGTATTTGGTCTTATTGGTTTTAGTAAGGTTTGATTTAATGCTGTTTTTGGTATGCCAAAAAAACACACCGAATACTTACCATTAGATTTATCTTTTAAAGAACTTTATATAATATTATATTGTTTTTTATTTTTATTTTTATTTTCATATTTTTCATACATATTCATGTAATTATTAATTAAAAATAACAAAAAAAAAATTAAATATATTTCTTTTAAATAATTTACTACCCTTAAATAATAAAAATATAAAAAAATATAATAATATTAATTTAATAAATTACTTAGATATAAAAAATAAATTTGAATCTAGAGCGTATACAAATTTATTCACTTGTATATCTCTTTTAAAACAATTAAATAAAACAGTGTGCATATTCAATAATAATTATTTAATAATTTTATTCAATAATAAAATAGGAAAAAACTATTTAATATATAAATTTATTAACATAGAATTAAAATATATATTTAAAATATTCCAATATACTAGAGCTTCTATATTTATAAATATAAGTTCTACATTTATAAAATTTAAATTAGAACAATTAAAAAATATAGATATATATTTAGATTGTTATCACAATAGTGGCTATAGAAAGGATATACAATCTTTAAGTCATAAAATGTTATTATTATCTATGTATAGTATAATTTAAATTTAAATTTATAAATAAAAAACCTCAATATATAATTTAATATAGTAAATTTCAATAAGTTTTTGAAATTGAAAAATAGAGATCTACCTCTAAAACTATTAATTTTAAATTCAATAGAAAAAAGTACCGCGAGGGAAAGGTGAAAAGATTTTTAATATTTTAAAAGAATCTAAAATTTAATGCGATATACAGTTAAAGCAATGTTTTAACGTACCTTTTGCATAATGGGCTAACGAGTTTATATATTTAGCAAGCAGTTTAATAATATAATATTGCGTACTGAAAAGAATTTAGTTAAATATATAAGACCCGAAGCTAAGTGATCTAATTATGATTAGGTTAAGGGTATTTATACCTGAGGACCGAACTCTTAAATGTTGCAAAATTTTGGGATAAATTGTAATTAGGGGTGAAAGGCTTATCAAACTTAGTTATAGCTGGTTTTCCACGAAACCTATTTAAGTAGGGTAATAATTAAATTTAAAATTAGGTTTAAATAACTATATTAATAATTAATTTCTTAATTATAAAATTAGTATATAATAATTATTTTTATTAAATTATTAATCAGACTATTAGCGCTAAGGTTTTTAGTCAAGAGAGAAACAGCTCAGATTAAACAATAAGGTCTATAAAGATATATAATTTTTAAGATTATTTTAATCAATTCAATAATATGTAGGCTTGGAAGCAGCCATCATTTTAAAAAAGCGTAAAAGCTTAATATTGATAGTAATATTGTTAAAAAATATTAATGATAAAAATAATTATAAATGAAAAGAATAAATTATATCTACCGAATTGATAAATCTTAATTGATGGTAGTGGAACATATTGTATAATTAAATAAAATTGCAAAGTTTTATAGTTTATCAATAAAGATAATGTTAGCATGAGTAGTAGACATAATGTGAGAATCATTATCGCCTTATGTACAAGGGTTACTAAATTTGATAATCTTATTTAGTGTAATACGATTTCTATTATATAAATGTATTTTTTTATATATGAATATAAAGTAAAGGATACTTAATAAAATTCTTATGTTTTATATTATACTTTTTTATAAAACATAAATATAGGATTTTAGTAGCTGGAAATGCCTTTACTTTTTTAATCGTACTAACTCTAACACAAGTGTACAAGTAGAATATATAATGGCGAAGGAGTAAAAAGTATTGAAGGAACTAGGCAAATTTACCCTGTAACTTCGGGATAAGGGGGGCTTTAAGCAACTGAAAAGAGAGAGTA
>Ga0302206_1000818_pt1 | contig 11910 bp, 9 predicted proteins | sample II_Fen_E2_1_FD_194581 | JGI IMG/M metagenome (GOLD analysis project Ga0302206, IMG submission 194581) | Peat permafrost microbial communities from Stordalen Mire near Abisko, Sweden - II_Fen_E2_1 | ecosystem: Environmental > Terrestrial > Soil > Wetlands > Permafrost | place: Sweden: Abisko...
ATCCCAAATCCTTCAAACTGGCGTTGCAATTGTATACAATCCGCGATGCTATGGAGAAAGATGTTGTTCTTGCATTAACACAGGTTGCTAAAATTGGCTATACAAAAATTGAACTGGCCAATTATGCAGATGGCAAATTTTATGGTTTTTCACCGTCAGAATTTAAGAAAATCGCTTCTGATCTGGGTCTGGATATATTTAGTAGTCATACGCAGGTAGAAGCACAGGGCATTACTCTTGATAATGCAAAAAAAATGGCTGAAGATCACGCCGTTCTCGGTGCAAAATATTGTGTACAGCCCTGGGTAGTTGAGGAGGCACGTAAAACTATAGCCAGCTATCAGAAGATGGTAGCTGACTGGAATAAAGTGGGCAAAATAATGAAAGAACATGGAATTCAGTTTGGCTATCATAACCATAATTTCGAGTTCGATACTGTAGATGGTAAGATACCTTATTTTGATGTTTATATGAAAGAAATGGACAAGGATCTCATTACCATGGAAATAGATCTTTTCTGGACAATTAAAGCCGGCCATAATCCGGTAGATATTTTCAATAAATATCCCGGCAGGTTTCAGATCTTCCATTTAAAGGATGCATATACTAAGGAAGCTCCATTCTTCGTTCCAAAAAGCGTTGATATGGCACCGGTCGGTGCAGGAATTACAGATTTTAAATCGATTCTTGCTGCAAAAGATGTTGCAGGCATGAAGCATCTGGTAGTCGAACAGGACTGTTCATTTACTGATATCAGAACCAGTATTAGCAACCTTGCTTCCAAAATTCTTATCTGATCTTTCTTTGCTTAATTAATTTTAAAAACCCGGTTATTCTTATGACCGGGTTTTTTTGCGCTAATCCTTATAATTTGTGGTTAAAAATCATTTTAAATAAACCAGATAAAATCATTTTCTAGAATCCATTAAGTTTCATAGTAACCGTTGGAATCAGGAGCAGAAATCCCAAAACGATAAGTATTATTAAAATCGGCCATATCCATTTAAGCCATTTCACATAAGGGACCCTGGCCATTCCAAGAACTCCGATCAGCACCCCGGAAGTGGGGGCAATCATATCTGTAAATCCTGCTCCAAACTGGAAGGCTACAATTGTAGCCTGTCGGGTTAAACCCACAATATCAGAGAACTCAGCCATAATAGGTATGGTAAGGGCAGCTTTTGCGGAACCAGAGGTTATTATAAGGTTTAATACAGATTGGAAAAGATACATTATAGTTATAGCAGATATCTGGTTAGCACCTTTTAAAGCACCCGACAATGAAAACAAAACAGTATCTATGATCTGCCCATCAGTGAGAATAGCAATTATCCCACCTGCAAATCCTACAACGAGCGACGCCGATACAATATCTTTTACCCCATCCACAAAAAGCTTTGTTGTTTCACCAGGTTTTTTGCCTGACGCGAAACCTGTTACAATTCCCATTGCCAGGAAAAGGGCAGCTATCTCCATTATATACCACTGGTAACCCAGAACACCGACAACAAGATAAACCATTGTGAAACCAAGAATATTCAGTACAAAAAAATGTATTGAACGACGGAGTGAAAAAAAACTTGATATGAAAAATAATCCGGCCAATATAGGCAATAAAGGAGCGGATATTGTTGATAAACCAACAACCAGCTTTGTTACAGGATATTTGACTGCAAAAAGCGTGAGTACAACAGATGTCAGAAATGCAACGATCCAGGCTGACAATGGTGTATAATATTTTACTTCATCTATATGTGAACTACCTTTCAGTCTCCAGTATTCATCAGCTTCATACATTGGACTCCTCTCAGGGTTCTTTCTGATTCTTGCTGCATACCACAGGACAAAAGATATGCTTACAAATGTTATTATTATCCAGCAAAGCGTACGATATTCAATTCCGGTGAACAGCGGGACACTTGCCAGTCCCTGAGCTATGCCTACAGTGAATGGGTTCAGAATTGCTGCTGCAAAACCAACATGCGCAGCAAAATAACATAAACATATTCCAATGATTGAGTCGTACCCCATTGATATTGAAAGAGGTACAAAAATGACCGCAAAGGCGATTGTTTCCTCTGCCATCCCGAATATTGCCCCGAACAAACTGAATAATATCATTATCAGAGTGATAATTATATTGTTGACACCGAATATTTTCACCGCCCTGTAACATTCCATTCTTCTTGTAAATCCAAGAAAAGAGAAAATACCTACATCAATGGCTTTTGTTTCATTGACTATCCAGAAAGCTCCGCCTAGCATTAATATGAAAACAATTATATGTGACATGTTTATAAATCCCTTATAAAAGGCTGAGAAAATCTGCCATGTCTGTGGCTGACTCTCAACATAGTGAAAAGAGTTGTTTACTATTACGCTTCTGTCGACACCATTAACGGAAACTAAATGTCGGTCATATTTTCCACCTGGGATAATCCAGGTAAGAACAGCTGCTATAATTATTATGCTGAATACGATAACAAGATTGTGAGGGATGCTGAATTTAAATTTCATAGGAAGTTTTTTTGAAATTCCGATAGTTCCATTAGTCCTCAATTAACTGAATTGTCTTCTCTTTGCTGTCTGAATTGATTAATATATCCTGCAACAATCAGGTATTGAGCAACAATGTATGTAGACATTATCACAATTCCTGAGCATTTAAACTGATAGCTGAATTTATTTACCGCTATTGCGGAGTCGGAGATAAGAAACAGGATTGCACCGGCAAGCACCAGCCAGAAACTACGCCTGTTAACCTTCCCGATACGGTTTATAGCTCCCGAAAGCATTGTCAGAATGATAATTGCATAAAGTATGACAGGCACCCGCATCTCTGCCAGATCACTATAAAGAAACCAAACCAACACTATACCATATATTATAACTGGCAGAAGGAGCCAAATTCTATTTCCAGGTATCATGTTTTTGCCGGGAGTGGTTATGAAAACAGTAAAATACATTATATGTGCCAGCAGGAAACAGACTAGTCCCATAACGAACATATTCCCGTTTTTTATTGAGAATTCAAGTACTATGTCTCCTGCCCAGGAGAAGAAAAGTCCGGCAAAGAGGAATCTGTGAAGTCTGTTCAACAATGGATTTATATTAACCAGAAACAGAATCATAAGCACTGGAATAATAAGAGCTTTGAAAATCAGCTCCATAAGAAAGGAAGATGTGTCAGGAAGAAGAATGAAAGCAATCCCAACAAAAAAATAGATCAGAGATATTCCAGGTCCTTTCATAGTACTAAAGGGTTATCAGCTTTTTTCAAAAGGTTCCCTCAAAGAAACACTAAGTGTGAGAAATATAATTAATTTACCCAATGTAATGTGTAAAACTTATTGACTTTATTCACAGATAATTTCACAATCAACACTTTCTTGCTATATTTCAGAAATAAAAAACACACAAACTTTCAATTTAATCATAAATGAAAAGAAATATTTTACCTCCAGTTCTCATTTTGCTTCTTGTTTCATGCACTCAGCAAAAGCAAGTTGCGAATATTCAGCCTGCTGATTCTGAAAAATTCATAGTTGAGGGGAAACAGGTAATTGTCTATACAACCGCTGACAGTACCAACCTAAGACTTTCTTTAACAGATACACTTAAGTTTAAAGAACTTATTCAACCAGTCGAGACTCAAATCTGTGTTTTTACCAATCCCGATAAAAAATTTCAGACTTTCCTAGGTATTGGGGGAGCATTAACTGATGCATCTGCTGAAACATTTTCAAAACTATCCGGAGCGAAACAGGAAGAATTCCTTCAGGCGTACTATGATAGTAAAAAGGGAATAGGCTACACTCTTGCCAGAACAAGCATTAACAGTTGCGATTTCTCCAGTGGAAGCTATACCTATGTTACTGAAGGAGATAAGGAATTAAAATCATTCAGTATTGATCATGATCAGAAATATCGTATCCCATTTATCAAGAAAGCTATAGCTGCTGCCGGAGGGAAACTGACAATGTTTGTAAGTCCCTGGAGTCCTCCTGCTTTTATGAAAGACAACAATGATATGCTGCATGGGGGAAAGCTAAAACCTGACTATTACCAGACATGGGCAGATTATTATGTAAAATTTATAAAAGCCTATGAACAAGTGGGAATCCCCGTCTGGGGAATGACAATACAAAATGAGCCAATGGCTACCCAGACATGGGAATCATGCATATATAGCGCTGATGATGAGCGTGATTTTCTTAAAAATTATCTTGGGCCAACAATTGAGAAATCAGGAATGGAAGATAAAAAAATTATCGTCTGGGATCATAACCGGGATCTGATGGTGCAGAGAGCAAATGTTATCTTCAGCGATCCTGAAGCTTCAAAATATGCATGGGGAATGGGATTTCACTGGTATGAAAGCTGGACAGGAGGAGATAAGATGTTCAATAATGTCAGACTAGTTCATGAGGCCTATCCTGAAAAAAATCTGATATTTACCGAAGGTTGTCCCGAAAGTTTTAATCCGACGATGTACAATAACTGGGGTCTGGGGGAGGCATATGGCCGTAATATGATTAATGACTTTAATAACGGAACTGTTGGTTGGACTGACTGGAACGTTTTACTCGACGAAACAGGAGGGCCTAACCATGTTCAGAATTTCTGTTTTGCACCTGTTCATGCTGACATTAAAACAGGCAATCTGATCTATACAAATTCATATTATTATATCGGGCATTTCTCAAAATTCATTCGTCCGGGCGCAAAACGGATAATCAGTTCTGCAAGCCGCAGTCAGTTAATTACTACAGCATTTATTAATGAAGACGGTACAATAGCTGTAATTGTAATGAATCAGACCAATATGAAAATCACTTATAATCTGTGCATTGGACATAGTGCAGCTGAAGTGAAAATACTTCCGCATGCAATTCAAACTTTAATATTATAATAATGGTTATTTAAATTACATTTTCCCCTCTGTGTCCCTCTGTGGGAACTCAGTGGAACTCTGTGTAACATAAGCCAAGAACTAACACAGAGTTGCACGGAGAAGCACAGAGTTACATAGAGGATTGCATTAGGTTAATTTAACTTCTTTATACCCATGTTATAAAGTGTAAAGCTGAACATATCGGCAGCCTGTTCTATTGATTTACTTACAGGAGTTCCGGCACCATGTCCGGCATTAGTTTCAATCCTGATCAGAACAGGATTATCTCCGGCCTGTTTTGCTTGTAATTGCGCAGCAAATTTGAACGAGTGTGCTGGAACAACTCTGTCATCATGGTCACCGGTTGTGACCAATGTTGCAGGATATTTTATGCCTTCTTTTACATTCTGAACCGGTGAATATTTAAAAATATATTCAAACATTTCCTTACTGTCTTCAGAAGTTCCATAGTCATAGGCCCATCCCGCGCCGGCTGTAAAAGTATGATAGCGAAGCATGTCCATTACTCCAACTGCAGGCAATGCAACTTTCATAAGGTCAGGCCGCTGAGTCATTACAGCTCCGACAAGAAGTCCGCCATTAGATCCTCCTCTGATTGCCAGAAAATCTGATGATGTATATTTCATACTTATAAGATATTCTCCTGCAGAGATGAAATCATCAAATACATTCTGTTTATTCATTTTAGTTCCTGCCAGGTGCCACTTTTCACCATATTCTCCGCCTCCCCTGATATTTGCCACAGCATAAATGCCACCTGTCTCAAGCCAGAGAGCGGAAGAGATACTGAAGACTGGCGTTTCACTTATACCAAATCCACCATAACCGTACAGAATGGTCGGATTTTTACCATTCAGCTGCATCCCTTTCCTGTAGGTAATTATCATAGGTATTCTCGTTCCGTCTTTTGATTTGTAAAAGATCTCTTCCGAGATATAGTCGGCCCCGTTAAAAGCAACATTTGGTTTTTTATAAATCTCAGAAATTCCAGTGGCTGGATCAAGTTTATATATTGTAGCGGGTGTAACATAGTTTGTGAATGAATAGTAGACTTCCTTATCCTTTCGTTTGGCGCCAAATCCTGAGGCAGAACCAATTCCCGGTAAATTTATCTCTCTAATCAGATTGCCTTTTTCATCATACTGTTTTACTTTTGAGATAGCGTCAATCAAATAATGTGCATAAATGTATCCTGACCCAGTTGCGGGCTCTAGAACGTTTTCAGTTTCCGGTATAAGGTCAATCCAGTTTGAGATTCCGGGATTTCCAGCATCAACTGTAATAATTTTTTTGTTCGGTGCATTGAGGTTTGTTACGATGAATAGCTTTGACCCGTTGTTATCAAGGACAAGATGATCATTGTCGAAATTACCAACGATTATTTTAAATGTGTCTTCGGGTTTTGTCAGGTCTTTAATATATAATTCGTTGCCTGTTGTAGAAATCGCTGCACTAACTACAAGATATCTGCCGTCTTCTGTAACTGATCCGCTTACATATCTTCTTATAATATCAGATCCGAAGACAACTTTATCTTCTGTCTGTTTGGTGCCAAGCTTATGAAAGTAAAGTTTATGATGATCTGTCTTTGCGGAGAGCTGACTCCCTTTCGGCTTATCATAACTCGAATAATAGAATCCATCATTCGCCTGCCATGAAAGCCCGCTGAACTTGATGTCCTTAAGAGTGTCACCTATAATCTCTTTTGTTACTGCATTCATTGCTATTACCTTACGCCAGTCAGATCCCCCTTCCGATATTGAATAGGCAACCATGTTTCCGTCTTTTGAAAATTCTATTTCCCCGAGAGACGTTGTTCCGTCGGACGAGAATTTATTCGGATCAAGAAAAACTTCCGGTTCTTCGTTGTTTTTCTGCCTGTATAGGACAAACTGATTCTGCAATCCATCGTTCCTTGAGAAGTAAGTATATCCCCCTTCTTTATGAGGAGCAGTAAACTTTTCATAATTCCACATCTTTTCAAGACGTGATTTTAGTTCCTCCCTGAAAGGAATATTTTCGAGGTACCCGAATGTGACCTTATTCTGTTCCTTAACCCAGGCTGCTGTCTGCTCTGATTTATCATCCTCAAGCCAGCGATATGGGTCTGAAACTTTTATGCCAAAAAAAGAATCAACAACTTCTCCCTTTTTTGTCTCGGGGTATACAATTTTCTTTTTGACAGGTCCGTTACATGATATTAAAATTGTCATTGCAATAATTGTAAGAATTAGATTTTTCATGTGTCTTTGATTTAATAATTAACAGCGAGAACTAATCACAGGACTAATATTCAAAATTAATTAAATGATTACATACGCAGCTCAAAAAAAATAAATTTTGTTATGAAAAAAATCGTGTTAACCTTTTTTATGGTAATTAGTATTGTTGCCTTTGTGAGTGCCCAGGAATATAAAACAGGTATTGGTATCAGGGCCGGATTTTCATCAGGTTTGACAATTAAACATTTTAAGAATAGCAAAGTAGCTCTCGAAGGACTTCTGACCACACGATGGCAGGGATTTGATATTACCGGATTATATGAAGTACATAATAAAGCCTTTGATGTAGATCATCTTAACTGGTATTACGGAGGAGGAGCGCATATCGGATTCTATAATGGCAATTATGTTTCCTGGGGGAATTCAGGAACAACATATACAGTAGTAGGAATCGACGGAATTCTCGGGCTTGAATATACATTTGATGAAATTCCGATAAATCTTGGTATTGACTGGAAGCCAGCCCTTAATCTTTTCGGGTATACAGGTTTCTGGTCGGAAGGGGCAATTTCTGCCAGGTATGTTTTCTAGACAGGCTTTTCCTTTTCCCCTCTTATCTTCCAGCTTTGCGCATATCATTCATTCAGATCAGCGCATATCAGCGGAATCTGCGGGAAATATATCTTTATAAAAAAAATCGTTTGTCTGATCCAAAAATCGATGATATATTATAATTTTAAGTTAAATTGGAAAATTGATTTAAAACTATTTAAGATGAAAAGGTTAGCAGGATCAGTTTTTATTATCTTATTTCTTCCATTCATTTTATCTGCCCAGAACAAGTTTAACGGATTGGATATGAACATGGGAAATCTTTACAGATTATCCGATGCAAAAACCCGTTCAATCAGCCCTGAAAACTATTCAGGTGAAAAAGGAAAAGCAGGTATGGCCGATCCGGCCGATAAGGACAAATATAATGTTGCCAATGCCGCTGGTGCAGCCCGCGATCTTGGACAGGGATGGAAAATAAATCCTTTTGTCAGGATAAAGCCGGGGGAAACATTCACTTTGGCAGAGATTGCCGGCCCTGGTGCTATACAACACATCTGGATGACACCGACCGGAAACTGGCGATTCTCAATACTTCGTATTTATTGGGATGATGAAACTGAACCATCTGTTGAATGTCCGGTAGGCGATTTTTTTGGAATGGGGTGGAATAAGTACTCTCCGCTTGCATCTTCAGCTATCTGTGTTAATCCTGGAAGTGCTTTCAATTGTTACTGGACAATGCCTTTCCATAAAAAATGCAGGATAACAATGGAAAACATAAATGATGCTGATGCAATGACTCTTTATTACCAGATAGATTATACTTTAACGGAAGTGCCAAATGATGCAGGATACTTCCATGCTCAGTTCCGAAGGTCAAATCCGGATCAGACATCTGAATATACAATTAATGATGGAATAAAAGGGAAAGGTCAGTATGTCGGGGTTTATCTGGCCGTGGGGGTTAATAACAATGGCTGGTGGGGAGAAGGTGAGATAAAATTTTACATTGATGGCGATAGTAAATTCCCGACTATATGTGGAACAGGTACAGAAGATTATTTCTGTGGTTCCTATGATTTTGACACAAACAAGAAGAATTCTGAAGGAATAGAGGAATCATCCTATACGGAATTCTGTACTCCATACTCAGGATTGCCCCAGGTTATCCGAGGTGATGGACATTATAATGTGATGCAACGCTTTGGTCTTTACAGGTGGCACATTATGGATCCTATACGTTTTGATTCTGATCTTAAAATAACAATTCAGGATCTGGGATGGCATAAGGGGGGAAGATACCTTAAACAGCAATCAGATATTGCTTCAACCTGTTTCTGGTATCAGACAGAACCTCATGCTAAATTTCCTAAACTTCCTGATTGGCAGAAACTTGAAGTAAATTAAAGTTCCCAGTTAAGAATTTTCCAGTTTCTCTTTAATGCTGTTTTTCTAAGCTGATTATCGGGGTTGACGCATACCGGATTACCTACTGCATTAAGAGGTGGCAGGTCTGATACTGAATCGCCATAGTACCAGGCATCTGTTAAGGAAAAATTGTTTTTTTCACAATATTCCTTTAATCTGATCGCTTTTTCTTCAGCGAAGCAGAGATGACCAACAGGAAGTCCAGTCATATATCCGTTTTTAACTTCAAGTTCTGAACAGATTACATCATCAAGATTAAGACTTTTAGCTATTTCGAGGCATATGGTATTCAATGCTGAAGAAAGAATTACAACTTTAGCATTTCGTGTTCTGTGTAAGTCAATTTCAGATCTGGCAGCCGGATAAATAAAGGGGAGAAGAGCTTCCCTGAATACATTATGACAGATCTCAACCATTGTCTTTTCTGGTATTCCTCTGACCCAACTGACCATTTTATCTATTATTCTCAATGGATCTCTGAGTCTGAGCCGGAATGCAACAGATAAAAAAATCGCGCTTAACAAATCCCGCTTTGTCATAAGTCCTTTCCTGAAAGCTTCCCGGGCTAATGCCCTTCCACTGATCGATTTAGTTATCGTCTGATCAAGATCAAAAAATACTATATAATTATTTGTGGTTTTTTTATCTCCTGAAAAAGTGGTTTCCATCGGGATTGTAAATTATATTTAATGCCTCTGGCAGAGTGGTTACTGCGAATTTATCGGAAAAGTTCAATTCTCCATCGACATGGAATGGCACCACTTGCGGAAACTCAAGATTAATCTCTTTTGTCTGATAATAATTTACTCTTTTATCAGCTATATGGTCACCCTTGGGTACTTTTAGAAGTATTGAAAATCGCTCGGAGAGAGAAAGTTTTTTAATCATACAAACATCTAGTAGTCCATCATTTGCAATAGCTTTTGGTGTCAGATAAAATCCTCCGGCAAACCTCCTGCCAATAGCAATTGTGTTAATAAAACAGTCTGTCTCATGACGGCCTGTTTCAGTAACTACGGCCATTTTCTTTTCTCTGAAAAAAAGAAGTGTTTTAACAATATGCCAGATATACTTGTATTTACCTCCTCTTTTCACTTTCCCTGGTTCTGTATAATTTTCAGCTGCTACCTCTGCATCAAAGCCAAGCCCCATGCCATTAAGAAAGATCATGCCATTGCATAATCCTGCGTCCATTCTGATCTCTGATCTCTTAAAAAAGATATCCCAGTCAGGGTCAGCAAAGCGGTTTGGAAAACCCAGGATCTGGATAAAATCATTTCCTGTACCTGCAGGTATAATACCGACTGTAATATTGTGTTTATTAATTAATGGCCGGCACATTTCATTAAATGTTCCGTCTCCGCCAACTGCAATGATATATCTGAATCCTTTATTCAGGTACTCTTCTGATAAACTGGTGGCGTGTCCGCTTTTCTCTGTGAAAATGATATCAGCTTCAATATTATGTTTCAATATCATTTCTTTAAGTTTCGGAACAATTGTTTGTCCGTAACCATTACCTGCTATGGGGTTAACAATAAAAACCCACTCCTTGTTTATGTTAGCCATGTGAGAACCTTTAAATATTTAGGGATATGGTAATAAAATCTAATGTGTTTCAGGATTCAATTTTTTGATATGCAGATTCAATGATAGTTCTTACTGTTTCTATTATTTCCATGTCATTTTTTTCCAGTAATTCATCTCTCTTGATAGGCTTATGTATTATAACTCCCAGTTTTGAATCGAAATTGATATAAAACCGGTTTTTAGGTTTCAGATTATAAAAGCCATTTAGGGTAACCGGCAAAATCTCTATATCACGTGTTCTGAAGAGGTAGATGAATCCCCTGTAGAACTGGTTGATATTCCCATTGAGAGTTCTGGTCCCTTCAGGGAATATTGCAACTGTATTATATTCAGATCTATGTACCAGCTGGTCAATCATCTCTTTAGTATTTCTATAGGTTGGCTCCTTAAAAGGAATATAGTCGGTCATCATCAGTATTTTTCCGAACAGAGGAACCTTAAGAAGACGTTCATGTCCAAACCAGGTTATTCCCGAATAGAAAGACATAATAGCCACAATATCAAAGAGACTTCCATGATTTGCAACCAGAATGTATCTTTTTTCTTTATCAATATTTTCCTTACCAACTATCTCGAATTTTTTTCCCAGTACTACAAAAACTGATTTTGCCCAAAGTTGTGAGAGAATAGTTATCGGACGTTTGAGATGCAGAAAGGCAAAAATGAGGAGAATTAACACACCAATGGCAGTATAAAAGTAAAGTATACCAAACAGGAGAATCGAAATAGCCGCGTATAGTCGTGAACGCATTGTGGATTAATAAATTTTCCCGGCTGAAAAGTAGTAAAAATTTTATTTAAAAGTTATCAGTCATGATATTAACTCTTTTTCATAATTTTATAGACTTACCTGTTAATCATTCACTTTATCATCTCATATATTTTAATCAGAAATGAAAATCAAAAACGAAATTTCACGTCGCAGATTCATCACCAATACCACTTTGGCCGGAATCGGGACAATAGGTTCTGCAGGCCTTATTTCATCCTGTACACCCGCTGACCCTGAATCTGACAGGAAAAAGGAAACTGACACTCATGAATATAACTCTGACTATTCAGGTAAATATCTTGATCGTCTGGCATTTCCAATAGGAGGGATAGGTGCGGGTATGTTTTGCCTGGAAGGTACCGGAGCTATATCTCATATGTCAGTGCATAACCGTCCGGAAGTATTTAATGAACCATGTATGTTTGCAG
>Ga0302206_1000819_pt1 | contig 11903 bp, 9 predicted proteins | sample II_Fen_E2_1_FD_194581 | JGI IMG/M metagenome (GOLD analysis project Ga0302206, IMG submission 194581) | Peat permafrost microbial communities from Stordalen Mire near Abisko, Sweden - II_Fen_E2_1 | ecosystem: Environmental > Terrestrial > Soil > Wetlands > Permafrost | place: Sweden: Abisko...
TTGGGATGACATTCAGTTTACCATCAAGCACCGCAGGCGGATTTAATATTAATTGTGCAGGTGATAATACAGGATATATTGATATTGAACCGGTAAATCAGGTGAGTACAGTAGACTACCTCTGGGAAGATGGTATTTTTGGTAAAACCAGAACGAATCTTCTGGCTGGTAATTACAGCATAATCATTACAGATGCAAATAATTGCCACGCAAGTGCGGTAGTCACACTTACTCAGCCTGATTCATTGAAAATCGTGTTTGATATTACACCGCCATTCTGTCCCGATAAACCTGATGGTGTGATACTGACAAGTGTTAGCGGTGGCGTAAAAGGTGCAGATTATTTCTATCGATGGGCAGATAACTCAACCAACAGGAACCTCTCAAATGTCACCAGGGGTTTTTATAAAATCACTGTTACCGACCTGAATGGATGTATAGCAAAAGACTCTGTAAAGGTAGATCCTATTAACGAAACCTGTCTTGTACTTCCAAAGGCTTTTTCTCCCAATGGAGACCTGATTAATGATGTCTGGAATATCGGAATGAAAGAACTATATCCAAAAATGGAAGTTAAGATCTTTAACAGATGGGGTGAGTCTGTCTGGAGATCGGAGAAGGGATATCCTATACCATGGGATGGGAAAAGCAACGGAGCTCAGCTTCCAATTGACTCTTATCACTATGTAATTGATCTGCATAACGGGTCGAGACCAATAATTGGTAATGTAACTATTGTACGGTAAATAAAATATTTAAACGGTTGTGAGAAGATCTGCATTTATATTGTTATTGTTTCTGTCAGGTACTCTGGCCTACGGACAACAGCTACCACTATATAGCCAGTATCTTTATAATAAATTTCTTATTAATCCGGCAGTTGCAGGAAGTGATGGTTATACAAGTATCAGCCTGACTGCCAGAGAACAATGGGTTGGTTATTCCGGTGCCCCGAGGACCTTTTCATTCAGCTGGCAGACAAGGGTTCTTAAAAAGAGCTTCATTATGAAGCAAACAAAATTAAAACATGCAACTTTCAGACCAAAAACTGACGGGAAAGTCGGGCTTGGAGGATATGTCTTCAGTGATAAAAACGGGCTTATTCAAAGAACTGGTTTTCAGGTTGCGTATTCGTATCATACGTGGCTGCAAAACAGCACTCAATTATCCTTCGGACTTGCTTTTACCGGTTATTATTATAAAATTGATGATAAGCAAATCAATTTCGAAGACCCTAATGAACCATGGCTTAATAATAATCTTCGGCGCGGCATTTTTGTGCCTGATCTGGGTTTTGGAGCTTACCTGCTTAATCCAAGATACTGCGTTGGTTTTTCTGCTGACCAGCTTTCCGAGGCTTCTGCAAAGATCGGAGGTCCAGCTTATAAAAACTTCTCAATGAGCAGGCAGTATTATCTTTTCGGCTCTTATGATTTTAGTTTTGGAACTTCAACAATTATTCAGCCTTCGTTCCTTTTTAAAATGTCTGAACAGGTAAAACCACAGGTTGATATAGGAGCGACTTATATTTACAACCAGGATTTTTGGGCCGGATTGGCTTACCGGACTAGCGGCGCTTTGATAGCTAATGTAGGCATGAAATATCAGAATATGTTTTTTGGATATGCCTTCGATTTCACAATGCAGGAAATTCAGAGAATAACTTATGGCACCCATGAAATAACTGTTGCTCTTAAATTCGGAGACAATTCAAGAAGATATCGCTGGCTTGACAGATATTAAATGATGTCCTTATGCAGGATATAGATAACTGAACTGCTTCTGCCCTTAATAAACGCCGATAAAAATGCAAATTTCACTGCTTTTGAAATTCCTATAATAAAGGGGGATCTGCTCCCCTTGTATTTTTCACTGAGAAATGAAATATAAAAAACATCGAAAGGAAGTACCCTGATACTTTCTAATCTGAATCCTGTTTTTTCGGAAAAAAATCTGAATGTTGACGGACTAAAATGCCATAAATGCCTTGGGACATCCCAGGCAGCCCAGAAACCTTTGTAGTATTCTGCATCATAAGAGCTGCAATTCGGTAAGGCAATAATACAAACGGCGCCCGGTTTTAGCAATCTATAAATTTCCGAGATGTAATAATAAGGATCATGGAAGTGTTCAAGTACATGCCAGAGGGTTATACAATCAAAGCTTTCTGCCTTAAGAGCTGACACATAATCCGGGATATTAACTTCGAGGCCGAAATTGGACTTTGAGAAATTCCTTGCTTTTTCATTTATTTCTATTCCTTCGGAATGCCACCCTGCCTTCTTCATGACATGCGCAAAATAGCCGGTTCCACTGCCGATATCAACTATACTACCGGTTTTAAGACCGGTAACTTTCCTGATAAGATTCCTCTTTTTTGCGAGCATTATTCTCCTTGCAATTCTGTACAGCTTATTTGAAAATCCTTCGGAAGTGTCGCTGTGTGATATATAATCATCAGATTCGTAAAACTCCGCAATATCAACTTCTTCCGGATAGTCCTGCGTAAACCGGAAATCACATTCTGAACATTTGTATATATCAAAATTTGCCATACTGACAAAATAGTCAGTGCAAGTGAATTGCAGCCCTATCTTTTCAGAAGAGCAAAGCGGACATACTGTATGATGTACCATACTATTCAGACTTTGACTTCCGGATAAATCCTTTGAAGAAATAGCCTGCGCAGAGCAGAATCAGCAAAACAGAACTGGCCAGCGATACTTTATTCCCGAAATAATAAGAAGCAGGCTTGAAAATAAATTTTATTTCATGATCTCCGGCAGGAACGACCATCCCTCTAAGAACCCAGTCAGCACGAAAATATCTGCTCTCCTTTCCGTCAATAAAACACTTCCAGCCGGCCGGGTAATAAATTTCTGAGAAGACAACCAATTTGTCCTCTTTGGCAGAGTATTTATAAAGTAATTCATCAGGCTGGTAAGACACAAGTGTTATCTTTTCATTTTCCAGTACGGGATAGGATGTTTTGGCTATCTGATCTTTAAAGGATTTATCGATAGTTGCATCTTTTAAAGGATTAAATGATTTGACCAATGAAATCTCTTTGTTGGCATTTTCCGCTATGACCGGATTTTCTACAAACCATGCATTTCCCAGAGCATTCTTATTTATTAGTGGGAGTGATGCGGAATTGAAGATTACATATTTGGTATTCAGCATATTAAGGGCAGGCACAGGAGTGTTATTTAAAGCTTCCTGAAGTTCTTCTAATGACTGAGCCTTCTGTGCAGCACTGCCAAAGGTCCCGAGTTCAGGATAAATGCAGGAATCGATTAACTCCTGGTATCTCTCCATTTTCGCACCATGATAACCTCCTATAGACTTATGAAAATATGAATTCGGAGAGTTATCATTAAATGGAGAACCGGCAAGATTGAGAACCCGCGACTGATCATGATCTTTCAGGATAAAAGCATCTGCTGCAGTTGGCATAAATGACTTTTGTATGGTGGAGGGTTTTTCAAACCGGTCAGCATCAAGATATCTTTTATCCACAGTCCAGAGATCAATAATAACCAGAAGAGCAATTATAAGTATTGAATATTCCTTCCTTATCTTTTCATTTATAAAGGCAAGGATTACCGCTGAAGAAAGTAAAATAAACACCAGTGATCTGACAGCATCACTTCTCAGTAGCGCTTTTCTGTCTGTTTCAAGTGCGGTTTTGAGCCATCCGGGAAGATCAAATTCATTTTGTCCGATGAAGGAGCCGGCAATACCGGGGAGTATGATAGCGAGCAAAAGAAAACCCCCTGTTATTCCGGCAGCGATTTTTAATCCTTTTAATATCTCCTTTTTTGTTATACTGCCATTGAAAATATCTCTTAGGGCCAGAAATCCAAGCAGCGGAATACAAAATTCAGCAATAACAAGTGTCATTGTAACTGCCCTGAACTTATTATAGCCCGGGAAATAATTAATAAAAAGATTTGTAAAAGGCATGAAATTTTTCCCCCAGGAGAGCATTATTGACAAAACGGTTGCTGCAAGCAGCCACCATTTTTCAGGTCCTTTTATTAGAATCAGCCCCAGCACAAACAGGAAAAAAACAATGGCTCCTACATAATGAGGCCCTTCAGTACCACCTGCCTGTGGGCCCCAGTATTTCTGAATCTGACTGGCAGCTGCCTGGTTATTATTCTGACTTAATACTTTATAAGTTTCCGAATTACGGTCAAAAGGGTGACTTGAACCTCCTTTATAATTTGGGATCAATAAATTGAATGTTTCATCAACACCATAACTCCAATAAGTAATATAGTCTTTAGTCAAACCTGATGTAACATTTTTATTTTCAGTCACCAGATCTGATTTTCCCCTGATTGAATATTTTCCGTATTCATAGGTGGTGTAGAGGCTGGCAAAGTTAATTCCGACAGCAATTACAAATGGTATAATCAATAGGGCAGATGTTTTAAAGAATTCAATTATTGTTTTGTTTTTCAGGGAATAAATAAATTCAACAATTACGAATACAATCAGAATGATCAGACTATAATATGTTATCTGCGGATGATTGGCCTGAATCTCAAGAGCAAGAATAAAGGCTGTGAATAATGCTCCCTTCAAAGCATTAACCCGATAAGTGTAATATATTCCTCCGATCATAGGTGCCATATATGCCAGAGCTATTGCCTGAGTATTATGCCCCGCACCGAGAATCTGAAAGAAAAATGAGGAGAAACCGTACGCTATTGCTCCTGCAATGGCCAGCCAGGAGTCAACTCCAAAAATCAGAAGCATAACATAAAATCCCAGCATTGAGAGAAAGAGGACAGAAACCGGCATTTTAAACATCCTGAGGAATGTATCGGCGTATTTAATAAGGTTGCCCGGGTATCGGGTGGATATCAGATAAGCAGGCATACCACTGAAGATAGAATTGGTCCATAGCGGCTCACGTCCGTTTTTCTCGCGAAAATCCTGGATCTCTTTGGAGTTGATTTTAGATACGGTTGAGTCATTAGCCTTCAGCACCTTGCCTTCCAATACAGGATAGAAATATAAAAAAGATACAACTGTGAATATTAAAATTGCAATCAGATGTGGCAGAGCGGGTTTTATTTTATCTTTTATTTCCATCTCAATTTTATTAAGGTTTCTTACCTGCAGAAAAACAAAATTATAAATTTAATTTTTATGACTCATCTGTAATTCCTTTTAAAGAATTCAGATTGCTTCTAAAGTTGCGTATTTTTGACCATTTGTGTATGAATCCTCTTATAGACTGTAATTCAACAGGTTCGTAAAAATTTAACAAATAAAGTATAAAGGGAAAGCTCACTACACATCCTGATTTGATTATCAATCGTGGAAGCAGATGCATACCATTAATCAATAAGCTGGAAAAAGCTATGGCTGACCCTACGATCAGTAACATTCCTATCTTCTTCATTTCATAGGGTACATAAAAAGCTTTCTGTGAAAAGTAGTAGCAGGCATACCAGTAAATAAACTGAGACAGTAACGTGGCTATTGCAGATCCTGTAATGCTCCAGACCGGTATTAATAATATATTCAGAGCAAGGCTTATAACCGTTGAGAACACAACAATACCTCCGATTATTCCGGTTTTTTTTGCGATATGCAGACCGTAAACCGTAACCTCCTTCATATTTATAAAGAATATAGAGATTGACAAAATAGGAATTATTACAACCGCACCCCAGAACTCTTTTGAACCTGCCATTACCTTTATTAATTCGTAGGAAAACATGGATACCGCAACAATAGCACACATCAGGGCAAATGATGAATACAGGAGAACTTTTGAATAGAATCTTTTATTGTTGGCAGTATCGATGCGTTTTATCATCATAGGCCCAAGTGCAAGTTTTATGGAATCTACAATTGCAAGCTTCAGGACGCTTGTAATTTTGAAGGCCAGAGTATAGAGTGCAACATATTTCAGGAGAGCAAGAGAATTGAGCGAAAACCTGTCGATAACATTCAGCAAGACGGCAGAAATATTTGCAATCAGCAATGGGAATCCATATCGGCTCATCGACTTAAAAATCGTTTTATCGAAAAATAGCCTGGTGTTTTTAATGATATAGCCCATGAGAATAAGGACTGAAATGCTGTTGCCTATGACTTGTGCCAGATAAATCCCCTCCAGCCCCATCTTCCTGGAGATGATAAAATAGAGAGTCAGAGACAGGACAAGAACCAGTTTAAACAGATTTGTAACAGTATATAACACTGATTTTGACTGGAGTCTCATCAGAGTATTGATTATATTATTTACAGCCTGAATTGCAGATGAAATGATTACCAGTGAAATTACGCGCCCCCAATCGGGTTTTGAAAATATCACTTCTGAAAGCCTAGCTGATAATGGAATCAGTAGCACGCAAAAAGCTAAAGAAACAACTACTTGTGTGGAAAGAGACATAAAGAAAATCCCCTTCTGATTGCTTTTATGCTCTTTATCCCAAAACCATCTGGTTAAGCTCTGAGGCAGACCTGAGGCCAGAAAAGCAGTCAGTACCAGCGCTGAAATTTCCAGCAATCCAATTCTTCCGAAATCGTCAACAGTAAAAAATTTCTGATCAAGATATACCGGTATCAACAACAAACCGACAAACTTAATTGCCATATTGCCAAGGCCGTAGACTAAGGTATCTTTTAATGATATTTTGATGGATTTCAGCATTTACAGACACGTCATAGATAAATCATCAGTTTATATTTCCGGAGATAATTATTGTTTTAAAATAGTAAAACGGGTATTTCACGGTAATGCCTGCCAGCCGTTTTATTTTTCTTATAATAAGTTCCGGAACAGATAGATTCTGAAGATTTGAATAAGCTATCTTTTCAGGTTTATAGCCTGCCGATGACAAAACTTTGGAAATTGTATAGGGTGTGAACCAGAACCTGTGATCAGAATTTATTATCTCCTTATAATGCATCATATTCCTGAATTGAGTCCTGTTATAAATAGTCGGAACTGTAATTATGAATCCGGTGACATTTTTCCCATACTTCTCTTTAAAAACTTTCAGAAAATTCCCGGGATTATCAAGATGTTCGATTATCTCACCAAAAACAGCATAGTCCCAATGATCTTCATTTATAATTGTAAAATCATCAGTAACTATGTTTCCGTGATACACATTCTGATAGCCTAAATCTTTCTTAATGAACTCAATGCTCTCTTTGTCAATATCAATTCCAATACATCTGTTTGCATTGTCAGTTATTAATTTATGAAGCCAGGTATTGTTCTTAATTTTTTCATTGATTATTTGAATGTGATCTGAGCACCCAATGTGAATGACATTTTTATTCCTGATTATTTCCGTAATGGCAGCTTCACGCGAAATAATCCTGTGTTTTGATTTCCCGATTTCGACAGTAAGGCTTTTCTGGAAATTTTCACCATTCAGATACTTTAAAACTTCCGGTTCTATCTTCATAGTTTATTGATGAATCTCTTTTTTTGATGAGGCGAAGATACTATTTAGCTTCAACATAAAATCGTAGTAATTGTCAGAAGCTTTGAAATTGCTTTCCCAGTTATTTAGGGCATTATTCCTGAGTATCTTCTGTTCCTCTTCCGGTAAAGCTGCATATTGCTGAATCAGCTTCGCAAGATCTGAAGGTTTAAAATCAGACGGTAGCAGTGATCCGGTTCCTTCCCTGACCACTTCATTTACACCGCCCACATCTGTTGCAATTGAAGGAATGCCAAATGATTGTGCCTCCATTATGCTGACAGGTATTCCTTCTGTGGAACTCGTATTTATAAAAAGATCAATTTTATTCGAACTATAAAATTTAAGCAATTCATCATTAGGAATTTGTCCCATAAAGGAATACTCTATATTTGGCAGGGGGCCTAATTTTTCTACAGCCAGTTTTTCGAGGTCATCACTTAATATGCCACCTCCGAAATGAAACCATGATATTTTTTTGTCTGAAACGACCAGTTCCAGTGAAGCGATAATAAGATCGATCCTTTTGAGCGGGATCATATTAGAACAGGACACAATAACATATTTATCTGACTTTGGTATTTTAACTTCTCCGGTGTAAGGTTTTGCTATCCCAAGACGGGATATAATAAATGAAGGACTTATGGTTTTAGTTTTCGAAGAGAAGTATTGCCTGCCATTTTCTGAAATAAAGAATATTGCGTCCAGGTTTTTTGCTGTAAATTTTAACAAAGGCAGATAGCCCTGGCTGGTTTTTTCTTCATAGATGTCACTCCCATGTGCGCGGGCAACTTTAATGCTGTCAGGATAATTAAGCAATGCGATTGCATGAGCTCCTGTTTTAAACCAGTATGAATAGAATACTATATTGCCATTTATCTTCTCATCCAGGAGTTTACCGCGGATAAAATCCCTTAACTGAATAGCTTTGATGATTTTTTTAACTAGGATTAGTCTGTTTTTTATTGTCAGCGGGTTGCCTGCACTTTTTCTGAATATTAATTCATCTTTTACCATTTTGGAAATAATACCAAAATTAAAAAGTGAGAGAAATGGCAGAAGAAGGAATCCGGACAGTGAGGTTGATGTATTGTATCTGTAAATTGTTACATTCTCAGGAAGAGCCCTGGTCTGCTTCCCCGATATATTTTGTGATATGATAAATATTTTATCAAATTCCCGGCTTAAAAAAGGGAATTCAGCTTCTATAAATGCTTCCCCAGCTGAGTAGGGAAATTGAGATGTTATAAAAACGAGAGTCCTCATAAGCTGACAGCCTCTGCTCAGAAGCCCATTGTTTTATATGCAGATATTAAATTCTCCTTAACAATCCCTACATGGTACTCCTTCATAATTGCGTCAAACCCGTTTTTCCCGAGATTAACTCTTAAATCTTTGTCTTCCAAGAGCTTTATAATACTATTCTTAAACTCCGCCATGTTTGTGAAAATGAATCCGCAATTATGTTTTTCAATCAGTTTTTGTTGCGGAATGCAATCAGATGCTATAATGGGTTTACTTCCCAGCATGTATTCATATATTTTATTTGCTACTCCTGATTCATGCTGCGGATTCTTGTGAAAAGGTGCGATACAGATATCAATCATATTAAGATAGTCGAACAATTCGCTGGCGTTTATCCATGGAATATAATGTACTTTACCGGCAAATAATTCATTATTAATAAGTTTTAAAAAATATGGTTTGTCTTTTTTGTCAACAGGCCCGATAAGAAGAAAGTTAACCTGATAGTTTTCCATTAATAGGTTTTTAAACACTTCGAGGGAATCAAACACACCTCTTCTTTCGGCAATCACTCCATAATAAAAAATTACAGGAAAATTGTTCAGGAAAGGGTTTCCAATGGCATTTTTGGAATTTAATGATACCTGTGTAAGATCGGGCACATTTGGTAATACAACGAATCTCGAGACAGACAGTTCTGGATAACGTAATATGAGGAGATCCCTGAAATCTGAACTCAGAACAATGATCGTGTCTGCAAATTCAAGATACTTTCTTTCCTTTTTCTTCCATTGTTGCGGCCGGGAGATCAGACCTCTTAATACTCCTTTTGTCCAGTTGTAGGTTGTTACAGTAAAAGGATAATTTTCATGCAGATCAAGAATTAAGGGAATGGGTCTTTCTGAATTTTTAATTCCGTTAAATGAAGCCCGCGCCATATATAGATCATGAACATGCAGTACTTCAATTTTATTACTTAAAATAAATTTTTTAATCCGGGAAGCCCAGAACCATTCGTAAACAGGAATGGTATTTAACAGGAAAAATAAGAAATCCTTTATTTTTTTAGGGATTTTGATTCTTGTGATATTTACACCCGGCAGATGATTATCAGAGGATTTCCGGAACCCAAAGCATAGTACAAAAATTTCGAATCCCTGTTCTTTGAGAATCCCTATTTCCCGAAGTACACGTACGTCACTGTTTAATTCATTATCGACAACTATGCCACATCTCATCATGTAATTCCTCTAATGGAATATTAAGAGCTTAAATGTTTATTAAAGATAGAAAAAACAGGGGAGGTAGCTTCATTAAATTCTAAGTTTTAGTCGGTTTTTAGAAAAGGGATATGAGCTGTTTAGTCAATTCGCTTGCACTGTAAACTTTTGAGCCGGTCCTTGAATCAGGGGAATTCCCAAGGATCAATGTTGTCATATACTCCTGGATCCCTTTGGAATCTGAATAGGAAAACATTCTGCCATGACCTGTTTCTTTCAGGATTTCAGCAGCATCACCATCCGGCGGTCCAACACAAACTATTGGCTTGCCGGATGCGATATACTCAAATATTTTCCCGGTAATAATGCTTCTGTTACTCTTATGAACAGGAATGATCAGTAAAAGAACTGAAGTTTCGAGCATATACTTTATAGCAGTGGGATGATCAACATAACTAATAAACTCAACAGGCGCTGCTCCCGATCGGGATAGGATCAGATCTTTTTGTTTTGGAGTGACAGTCCCGATAAATTTTAACCTGTAATTGTACCCTTCTTCTCTTATAAAATCAAGGGCATCGAGAAACACTGTAACAGGATAGGTATCAGAGAGAGTGCCGGTGTAAGAAATTGTAAAAATTTCAGGAGAAGAAGAGTCAAGTCCTGCAAAATCATCATCATCAAAACCGTTTGTAATAACTGTGATTTTGTTTTCTGCACCACAAAGCTTTGAAGAAAACAGGGCTTTCAATGAACTTCCCACAGTTACTATTTTGTCTGCCTTATTGAGAACTTTTTTCTCATAAGCCGAATCTATCAATTTTGAGATAAATGTCGGATAGAACAGATTATAATAATATATATCAGTCCATGGATCGCGCAGGTCGGCAATCCAATTTATCCCCGGATATTTCTTTTTGATCTTTAATCCAATAAGCTGAGTCGAATGAGGGGGGCTTGTTGTTATGACGTGTGTGATATTTCCTGATTCAATTAGTTCACACGCCTTTTTAAAAGCGTATTTGTTCCATCCTCTCCTGGGATCGGGAAGGAAAAAGTTGCCTCTGATGAATCGAAGAATCCTTCCTTTTAGTGTGTTGTCTATATTATAAGCAAAGCCCGCAGCAGGAATTCTGGTCTTGTCTTTTTTATAAATAGCAAAATAATCTGTAGCGCGGGTTAGGTGAATTTCCAGTTCAGAAGACAGATTCTTCAAAAGTGAATTGTCAGTAACAGGATATGCAGCATATTCAGGATCAACTGTAAGTATTACCGGCTGCCATCCATATAAAGGGAGATATTTCGAGAATTTAAGCCAGCGTTGCACGCCGGCTCCTCCGCTTGGAGGCCAGTAGTAAGTGATTATCAAGACTTTGTTTGACAATAGTTTTGTTATAAAGTTGTAAAGGTTGTAAAGGTTGTAAAGGTTGTAAAAGTTGTAAAAGTTGTAAAGGTTTTATTATACATTAATTTACTTCAATGAATTAATGAGTTTATTAAGAAGGATACTTACTTCGATGCATTTGTTTTCAATATCCTGATACAATTTATCTTCAATGAATTGAAGATCCTTGCTTAACAAGAATAAGTATCTGACTTCTTCAAGTGATCCACGTGAAATGTAAAGAAATCGTAAAAAATCATTAGTTGAGCTACGATCATGACCTTCAACAATATTTGTCGGTATAGAAGTACCTGCTCTTCTGATCTGACTGATCAGATTAAATCTTTCAGTTTCCGGGAAGGAATTTGTTATGGAGTAGATGTCAATAGCCAATTGATGTGATTTCTTCCAAACCATTAAATCCTTCCAGTGATGTTGTGCCATTTGCTAAATTTCAAAATATAAATGATGTTACAATTATATACTACTGAAATTCAATTACCACAACCTGTAAAGGTTATACAACTTTTACAACCTCTACAACCTCTACAACCTCTACAACAATTTCAATAGACTTCTGATACTTACTTT
>Ga0302206_1000820_pt1 | contig 11899 bp, 7 predicted proteins | sample II_Fen_E2_1_FD_194581 | JGI IMG/M metagenome (GOLD analysis project Ga0302206, IMG submission 194581) | Peat permafrost microbial communities from Stordalen Mire near Abisko, Sweden - II_Fen_E2_1 | ecosystem: Environmental > Terrestrial > Soil > Wetlands > Permafrost | place: Sweden: Abisko...
GTACTCTTTAAGGTACTCGGCAGTTTTAATGGAGTTTTTAAATGGGTTTTTAAATCCTTCGTTTATTGTTTTCCCGCTCTCATTAAAAATAAAGAATACGAAAGAGTGATGATCGTTATACTCTCTCCCCTGAAAATGCTTTTTCGTTACCTGCTGAAGGAATGTTCTTGAAGGCATCGAGGCTGAATCAAATTTCTTCTTGAGATATAAATCGCATTTATGAATAATGGTTCCTTCCTCGAAATCTCTAAGGGCGTTATACCAGATATCATGAATAATATCAAAATCTTTTTCAGAGTTTGAATATATCTCTCTTAGATAAACATGAAAACCAAAAATAACGGACCCGTTATTTGTGTAACACCGGTTACCATCACGAAACAGGACCGAAGGGGTATCACTCAGGTTTATTTCCATGCCCTATTTAAAATTATCGTTTATGATGGTATTAGGGAACCGTTCATTTGAGATTGAGCTTAAAAAGGCACCAGAATTTAATTTTTTCAGGACTAAGTAGCCAACAATTAAAATGACAATACAAAAAGCAAGTTTGAAAACAGTTATCCCTGTTGAAAGCAGGAAAATAACGATGATTAGTAAAAGAATATAGAGATAAAACAAAGACAATCGCAATCCAAGTATATACGGTTGCTTGTTAACATTTTTGTATACTTTATACGATTTCATCAACCTGCCATTATAAAGGCCGCGATACCCACCAGACAAAAATATACTGCCAGATAAAGTACTATGCTTGTAATAAAACCTCTATAATCCCGTGAATCTCCAAGGACCTTACCAATGTTAGCTAATGCACCAACAATTAAAACAAGACCCCCAATAATTGGGATTGCTGGTTTAATCCAAACAGTATAAAAATTATTAAGAACATTCGTGACTTGTGCCTGAATCTCAATAGAGAATAACAAAAGCAACGCTAATAAAGAAATTGTTTTCTTCATAGAAATATGTGTTGAGTTAGTAACTTGAGTATTGTACATCTAAAACAGAGAAAATTACCATAGATGAAAAAGACATTAGGATTAATTATTATGATATTTTCCATGTTGTACTGTTTTTTAGACCAGTACAAAAAAATGACAATATCTTATCTATTTAAGTCAAATTCAGGTCTGAAAAGACTTTGTATTTAGGTAGTTTTATCTAATGTGGGAAAACCTGTGGATACGACCATGTTTTGTCTGAACAAATTGACCACAAAGTGGTGGAGTCAATTAAATTCTGTTAAACATTGTAGATTTAGGGTATTATATCCGGCCAAAGGTAATCAATGCGTCAGGCTTTTTCAGTATTAAAAAATCCAGTACCCCTGACCACCTCTTGCCGGAATTACCTGATCACCAAAAGCCGATGTTATATACTTGATATTTAATTTTGTAAATTAAGTGTGATATGACTGGCTGAATGTGGGAAAGGCGTTCAGCTTCTGTAATTGGTACATATACAAACAAAAAAACCTTGACGACTAAGTACGTCAAGGCTTTTTTGTTTTATTTATGCACTGATACAGTGCTGTCAAGAACTTCCTAAACGAGAAAGTTTAATATCCGTTACTATGGTGGGATTATTCCTCCGTGACATTTACTAAACATATAATTATCTGCCTTTCTTGTTAATTTAGACAGACATCGCATCTTTATTATAATTTCATTTCTAACCAATTCTGGACCCACCAATCTTAAAAGCTGCTATTTTCGTCTGGCGCGATATTATTTACTACCAATTCGTAACCAATTGAATAAATGTATTCTCTCGATTTTTCTCTTACACCATTTTTTTCGTCTGCATAAAAATCATGTTCAAAAGTAATCACTTCAAATCTGTGAGATTCAAATGGTATTATTATTAGGACATCGAATGAGACTATAGCCGTGTCACAATCTACTTATAGATAATCATAATTTTTTTCCTTAAGAAGCTATTTAAAGTCAAGGGTCATAGCATCGGAATTAATAACCTTTGAAGACCTGAATTATGTAAAAGTATCTGTTATCTCTTTGTAAATATCAATTGAGATTCCATCCCATCCAAAGAGTTTCTCCAACAGTACAGTGTTGTTACAATAGAAAGGGTTCCCACAACCGATCTCAAGAAATTGGCCCAATTTTTTACAATAAAGCATAGTTAAAACAAACATGTCCTGATAAAATTGTGAAAAGTTCCTTTTTATGGTGGAAGCTCCTATGAATTTTACTTCAACGATTCATAACAATAATCAGTATATAAAATTGGTTCTTTCTAAATAATTGCAAGGTCGATAGTAGGGGCCATAAATAATCTTGTATAAATAACTTTTTTAGTTTATTGTGTAAACAAGATTGTTATTTTTTCTTGTTAATCATACATACAACATTTTAGTTAGTAGGTTTTCAAATTTATTTATATCAGTTTTCAAATCTGCGGTATACATATCATCCTTCTTATTCACAGGCGGACAAACAAAAAACCAGTAATTGAGTTTCAACGCTGAAGCTAAATGCCATAAAACCTTGTCATGAAAATCATTTTCATTTGTAATTCTTTTCTGTAATTCCATCACTGTTGTACCAGCATTCATGAAATGCATATTTGTCAATCCTGAACCGTTAGATATCAAATATTTGAGTTTTTCCGAGAAAAGCACTTGCTCGAAGAAAGAAAAAGAAGTTGCATCAACAGAATTAAAATCGAATTTTTTAAGAACTTCAATTAAAGCATTTTCATTTACAATTTTACGCCTTAAACTATTTCCCCTAATAATATAAACTCGTTCACCCAATTCAGGAACTTGTATTCTTAATCCTCTTGCAAAGAGGATGTAAAAATTTCGGAGTTCAGATAATACCTCAGGGTAATAAGAACTGCAAATTGGTTTAATCTGAGGAATTACTGCATTACCTATTCTCATATTAAAGCCTGAAGGTACATAAATTACATCTTTGAATTTGAATGGTTTGAGACTATCCTGAACAAATTCAATATTCTTATAGTGTTCAGGTAATAACAAAATAAGAGAATCCAGAATCTTCTTAACAAGCCAAATCCTGGGAATAGCTTCAGTTAACCAATGATAATAATTTAACCATGGGTGGTGAATAATTAAATATTGATTCTTCCCGGCATAAGATTTAATTAATTTACTTCGTAATTGAAGTTCGCCTTCTAACTCAAAAATTTTGATTTTATCAGGATATGCCTGGACAGACTCTTTAATGATCTCGAAATTTTTAAAACAAATCCCATTGTAAGTTGCAGTTACGTTATTAATTTTCAATACTTGTAAAGGAGTGGACTCATAAGATCTCTTATAAAAAAGATGAGGATATTCCTTTATATTTAGAGGGGGATTGACATAAATAATTTTTCTACCCATATTATTGACACATAAGTTCTATATTATTTTCAAGCAGGCTTATATCAACATTTATTTTAGATAGATTCCCGGGATGATTATTTCTTGTTGTTGAACAGAATTGATAATAATATTTTATTCCCAAACATGATGCTAAATTCAAATATCTTAAATTGGGCTTATCAATTTCATTCGTTTGTTCTTTAAATAATTCCAAAAGTGACGTGCCTTTCTTCATGAAAGAAATGCAAGCCAAATCATCCCCACTAGGTGATATAATTAAATTTGAATTTTGCATTATTTGTATTTGTTCATAAAAAGAATAGTCTAAAATATTGATTGATTTTATATCATATTTATGCAATAATGAATGAACTTCCTTTATATTATATATTCTATGTTTGTTTTCAATTTTATCGGTTAGAAATATTCTGGTTTTGAATTCATTTTTGAGTCCATTTTCCTTTCTTACAATATTTGAGTAAAATTCCCTGATTTCATTAACCACCTCGGGATAATATGAGTCAAAAAATGGCTTAATTTGAGGTAATACCAGATGGGTTACTTTAATGTTTGTGTTTTTCAGGATATAACGTATATTATTTATTCCAAATGGGGCAAGGCTTTCTTCAATAAAACTGTTGTTTTTCAAAGATACAGGTAAAAGAAGTATCAATTTATCAATTTGGGATTTAACCATATACAATCTTGGAATTGTAGCGGTCAGCCAATGGTAATAGCTATATATGGGACTATGTACAAGTAGGTAATGATTTGAGTCATGATAAAAAATTGTATTAAATTCTAGGCTCAATCTTGCAGTTAAAGAAAAAATAGTGATTTTATCTCTATAGCCATATACTGATTCTTTTACCAGATTATTATTAATCAGACATGTACCTTCAAAAGTTATCAAAACATTACTTAAGTGGAACACCTGAAGTTGGGATAAATAGTAATTTAAATTTACAAATTCATATCTGTACTTTTTATCAATATTTTTAGGGAGTGTTACTTTTATTAGCCTATTCATGAATTTATTATGCTATTTATAAGTGGTTTAAAACAATATTCCGGAGAATGATAGCATGAAATATAATCATATGCGCGATCTGCAATTGACATTCTCAAATTGTAATCTTTTATCAAAAGCATCAACATATCTCGAAACTCTTCTTTATCCTTTGCTACAATAAATCCCTTATTTGAAAGATCTTCCAATCCAATTGAGCCATGCGGTAACGTTATTAGGGGTAATCCGCTGCCTAAAGCCTCAAGATTTTTAATTTTAATACCTGCTCCAAACTGAACCGGATTTATAACTATATCAACTTTTTGATAAACGTCTTCCAAGCGATTGAATGATCCCATAAAACAAACATTTTTATATTTATTTAATGAATCAGAATAGATGCATATAGATCCATAAATGATCAAATGAATATCATAATCTTTGAATGATTGCCAGATATTATTTAGGAACCAAACTAATCCATTAATATTTGGGGGATAAGAACTTGCTATGAATCCAATATTAGATACTTTTTTTCTTAATTTAACTCTCGGTAGATTAACTGCATGAGAGGCTAAAATTGTTCTATCCCTCCCCAGTGACCTAGTTACTTTTTTATAATCATTTTCCTGAATTAATAATATCTTATCGTACTGTTTAAATAAATGAATTTCTTCTTTCCATGAGAATTTTTCATGCGGTAGTCCAAATTTTGCAAATTCATTTTCACGTTTACTTTTCAGATCGTGTGTATCCAGATATTTTTTTGTAACATCGGGGATAGAATCTAACAAATAGGATAATTCCACATATTCTATAATACAGATATCAAAAATATTCTTTAATAAATATTGTTTTATAAAATTAGAGAAACAAGCAAGACCATACTGGGGAGTATTAAATGTCACTAACTTGATGTTAAAAACATGATTTATCAAGGTTTCTTTTTCGGACGTATGTAAAAATCCTCCATATATTATTGTTAATGGAAAAATCGTGCTCAGAAAATTTACCAACGATGTTAGCCGTGCCATATGACCAGCTATGTGTCTCCAAAATGGTATATCTGTTACAATGACAATCTTTTTTTTCATTTCGAGTAAATAATTTTTTGAAACCTTTTTATTCTTATGAATACGAAAAATATCTTTGAGAAAAAAGATTCTTTACAGTACACGATGGAGTAATGATTTCTTGATGAAATAGTAAATATCTTGCATTATATATGATATTATCTCATCTTTTTCAGTATCATTCTCTACTTCAATGGCATCCAGATAGTAATTAATAGCATCTTTGACCATTTTAGGTTCTTGAAAAATTGTTCTGGTCAGTTGTCCTAAAGAATCCAGTTTTTCTTCAATTATTTCATTGTTACAATTCATACTCAATAACAGGTTTATTTCCTTAGGTTCTGCTAATACAAATTCGAAAAATATCTCATCCATTCTTGCTCCAGGTTGATTTAATCTGGACCAATTCCATTTAATTATTACCAGTTGGCTGTCTTTGTCAAAAACAAGAGTTTGATTTAATAATTTATCCTCTTCCATATTCAGTAACAATAGCCTTTCTTCAAATTTTATAACCTCTTTTATATGATTCATTGATAAGCTTTTTGTTTCAAAAAGCATCTGAGCCTTTACTGATTCAAGTTCAAAAATATCTGAGAGTATCTGTTTTTGTTTTGAGGGCATTCCTTTCCCTAATTCTGAGATAAATCTATGCTTGAATTCGCATGGTTTTTCATAAAATTGAATCTTATCTTGTTTTATCTTTATATTCTGGTTAGGGGCAACTATGTGTAAAACAATAAATGTAATAGGGTAGGTGGATATAAGAGACCTTATAAAAAGGTCATGACCGGAAATTCCATTGATGTTCGATTCGTTTACTGTTTTTATATTACTAACAGTCGGAAACAAAACTGAATTAAAGTCTCTAGGTTGAATAAGTTGTAATAAAAAATAACCAATACCAGTTATTCCATATAACAGAGATAAGTTCTGATAAGTTATTTCTGTTTTATTTATGATTTCAACTATTTCAATAATTTTCCCCATAAATGGAAAATACTCTAATTTTTTTGAAGCTTCCAGATATAAAGAACCAACTCCTGAAATTCCATTTGCTAATGATAAGTTCTGAGTGTTAAAATCTTGTAGTTTTAAAACTCCCTTTTCAATCTGTTTATTTATGGGGATTTCACCATATTCTACAAGGGACATCCTTGACAAACAAAGACCGGTAGTTCCAAAGGCCAAATCATATGATTCCGAAGGGATTGTAAAATAATTATAATCTTTGTTTAAAAATTTAGACCTGTGAATCTTATAGTCTTTTGCTGTGGTAATTTCTTTCCTAAAATCAGGCCAATTTGTTATTTTATTATCCCATTGATCATCCTCATATACAAATATTGATTTTGCCATAGATAATAAATAAGGATCATTAAAAAACTTAGCAAGTTGAATCAAGGTAAATGCAACACCTGATGAACCAAAAAAGTAACTGTTTAATGGCTTTATATTCTTATCTCCTTTATTCCAAATTATTCCTTTGTTTGTAATCACAAAGTCCTTTACAATTTCATTTAAACAAAAATTAATCTTTTCAAGAATCCAATATTCTTGATTATTATTGTATAAATGAAGCAAAACCAGAAGCAATCCTGAGCGACCATCATAAAGGCGATTAGTAGTGAATTCGGATCTGATAAATACATCTGATTCTTCCTTGATTAATTCTAACGAGTAATCCAGGTATTTTTTTTCTCCCGTAACTTTAAAAAGTTTTAGCAATGTGTAACATACTCCTGCTCTTCCCTTATAAAAACCAAAGTGTACTCGTGAGGTTTTCTTGCAGTGATTCATTAGATCTTCACCTGCGACCAGTAAAACTTTTTGAATCTTGAACTCGGGATTGACTTTGATTAATTCAATGAGAAATAAAATGTTTCCACAAACACCAATATCAATATCTTCCAATCTACTTAAATCATTTTCATAATTTGATTTGTTAAAATTCTCGTGAGTTAACAGTTTACTTATCCTAAACATGGAATTTTCAAGAATGTATTCTCCGATTAATTTAGGGATCTTGGTTTTTTTACTTCCGTCCATCATTAGAATTATCAAGTTCTTATATAAGCGAATTTTGTAACTCTTCTAGATTTGCGAGATTAATGTTTTATGCAGAGTTTTTTTAGATTTTAAATTCATGAAGTAATTTCATGATTTTAAAATAATATTCAGGATAATTAATTAACAAAGTACTATCAAGCAAATCACATATTTTCTTATACTTCTTAAAGGTGCCAACAGGATGAATGAACTTTGTTTTTGAAGGGACCGTTTCAAAACCAATTAATTGAGTCCCAGTAAAATCATCTGTGAGTGGTTCCAGCAAATAAGTAACTTCAATTCCCCTTGTTCTGGACAAACAATAGAAAAGATATTCTTCAAATATCATTCCGAAGTTTCCTGATTTTATATTGTGAAGTTGTGAAAGATTGTTATTCACAAATCTAAACGATAGATTTGCAAATTCTCTGAAAAAGTCAAGGTTGGTCCCTCCTAAAATGCCTGCATTGCTTATCCTGAGGACACTGTTTTCTGTTTTATCTATTTTTATGCAATCTGGAATAAATTTAAAATATGATTCGATTTCCTTCATTGCAATGTATTGTGGTTTGTGATCAATAACAAGTTGCTGCGAACATAACTGTGCCGATTCAATTTTTTCGTGAAATTTTTCCCAAATAAATACATCTCCGTCAATATGAATGAATGGTTCATCCTGAATATTATAGGTATAAATTTTGGGTAAAGTCCATAAACTGTTTGGATAATGATTAAGACAATCCAATTCAACTCTTACATTAGTATAAGGTAATTCTAGATTGTCGATTAATAATAGTTTGCCTCTTGCATCTGTTACTAACTCAACTTTATCATAGAACTTCCTTGATTGCAAACAGCTTAAAGTCCAGGCCATATAATTGTACTTTTTGTTTAACCAACCGCCATGAAATCTTTGATGAATATTTGTGTCTTCTTCAAAAACCGGCTTAGTCCATAGTGTTTGGACTATTTTCCTAACCGATTTCTTACTACTGGGATCTTGACTTTTCAACTTTTTTAAAATTATATGAATTTTTATTTAATTATTCTTTATTGTACTTCTTACGGGATTCAGGAATCTATTTATCAACCTAGTATTTCTGGTAATAATTTCAGCCGTGCCATTCATATCATGGATGAATCTGATCTTTTCCTTGTATGTTGATGTCATACCCCCTACTAGTTCAATATCTGCGCTGAAACCTCCCTCGCCCGGCACCTGGGATACTGAATGTATTCTGCCTTTTAATACTCCATATTGCATATAAGGGAACCCCGATAATTTAATATTGACTATCTGCCCAATCTCTATCTTGCCAAATCCCGAAATTGGTATTATAGCACGGACAATGATGCTAGTGAGACTATCGGGGATTACAGTAGCAAGTGTCTCGCCTGCTTTAATAACCTGGTTCTCGTTCCGAAACTGGTTGAGGGTGACTTTTCCCGTTAAAGGACTTTTAATTACATATCTCTCTTCCCACTGCGATATTGATGATCTCAGTAGCTGAAGAGATTCTTCCATTGAGAAAATGAATTGCCTTATTTCTTTTTTATACTGAACCTGAAGATCAAGCCGGTCTTCTTGCATCCTCAAAAAATCTGACTCATTACTTTTAATTGAAGCGTTGAATACACTGAAAGAATAGAGTTTCTGAACATAGATTTGCTTAGATCTTTCAAACTCATTGGAAGAGATAACATCGTTTTTATTAAGAACCGAATCTCGTCCAAAGCTTTTTTGTGCCAATGCCAGATCCTCTTTAAGGTACTTCTTCTGTTTCACAAGTTCCATATTATAATCAACCTTTTTCTCAATCTGTTTATCAAGAAGACTCACCTTAGCAGGAATGTATGCTTGTTCAAGATAGTCTTTCATCTCCTTCCACTGTTTCTGAAATCCCGAATAATTGCTTTGAATCTCCCCAAGAGACAGATCAGGAGGTGGTTGTCTGGATTTTACAATTTCGATCCATTCTGATTTCTTATCGAGTTCAGACAGATACAGATTAAGTATCCTCACATCTTCATAATTACTTGAGTTACCAATAATTGCAACTACATTGTCTTTTGTTACCAGGGAACCTTCTGATACATACAGTTTCTCAATTTCACCACCTGATTTTGCAACAAGAGTAATTGGCGGGTTTTGAGTGGTTATAACAACAGGTACAATAACTTTCTCGGGGCTTTTGATAAAGTAGCTACCTATGATCAATATTAGTATAATAGCAAAAAAGATAAAGAGTCCCCATTTAAGGAAACTTCCCGGAATTTCAGACATTACCTCCTGCAACTCGGGGCTCTGAATTTCTTGTTTATTTAACTCTGCCATATTCCTACTCCCTAAATCCAGGGAGATTTTGTCAAAAAGTCTTTTGTTTTCAATGTTTTCTGTGGCTCACTGAGTAACAAGAGCTGTCACAGAGTTACCAAAAATGCTAATTACCTAATTCCAATTGATCTTTTACCAAATTATAATATGCACCTTTCATTTTAACAAGTTCTTTATGAGTCCCTTTTTCAGCTATTTCACCTTTTTCTAGTACGACTATCTGATTGGCATTCCTAACTGTACTAAGCCGATGGGCTATAACCACAACTGTTTTTCCTGCAAAGAAGCTGCCCAGGTTTTCCATTATTGTCTTTTCATTCGATGAATCAAGTGCATTAGTCGCCTCGTCTAAAAAGATAAAATCAGGTTCTTTATAAACAGCCCGGGCAATGAGAATTCGCTGCTTCTGTCCTGTGCTCAGACCATGACCATCAATTCCTATCTTAGTATTATAACCAAGCGGCAGGCTTTCAACATATTCTTTAATATTAGCTGTTTCTGCAGCCCTGTCAATCTTCTTCTTATCGGGTATTTCATCAATAAGACCTATGTTCCCAGCAATTGTATCGGAAAAAATAAACCCCTCCTGCATAACAACGCCACACCTTTTGCGCCATTCAGACTGGCTGAAACGCATTAACTGTGTACCACCGAGTAAAATTTCGCCTTTTATCGGATTATAAAAACCCAATAATAGTTTTATCAGAGTTGTTTTACCGCTACCGCTAATACCGACAATGGCAGTTATTTTTTTTGCAGGTATTACAAGCGATATATTGTTCAGTACCTTTTCGGAATTGGGCCCATCATATTGGAAGAAAAGGTTTTTTATTTCAATATCTTTGTCGGGAGGAATATTTACTATCTTATCATCTTCGGGTTTCTCCTCATCCTCCCTGTCATGTATCTCTCCAAGGCGCTCAAGGCTTATCCGGGCATCCTGAGCTGCCTGGGTGAATCCTATGAATTGCTGGATAGGAGCATTTAGCTGACCTATTATATATTGTACAGCCATCATCATACCTAGCGTCATCTGGCCAGTAATAACTGCCTTTGCAGAAAGAAAGGAGATAAAAATATCTTTTGCCTGGTTGATGAGAGCAGCACCAAGTTGCTGATTCTGGTTAAGCATCATGCTTCTTAGGCTGACCTTAAAGAGCTTAATTTGGATTCGCTCCCATTCCCAACGCTTTTGTTTTTCGCAGCCGTTAAGCTTTATCTCTTGCATACCGGTAACAAGTTGAACGATATTGGTCTGGTTTGCAGCGCTCTGCTGGAATCTTTTATAATCGAGCTCGCGGCGGCGTTTTAAAAAGAGTACAACCCAACCTATGTATAAGACACTGCCAAGGAGGAAGATAACGAGAATACCGAGGTTATATGTAGCCATTATTACGGCGTACATAATCAGGGTGATAACCGCGAAAATGATGTTTATAAGAGAATCTGTAAGAAAAGATTGGATTCGGTTATGATCTCCAATACGCTGCATTATATCGCCAATGAGTTTCACATCGAAGAATGAAATTGGAAGTTTCATCAACTTTATGAGGAAGTCAGAGATAAGCGATATACTAACTCTGCTTGTAACGTGCAAGCTTATCCAGGTCCTAAGCAACCCATTGGCTGTCTGGCTGAGACTCAATATAAGTTGGGCGATGAGTACCATTACTACAAAAGCCATATAGCTATTACCAATACCGATATCTACAAGTGACTGTGTAAGGAAGGGGAATATCAGACTTATTATGCTTGCAGTAAGCATGCCAAGCATAAGCTGAAGGATATATTTTCTGTATGGTTTTATATAATTAAGAAGGTATACGAATTTGAGTTTACCTTTCTCCTCACCCTCCTGGCTGTAGAAGTCGGGGGTTGGTTCGAGAAGAAGCGCTGTACCCTCCTGAACACCTTCGTTTTTTGTGCTGTACCAGCATTTGAGGAACTCCGATTCAGTGTATTTGAGGAGACCAGAAGCAGGATCGGCGACTGAGACATTATAACCTGTACTTCTCTCATCTTTTTTACCCCTCTCCCTCCCCTTCTCTTTATCATTTACCTCATCCCCATCCCTTCTC
>Ga0302206_1000823_pt1 | contig 11877 bp, 13 predicted proteins | sample II_Fen_E2_1_FD_194581 | JGI IMG/M metagenome (GOLD analysis project Ga0302206, IMG submission 194581) | Peat permafrost microbial communities from Stordalen Mire near Abisko, Sweden - II_Fen_E2_1 | ecosystem: Environmental > Terrestrial > Soil > Wetlands > Permafrost | place: Sweden: Abisko...
GCAATTCTAATAGTTCAATATCCTCTGTTTTTAGTTTTATATATCTCATGTTGAGACAAATATACTAATATTATTTCAAAGTACCAAACAAATAGAACATTAAATTATTCCTATTACTTAATTCAAAACCGGATAACGCAAATCTGCCGTGCTGCACCACAGGCAATAGCCCACCTAGTAGAAAAAGCAAAATTATTATTATTTTCATATATATCGCTTTTTTGTTGGTTATTGTTTGATAATAATGGTAGTGCTGGTTTGTCCGTTGGCACATAGCTTCAGAATATAGCAGCCGTTACTTATCGATTCTTGCAATATCTGCGTTTGCTCTCCTGCCTGCAATAATGTCTTATTTTTAAGTATCAAGCGTCCGGAAACATCGGTAAGCACAAGTTCCACCTCACTGGTCTCAGGCAGGTTAAAGCTTATATTGCATGTATTGTTGAATGGATTTGGGTAAGCCTTTAGGCGAATGCCTTCGTTGTCCGACAGATGTTGCGTTTGTATCGGGCTCTGAATTACCCCCGTTTTGGACAAGGCAATGTAAATGGGTTTCTCGGGTTCGTTGTGTACTGTCGAATACAGTTGCAGGTTGCCACCCAAATGTACGGTATCGTTGCCCTGCCTCACAATGCTGAGCGAAGCATTGCGAAACGACAATTTATTAGGATTGATGGAGTTGTAGTGGTCCGTCCGGTTATACCCCGTATTGTCGAACGTCACAGTACTATCGGTTAGTTGTGCACTCAGGTCGGTACGCAAGCTGTCACCCTCCACCCATACGCCGGTCAGTCTATCGCCCTGCTGCGTAAGGGTGAGTTTAAGAGCCGATTGCCCTATAACATGTTTACCGCTCCAGTCGTAGCGAACAATGTAGCCAGTGTATTCGCCCGCTATATTGGTCCTTTGGTTTATAGCATGTTTCACTCTGTTATAAGTAGATGGCAAAGAGGTCGACGTTCCCGAATTTCTTTTGACTTTTTGAGCCGTATTGGCAGAGGCCTCGTTTTCAGCTTCTTTAGCCTGCAATTCATCTTTAGCATAGGCATAGCCCCATTGAGCAGCTTTTGTAAGCCAATAGCGGGCACTGTCGGTGTTTTGAGTAATGCCGTAGCCATTACGATAACATATACCAAGCATATACATCGAGGCAATATCCACCGGAATACTGCTCTTGAAAAGTGCCACGGCCTGCTCGTAATTCTGCTCGCAGCCCAAGCCTTTGTAAAGCATAAATCCTTTGGAATACATACAGGCTACCGACCCTGCATCTACACCCCTCGAAAAACATTCGTAGGCTTTGGCCATATCCTGTGCCGTACCTGTTCCATTTTTATACATCATTCCCAGGTTGTTCCATGCATTGGCATAACCGCCATCGGCCGATTTGCTGAAATAACCGAAGGCGGAATTGTAATCGATGCTGTCGCACAAGCCCCGGCTCAGTATCACTCCAGTCATATTCATGGCTTCGGCATTGCCTGCATCGGCCAATGGGCGTAATATGGTCAGTGCCTTAGCTGGGTTGCAAGCCGGGTTTCTGCCATCGAGCAGCAAGCGGGCATCCCCAATACCGGTACTAATCTGTGACATGGTTGCCTGACACAAGATTGCTGACAAACTGAGTAATATCAGCGCAAAATATAGTCGTTTCATACACTTAATATTTAAAATTATTGTATATACAGGATTTACCATACAAACGAATCGTTTTTACCTTTGTACAGTGCAGCCTTCGCTTTTTCTTCCTTATATGCCTCATCCAGCCTTTTTAGTATCTCAGGCTTGAACAAGATATCGTTCTTGTAGAGTTTCTCGTTTATCATGTCTGGCTTATCATAATACAATTCGGGAATAACTATTTTCTCTAAAAAATAAAAATACATATCCCTATCCGTTGAAACACTATCAGCGTCAACTACCAAATTGTATTTCTTCAACTCTTTCCATGTTTTTGCGCATTCGTTTTGAGTGTCGCTCTGATACCACAGTTGCAATACCGTGCGGGTTTGATCTTCGGTAAGTATTGGCCGTATGTTTTTGCGATGAAATTCCGTTGAGTTGTATTCTCCCCAGCTATTTTTCAGGTTATATTCGCTGCGCAACTTTTGTAGTTCGGCATTTTTTGCCACCTGATCACTAGTCAATCCAAGATAATTTTTTTTATTTATTGCCACAGTAAACTGCGATTTGGATGTCATCAGTATATTACTCGCCAATACACTATCAATAATAGGGCGATAGTATACCCCGATGTTGTACACCATTTTGCTTCGCTCGCTGTCGGAGTACGGCAAAGCGTAGTTGACCAGTAATAATGCCCGCTGATAGTGCGAAATATAGTTACCGGCTACTGTCAATGCTTTTTCCGACAATCCATTTTGTGCAGGATAGTTACGTGTAGCTTCAGTGGTTTTCCGGTCAATCTCAGCACTGAAAAGCGTAGCGTAATAGGTGGTATCGGTTAATACCTTAGGTAAAACCTCCCTGAGTATATCCGAATATACACAACCGGAAATATCGCATTTTGGAAGAAAGAGCGTGCTTATTTTAGTTTTTAGCGCGTCGGTCAAGGGTTTCACTCCATCAATGGTTTCAAATGTTTTCTGAAGGTAAGCATTGCTTTTATTTCCAAAATTTACGTTTTCCATCAACGAATCGTAATGGCTAATAAGGGCATCACTCAATATCCCCTTAATTTCGGAAGAAGAGGCATCCCGTTTCAGAGCTTCTGCCAGCAAATTATCCCGCTGTTGGTAAGCTTCTGCCAGGCTAAGCTGGTCTTTACTTGATAAACTGAGTTTCGAGGTCACGTCATACACTCTTGTGGCAACAGAAGAATTAAACCGCTGCAGGACTTCTTTGGAAATCTGCTGTGCATTTGCAACTGTAGAAACGAACAACCCGAACGATCCTACCAATAAAAAGATTTTTTTTGCATAAATTGATTAATAGATTAATAAATAAAAAAAAATAAGAGAAAATATCTTAGAACCACACTCTTGCCCCTTTATCGGTAATAATAAAAGGGCGCTCCTTGCGTTCGGAATAATCAGGAATCAGAATCAATAAAGCATTGGATGGCACATTGTTAAATACAAGTTGATGTGTATCAACATCGGCAGTTTGTGTTTCCAATTCCTTCCATTCTTTGTCCCAGTAAAATAACGTGTATTTTTTCCCTGGTCTGAACTTCAGGTATTTATCTTGCTCTTCAAGAACAACATTCCTTTTGGACACAAAATTTGGCTTCAACACCAGTTGATTATAATAGCCGAAAGCCACAGGGTAGGCGGCCGGTACAATTCTTTCGTTGCGGTAATATACAGGAAGATAAACTACGCCAAGTGTCATATTGGTAAACACTGCCGAATCGCCTTTGACCGTTGCCCACCAGGTAGGCTCCCATCTACGGTAATTAAGTACACAGGCATATATTGTTTGTCCCTGTACCAAAGAGTCTGGTTTACATACAATATTCTTTACCCGCCAATACTCGGGGGTTACATCTTTATAGTTATAAGATTGTAAAAAATTGTCCGGTATATTTTCCTGCTTCTCAAAGTTGGCAAGCACATCGGGCTGACGCGAATATGTGGTTCTGATAACCTTGGACGGCTCCCTGTCGAAAAGAGGTATCTGCTTGACGTTGACGATATGCCACAGTGTATGGTTACCCGATGCTGTAGCCCAATAAGGGATTACATCAACCGAAGCAGGATAACCCTGCGACCGCAACATGAAAACACCATAAGCTGAGGCATCTTCACATAATCCTTTCTTACGGGACATTAATTGCAAAGCTCCCAAACGAGGAAGGGGTTCTTTACGAACAATGGCCTGTTTATATATGTTTTCGAATTCTTTATTGAGCATATGGTCAAAAAAAGTATATGCTTCGTTGGATGTTTTAGAACGTAGACTGTCGGGAAGCCATCCGAATTGATTCCCGTATTTCTCGCGCCATTGCTGCACAGGTTCCACACTTATCCGGTAGGGAAGTATATATTCGCAAAAATCGTTGAAAGTGACATTTCTACCATTCTTGTTCCATGTTTGAAAAGCCCTGTCGATGTTATCAATCAGGTAATCACTGGTAATGGCAAATATATCCGGTATTCTTTCCTGAACGGGATGAATACCCGGAGTACGCTCCCTTAAACTGCTAAACGCAATTTGAGAGGAAGAAAAATCGGGATAATCCAACTCATCAAAAGGCACAATATGCCCCAAACTATCCGCCCAATGATAGGTCTGCGAATAGTGTATATCCATATTACCGATCAGAAAACAGGCTGCTTTATATTTCAACGAATCATGTTGATAATGTGTAAGCACCGCTTCTAATCCCGAGCGGTTTTTACCTGCTTTTAAAAGCACTTTTTCTACATCCGGCGCATACTGAAACGAAAGAGTGGATAATGCGCATAATAACATTATATGATTATCCGCATTTAACACATATAATTAATAATTTTTCGTATCTTTATAGTAACAAATCAACAGTTATATGAAACTATTAGACTTTGACAAACACTTTCCAAGTGAAGCTGTTTGTATCGAAAAATTCAAAGAGATGCGGATTAAATCCGGTATTGTATGTCCTCATTGCGGTAATAAAGAGCATACATGGCTTCCTGGCTCGATGCATTTTGAATGTAAATCCTGTCATTGTCGTAGGTCTTTACGTTCAGGCACTATTATGCACGGTTCTAAATTACCTTTTTTATATTGGTTTAAAGCCATTCATTTGATGACAAGTACAAAAAAGACTTTTTCAGCCTCTGAGATGCAACGGCAATTAGGTCATAAACGATATCAACCCATTTGGGAAATGCTTCATAAGATCCGCAGCGTAATGGGACAACGCGATGCCCAATATACTTTGTCCGGAATGATAGAACTTGATGAAGGCTTTTTCTCTACCGAACGAGATGAAAAAGGAAAAAACGAACCATTGAAACGTGGACGTGGCAGTCAGAAAAAAAGCAAAGTACTTGTAATGGTCGAAAGTGAGCAGGTTGAAAATCCAAAAGACCCACAAAAGCCTAAACGGGTCAATCATCTGAAAATGATAGTTATTCCCGACTTAAAAGCAGTAACTATAGATCAGAAAGCAAATATATCGATAGCTAAAGATGCCAAAATTACAACTGACGGCTCTACTTCATACACGAACTTCAAAGACCATTTTGCCCAACACGATGCTTCGGTTATTCCACCTGAAAAAATTGCTAAGGTACTGACTTGGGTACACATAGCCATAAGTAATGCTAAATCATTGATTGATGATATGTATCACGGTATAAAATCAGAATTCCTACAAGGGTATTTGAATGAATTTTGCTACAAATTCAATCGGATCAAAATACCACTTGACCCCTTTGAAAGATTACTCGCTGTTACCGCTTCTTACGAATCAAACTTTAAGCATTTAACATATAGTAAAGCTAAAATTCAAAACTGCATACTTTGCGGATAATCATATAATAATATATGAGGAATTATCAATAGAGAATTTCTTAAGATCGTCTTTGACTGCACTTTCAAGAGTATTTATAGCTTTGTTTTCATTATCGTTTGCGCAGGAGAATAAGAGCGATGAAAATAATTGGAATACAGTTAATTGTTTCATGCAGGTTGTTTTAGATTTGGTTGTTATACTGGCACTATGAATATCCAAACAATATCATTTCCAGTTTGATTGTACAATTTTATACAATAATATTTATATTAAAGTTGTTGACAAATATATTGTAAAATTAATATAGTAAACGGTTATAATGTATCAAAAAGAGTAGTGAAATGTATTAATATATATATATGTTGTTAAATTAAAGACCTAACAAAGGAGTTTAACGGTAAAGCACATCTTTATTGACCTAATATAGATTTTTTTACAAAAAAACAGATCGACAAAAAAACAGAAAGTCTATATTACAATTGTTTACTGTAAAGCATTTGATATAGAAATAGATTTACGGTTCCTGTTTTCTACAAAAATTACCGTTACAGGAGCTTTGTCCGTTCCTCATGTTGCCCCCAGTCGTTACATTTCACTATCATTCCAATCACACCTCAGCACCAAACAGTTTCGGTAGTTTCCAACCTTTCCATTCCGTAAGTTCCATTTATATAGTCAGTTGTTACTACCCAGACTCCTTCCACCGCACTCCCAGCGGTATGTTTTCAATTCTGGCGACGAGTCAGTTCTAATAATCGCCTGACGGCAGTAAAGTAAGAGCCAAATAAGCAAGGCTTGCATTGAAAGCCGTTCCGGCAATATCGCCGATAAATGATATTGATAACCGAATAGCTTATCAAAACCATTTCTCAAATAGGCAGAGCAGAACACATAACTTATTCTTATTTTCTAAAACCGCAAGCGATGAATAGTTTTAAAAATAAAAATAAGAAATGTGACGAGTTGACTCTAATGCCCCGCAAAAGCCGTTCGGTAAAAATATCGTGTCTATCAGGTAGTTTTTCCGAACCGCTTTCGGCTAATAAGGGACAGCAGAATACAAAAAATGAAAACCCCAGCCCTTTTTTATGAGGGCATTTATCGCTTTTCATTATTTGTAAACGTGTTTGGCACTTTGTGCAATATAATGAGAGTTACCACCGTCCAATCTATTAACTGTTGCTTCTTCATTCATCGAAAATAAGATTTTCAATGGAGTATAGAAACAATTTGTTGGATGTTTTTATAACTTACTATCTGCAATTCCCTAAAATATTCTGTATCATCAATTCAATAAAAGAGTAGAGTTAAATTTGATACTAAAGGAGTTGGAATAAGAACTCAATAGTTTATAGAAATAATTTTAGTTAGAAAAGTTCAATGATTTTCTTCGATAGAATAATCTTTTCTATCTTTGTAATCGAAAGTCGTTCTTTGTATTTATGCAAAAAGCTGAATGAGGCAAAAGAAAGAACTTTGCTCGTTTCTAAACTGTTACCTGTCAAGAGGAATATCCTTGTAATTTGCTCGTCTTTAGCACAAAAGAAAAACAACTGTGCCTTGCTAGGTGGAAAGTAACATTCTTATGAATATCACACAAATCAGCAATTTCTTTCAGGTAAGAGTTGAGTTTTTGATTACTTAAAACCGGAAGCAATTGTGCTTTTGGAAGTTTACCTTCATATCTCTTCATGATGGTTAATGGAATATTCAGTAAAGGAACATTGACAGGGGTATTAGTTTTCTGACGGTGAGTCATTATCCATTGTTTTCCATCAAAAGAAGTACAAATATTATCTGCTGTTAGTTGCTTCACGTCAATATAGGAAAGCCCCGTAAAGCAGGAAAAAATAAAGACATCCCGAACTTGCTCCAAGCGGTTGGAACCAAATTCCTTCTCCATAATTTTCTGTATTTCCTGGTCAGTCAGATAACCCCTGTCCACTCGCTTTAAACGGATTTTATAATTAACAAAGGGGTCTGCATAAATCCAACCGTTATTTTTAGCAACGATGACAATCATACGGAACGTCTGCATAAATTTAGCCGTAGTGTTTTCATTACATTCGCTAACAGTACGCAAGTAAGTTTCAAAATCTGTTATAAACTTATGGTTGATTTCCTTTAAGGCTATATCCGTTATTTTATACTTTGCTTTCATAAACTCTCCCATACGACGATAGGCTCGGTCATATTTCGCAAGGGTGGCTTCGGTTTTACTGATACCTACCAATTTTTTAGCATCTTCGTTGTGGCTTTTGAAAAGTTCTAAAAGAGTACGTTGTTTGGTGGAATAACCCAGAAAAGCATTACGCACTTTCTCTGCTGTTACATAGGCTTCATGAGTTTCTATCTCATGATAATGGTTCTTTAAAGACGTGCGAATATCGTCCAACAAATTATTTAGCAGGCGGGATTTTTGACTATTCCCGGCAACTTTTCCGAGTTTCACATCCCAAAGTTCCGGCTCTACATCCAATTTGGAACTGAACTGGGATACTTCTCCATTTACAGACAAGCGAGTCATAATACTGACCTTACCATCTTTGTTTACTTGATTCTTTCTCAAATAGAATAGAATCTTAAAGGTACTTTTACTCATAATACTTTCTTTTTAATTCCAAACAATGGATATAATTTCCATCGCAAAGGAATGATTAATATTCAGTATATGAGCAGACATTTAATGCACAATAAGCTACAAATCATAGACTTAATCCCAAAATCGTTACTATATATGAAGTGTTTTTTTTAGTAACGATTTAGTAACGGAACTCTGTCATTTTTTGGCTTTTACTTGACTTTTAGACGTCAGTGACAAACAATAAAAAATCCCGTAAAACCTTGATTTTACGGGATTTGTCTAAGCTTTTCCACCATATGTCTTTGGTGTTCAGCGGAGAGAGAGGGATTCAAACCCCCGGTACCTTGCAGTACGGCGGTTTTCAAGACCGCTGCAATCGATCACTCTGCCATCTCTCCAGGGATCGTCTTTTCTTCAAAGGCGGTGCAAAGATAAAGCTTTTCCCCGAACTACCAAATAGAGGAGCCTTATTTAATCAGTAATTTTTGGATTTTGGATTTTACATCACACTGCATTCCTGTAGATGTTATTGACGATCAATAAATTGTCATCGATAATTTATTTAGACTGTTTTCAGATATTCGACAACATTCTTTTCGATACGTGCTGTAATATCCTTTGCATTGGCTTTATCAAAGGCTTCACCGGTGATATTTTCGAATAATTCGATATAACGTTCGCTGATTCCGGCTACTATTTCCGGAGTCATTTCAGGTACTTGTTGTCCTGTTTTTCCCTGGAAGCCATTTTCCATTAGCCATTCCCGTACAAATTCTTTTGAAAGTTGTTTTTGTGCTTCGCCCTTTTCAAATCGTTCTTCGTACCCTTCGGCATAGAAATAACGGGAAGAGTCGGGTGTATGAATTTCGTCAATCAGGTAGATCTTACCATCACGGCTACCAAATTCGTATTTCGTATCCACGAGTATTAATCCGCGTGCCGCAGCCATCTCGGTTCCCCGAAGGAATAACGCCATGGTATATTTCTCCAGTAACTCGTATTCTTCTTTCGAAACCAGTCCTTGTTTCAGAATTTCTTCTTTCGAAATATCTTCGTCATGCAGTCCCTGTTCCGCTTTGGTGGAAGGAGTGATGATCGGTGTTGGGAAGCGTTGGTTCTCGCGCATACCATCAGGTATTTTTACGCCGCATATTTCACGCACTCCACTTTTGTAGGTTCTCCATGCACTACCGCAGAGATAACCGCGTACAATCATTTCTACGGGGTATCCCTGGCATCGTAGTCCTACTGTTACCATTGGATCGGGAGTAGCCAGCTTCCAGTTCTGGACAATATCAGATGTTGCATCCAGAAACTTGGCTGCAATTTGATTCAGCATTTGTCCTTTATAAGGTATTCCTTCCGGTAAGATCACGTCGAATGCCGAGATACGGTCGGTGGCAATCATAACCAGTAAATCGTTTTTTACTGTGTACACATCACGTACTTTGCCGTGATATACGTTTGTCTGTCCATCAAAATGGAAATCAGTGTTCGTTAATGCGTTCATATTATTGAGTTGTTATTTATTTTATAGTTAAATCGTTGTTTGTCCTTTTAATTCGCGCCATTCCGGTACGGCTTAAATTACATTCTTTTCTCACAATTCTTAAATTGGCTTTTTCTTTATGGTAGTTTCTAAATTCTTCAGATAGTATTTCGTTCTTAAATACCAAATTATTTTCTTCGTTTACGTAGAATTCAATTTTATTTACATCAATCTTATTTAGCTCTTTGAATCTGTCAACTATTACTGAAAAAGTGTTTGGTTGACGGTGGTCAACTGCCAAATCTTCCCATTTTGATAATTGATTTGTTTCTTGACATTTTACTAAGCCTTTTACAGAGTTGTGGTAAAAGTATTTCTTTTTTACATCCCGAATGTCTTTTTGAATTGCACTTCTACAAGCAATACTAAACAAACTATCTAGATTTTCTTTTGGTCTATTAATCATCAAAATATATGACATTAACCAATTCGAATAATCTGAATATATGACTTCAAAACATCTTGCGCCAAACTGCACTTTTGCAATTTTAATGTCAATAATTTCTTTATTCTCTTGATTGTCAACATTAATATCTGATTTTTCATTTTCGTCAGTTGAGAATGAAAAATCATAATCTAATAAATCTATTAAGTCGTTGAAGTCAGCTTTGTTAAGTGAATCCCCCAATTTATATGAATTTAAAATGCTTTTATAATGATTTAAAGCGTCTTTTTTGTACTTGAAAATTTTATCTCCAATTTTAATCATAATATTATTTTTTAGAGTGTAAATTGAAGCATAAGTTTTAATGTTATAGCTAAACAACCGCTTGGAGTAGTTGTTCAGAATCAAAGAATATTATTTTTTTAGGATCAAAACCTCTTGTTTCTCCTCTTCTTTCACTCTTTTAGGGGCTTGGGGTTCTTTCTCTCTTTTCTCATACGCCTCCACAATCCGTTGAACCAGTTTATGCCGTACAATGTCTTTTACATCGAAATCTACCCGGGCAATACCCTTTATGTTTTTAAGGACTTCCAGAGCATCGATCAATCCTGATTTCTGAGCATACGGTAAGTCGATTTGTGTTACATCGCCTGTCACAATCATTTTTGCACTCATGCCCATACGGGTCAAGAACATTTTGATTTGCGCCGTTGTGCTGTTCTGTGCCTCGTCCAGTATGACCACAGCCTCATTCAATGTCCGCCCCCGCATAAAAGCCAGAGGCGCAATCTGTATGGTGCCGTTTTCCATATATTCTTTCAGCTTAAGTGGTGTTATCATATCCGACAGTGCATCATACAACGGTTGCAGGTAAGGATCTATTTTTTCTTTCATATCTCCCGGGAGGAAGCCTAGTTTCTCGCCTGCTTCAACAGCCGGGCGGCTGAGAATAATCTTCTTTATTTCCCGGTTTTTCAACGAACGTACCGCCAATGCAATAGCGGTATATGTTTTTCCGGAGCCGGCCGGGCCAATGGCAAATAGTAAATCATTCGTATCAAAATCCTTGACCAGCTTTTGTTGGTTGGCAGTACGCGCCATAATGGATTTACCATTTACGCCGTGAAGAATAAGGTTCTCGAATTTAATCTCTACAGGCTCACTTCCTTTTACGATCTCGATAATGTTCTCTTCTGTAAGCGTGTTGTTATTAATGCAATAACGTTCTAGCTTTTCAATTATTGAATATAGGTTGTTTATATCTCCCTCATTTCCGGCTAATTTTATAATATTTCCCCTGGCAGAAAATCGGACATTTGGTTGTAGGTTTTTTATTATATGGACATTGTTATTGTTTATCCCATAAAAAACCGTTGTGTCGGTAAGCTCAGAAAGTTCGTAGATCTTTTCAATCATATATCAACAGGTGTAAGTAGTAAGAAAGTAAGAAGTAAGTAATTTGTTATTTTTTCATATTTGCTTTGCTTGCAGTAAATATCTTTACAAGCTCGTCAATTTCATTCTTAATAGAAGCATATATCGATTTATCTAAAAGATTAGCTTCTTCAATTAATTCAAACCAAAATTGTGTTTCATCAATCTCTTCAACAACAATACACATTTTTGAAAACCTTTCTGAAGTAGATCTTCCACGGGTAACTGCACGAAAGTTAGCTGCTACGGAAGTTCCCGACCGTAGCAACTGTTTTCCGATAACTCTTAATTCTTCAGTTTGTTTACAATGTCTTGCATAAAATAAGACTATTGAGACAGCAAATTTCTTAGTCCGCTGTCTATATTTTTCGTTATAATCTAAAATTTCTGACATAAGTATAAATTTTTTGAATTTTTGAGAATTACATTCTGTTTTTTTCTCCTAAATTGCAAATTACTTA
>Ga0302206_1000824_pt1 | contig 11876 bp, 9 predicted proteins | sample II_Fen_E2_1_FD_194581 | JGI IMG/M metagenome (GOLD analysis project Ga0302206, IMG submission 194581) | Peat permafrost microbial communities from Stordalen Mire near Abisko, Sweden - II_Fen_E2_1 | ecosystem: Environmental > Terrestrial > Soil > Wetlands > Permafrost | place: Sweden: Abisko...
GATTTTGTCCTGCAATATTCATTAAGATATTCTGTTATTCTTTAAACAAAATAAACATTTGTAACTAATAAAATCACCTTTATGAAGAAACTGAAATACCTCCAAATACCGGTTCTTTCTGCGACACTTTTAGTATTGATCGGAAGCTGTACAAAAAGTAATACCGGCTCAGGTTCATTATATACTCCTACCAGCGCCGATGTTACTTCAACTGCAACATTACCGGAATTGCAACAGGGACGTACTTTATATATAAGTAATTGCAATAGCTGTCATGGATTATACTCACCCGATGACTATACTTCAACCCAATGGAAAGGTATCCTTGGTAACATGGCGCCAAATACCAGTATGTCGTCATCGCAAATACTTTTAGTTACCAAGTATGTTACCAGGGGGAAATAATATTGATAAAATAAGAGAAACAGCTTCTTTGTAAAAGCCAGATCAATTACATCATTTGGACTTTCCATCAGCAATCCAAATTATGTTATTGAATAACATTAAATTAAACACAATTGTAGTATTCTTTTGGTCTGTTGTTTTTATCTGGTTTTTCTTTTTTTGTAAACATAAACTGCAATTATCTAAAGTCAATGTTTTCAATGTTGATCCTTATGATACGTTAGGATCTGCAGCCATTCAGATTTCCTTTGTTGCGGAAGCTTTTTCCACGCTACGTCTGTCTCCGTCATTTTTATTATTCTCATAGCATTTTGAAAGAGAATCTATTATAATCGTCTTGTTCTACACATTATTCAGGATCTTTCTTGGAATAATAAATAAAGAAATGTAAATTTCAATTTAGAATTGACCTGCATCAATAATTCAGTAAACGTCTAAATTACATATCTTTAAATAGTTATGAAAAACCTTACTTCTATTCTGAGTATTGTCCTGATAGTTACAGGTAATTTAAATGCCTTTCCCGCAAAACCCGGAGTTCGTCAGCGTTTGCTGATCGATCTTAACTGGAAATTTATTAAGTCGGACGTGAAAGGTGCAGAAGAACCGAAGTTTAATGATTCGGACTGGAGGACATTAAATCTTCCACACGACTGGAGTATCGAAGGTGAGTTCAGGGAGGACGCTATCTCAAAAGGCCCAGGTGGTTATCTCCCTACAGGTATAGGGTGGTACAGAAAACATATTAGCTTGTCATCAAATGGCAAGGATCAGCAATACTGGATTGAATTTGACGGAGTATACATGAACAGTGATGTCTGGATTAACGGGCAGCATTTGGGCAAACATCCGTATGGATATACCAGCTTTTATTATGATCTGACGCCCTATATAAAAAAAGGGGAAAACATTATTGCCGTTAAGGTAGATAATTCAGTTCAGCCAAACAGTCGCTGGTATTCGGGTTCAGGGATCTACAGGCACGTGTGGCTGAGTATTTCCGGACCTGTTCACATCGCCCAGTGGGGTGCTTATATAACTACACCGGAAATAAATTCATCATCTGCTAAAGTGTTAGTCCGTACTTCAATTGAGAATCATCTTAAGATGGCTAAGAATATCATTTTAAAATCTGTTGTTCTGAATGAATCGGGCAAAGAAATGGCATTTCTGGAAACACCTGTTTCAGTGTCTACAGGCAGTTCGGATGTGGAACAAACTATCAGTATTCCTTCTCCTGTACTCTGGTCGATTGATACACCTGTTTTGTACACACTCAAATCATCAATTTTGGAAGGAACAAAATTAAGTGATGATTTAGTTTCAACTTTTGGGATCAGAAAAATTGAATACGATAAGGATAGGGGGTTCCTTCTGAATGGAAAACATTTAAAGATGAATGGTGTATGCTTGCATCACGATGCAGGTTGTCTTGGTTCGGCAGTTCCGGAACAGGCATGGGCAAGAAGGCTGCAATTACTGAAAGAGATGGGTTGCAACGCAATAAGGACATCACATAACCCTCCGGCTCCGGAATTCCTTGATCTGTGCGATAAAATGGGATTTTTAGTAATGGATGAAATATTTGATGAATGGATCGAAAAAAAAGGGCAGGTTGGATTCAGTTATCATCTCTATTTTGAAGAGTGGTGGAAAACTGATCTGCTTTCAATGATCCATCGCGATCGGAACCATCCTTCGGTTGTGATCTGGAGCGCCGGGAATGAAGTTCCCGATCAGGTAGTTGAAAATGGGAATGATGTAATGCGAAAACTGGCCGAAACTTTTCACAAAGAAGATCCCACACGACCCGTAACGCAAGCCAATGACAGAATTGCAGCTGGTGACGGTCCTGCAAAACTTCCCTTCCTGGAATTACAGGACATTGTGGGATATAATTATGTCGACAGGTGGAATGAACGCAGGGAATTATACTATAGTGTCGACAGGCATGATCATCCCGATTGGAAAATGATAGGAACAGAAAATGTGTCTGTAGGAGGTCTGCGAGGTCAATACTCAATCGCCACCGATGTGTCGGACAAAAGGCCCGGCCGTTTCAGGGATTACAGACTGGCGATGATTGAAGCAGAACAATTATGGAAATTCACCTCTGTGCATGATTACGTCATAGGCGATTTTATGTGGACCGGAATTGATTACCTGGGTGAGGCAGGATGGCCTTCAAAGAGCTCAAGTTCAGGCGTTATTGATCTTTGCGGTTTTCCAAAGGACGGGTATTATTTTTATCAGAGTCAGTGGACACAAAAGCCCATGGTTCATCTCTTCCCTCATTGGAACTGGACCGGTCATGAAGGACAGGTAATTTCTGTAATTGCCTATACAAACTGCGACACCGTTGAACTTTTTCTTAACGGGAAATCATTTGGATCAAAATCGTATGTTTTCCCGCAACAGGGCCATTCGAAATCGTGGAATGGTTATGTCCACCCATATATTGCTCCTTCAACATCTGATCTTCATCTCTCCTGGGATGTTCCCTATGAACCCGGAATCCTGAAAGTCGTAGGAAAAAAAGACTGGGAAATTATTACGGAAGAAGTGAGGACCACATCAAAACCTTCATCTATACGTTTATCGGCAGATAGAATAGAAATAAATGCGGATGCCAGGGATATAGCAAATGTCAAAGCTGAAATTATTGATGAAAACGGATTGGTTGTTCCTGACGCAAGTAATCTGATTGAATTTAAGGTTGAAGGTGAGGGAGTTTTGGTTGGGACAGATAATGGAAATCCCCGGGACAGGACCAACATGAAAAGTAAACAACGCAATACATTTAACGGAATGGCACTTGCCGTAATTCAATCAACGGGTAAAACCGGGAGTATAAAAATTACAGCGGCTTCATCTGGTCTTAAAGAAACAGTTCTTCATGTAGTTTCAAATAGTATGGTAATATCTAAGTATTAAATAATACTCTGTTTAAAATGGGAAAATTGATGGATTCATTGAGAGTGCCGGCAATTACCGGCTTAGTTTTTATGCTTAGCGCGGAAATGGGTTGGTGTCAGGCCAACAAGGAAAGCATGCCACAGATTATTGAAAAAGATGGTCGTCATGCATTTCTCGTCGATGGGCAGCCCTTTTTTATGCTCGGAGGTCAGGCACATAACTCCAGCGCATGGCCTGGCATGATGCCTCAGGTATGGCATGCGGTGAAAACAATGAATGCCAATACTCTCGAAATTCCGATTTATTGGGAGCAGATTGAGCCCCAGCCGGGTAAGTTCGATTTTTCTCTTGTTGATACACTTCTTAAACAGGGTCGCGAGCACAATGTCCGTCTTGTGCTTTTATGGTTCGCCACATGGAAGAATGGTAGCAGTCACTACATGCCGGAATGGATGAAGCACGACCCTGTGAAGTATCAGGTTATAACAGGCCGGAACGGGCAGCCGGTAGATTCTCCTTCTCCACATACTCAGGCTGGTATGGAAGCCGACGCCAGGGCGTTTGCTGCAGTAATGGGACATCTGAAGAGTGCCGACCCGCAGCACACCGTGATCATGGTACAGGTTGAAAATGAGCCTGGTGCATGGGGAAGTGTCAGGGATTATTCTTCAACTGCTCAGAAAATTTTTGAAGGTCAGGTACCTGCTGAACTGTTGAAACCAACTATTCTCAAGGCGCTTAATAAACCTGTAGTTTCAAAAGGAACCTGGCAGGAGGTGTTCGGTGAGGATGCAGATGAATATTTCCACGCCTGGTACGTAGCACATTACATCGGCTATGTTGCCGCCACCGGGAAAGCTGTTTATCCTTTACCAATGTATGCCAATGCCGCACTGCGTGATCCTATAACCAATCCAAAAGCAGGAACATACGAGAGCGGAGGTCCAACCGACAATGTTATTTCTATTTGGAAGGCTGCCGCCCCCGCAATCGATTTATTGGCTCCTGATATCTATATGGCTGAAAGTGAAAAGGCTCTGAAGGTGATCGATTTGTACGACCGTCCTGATAATGCACTGTTCGTACCGGAGATCGGTTCAGGTGATCAATATGTCCGATATTTCTATTCGGTGCTTTCTCATGGAGGCATTGGTTTTTCTCCGTTTGGAATTGACGATAACGGACAGCGTGAAACAGAGGAAGAAACGACAGCCCGGCTTGGACCACTGGCTCAGGAGTACACAATGGCAGGACCAATGATGAGGGAACTTGCTAAATGGAGTTTTGAAGGTAAGATCAAAGCTGTTGTTGAACGGGAGGACCATGCAGAGCAAACAATTGACCTGGGTTCATGGCAAGCTATTGTAAGTTTCGGTGCATCCGGACGGAGAACTGTACAAACCAATGAACATCCGATTGGCAAAGCTATGGTGGTACAACTCGGTGAGAACGAATTTGTGCTGATTGGCTCACTTTGTCATTTCACTTTTAAACCTCTTGGTGCCAATGCAGGAAAAGCATGGCAATATCTAAAGGTGGAAGAAGGCAGGTACGAAAAGGGATCATTTAAGCTGTTACGTATCCGAAATGGTGATGAGACAGATTGGGGAGGACCTCGTATTGGCGCTGTACCAGCAGTGCTCCATACAACACTGATTACCCGCTGAAAAGAGATAAATACATTATTCTAATATTAAGATAAGGATATTATGAAAAACAAAAAACATACTTATAGTAAATTGTTCGTAATCATATTATTGATGCCTTTATTCAGCATTGATTGTTCCAGGCAAACTGCTGTTCCAATTCCTTCTCTGAAAGAACAAGGTACCTCCAAACAATTAATTGTTGATGGTAAACCGTTTATTGCCCTTTGCGGTGAACTGACTAATAATGCTGCCACCAGCCTTGAATATTTGAAACCAATTTGGTCGGCATTAACCAAAAGCAACCTTAATTCGGTTATAGCGGGGGTTTCCTGGGCAATGATTGAACCGGTGGAGGGAAAATTTAATTTTGATATAGTTGGTGCTGTCATTAACGATGCCAGAAAGAATAATCTGAAACTCATTTTTATCTGGTTTGCAAGTTGGAAAAACGGGATGTCAAGTTATATTCCTGATTGGGTAAAAAAGGATTATAAACGATTCCCCCGGGTTAAAATAAACGAAACTGAAACCATCGAACTATTAACACCACTAAGTGAAGAAAACCGCAATGCAGATGCCCAGGCTTTTGCTGCCCGGATGAAATACATAAAGAAAGTTGATAGAAAGAGAACAGTCATTATGATACAGGTTGAAAATGAAGTAGGTGTATTGCGCGACTCCCGCGACAGATCTTCTCTTGCCAATGAAGCTTACAACGGACCTGTTCCAAAGGAATTAATGAGTTATATTGAAAAAAACAAAGACAACATTGTTCCTGAACTAAAAGAAGCATGGAGAGCCAACGGATCTAAAGTTTCCGGAACCTGGGAAGAAGTATTTGGACCGGGAAAGCCTAAAGAACTTGTTATGCCGGTCAGGAATCTCGTTCCTCCTATGACGCAGAAGGAACAGGATGAAGCATTGGTGACTTATCCGTTTTATTCCGACGAAGTTTTTATGGCATGGTATTATGCAAAATATATTAATTATGTTGTAGAAGCGGGAAAAGCTGAGTACCCGATACCAATGTTTGTAAATGCCTGGCTGAAACAACGGGAACATTCCTGGCCAGGAACCTATCCAAGCGGCGGGTGCCTTCCCCAGGTCTTTGATATTTATCATGCCGGAGGCCCGTCAATTGATATGCTGTGCCCTGACCTTTATCGCCCGGATTTTGCATATATGGCTGAACAATTTACCCGTTCAGGCAACCCGTTGTTTATTCCTGAAACAGGCAGCGGAGCTCAGGGAGCAGCCAATATCATTTATGCAGTCGGAAAGCATAATGCATTAGGATTTTCTCCCTTTGGTATTGAACGGCGTATTCTTGCAGGAGATGAATTATCGCAGAGTTATAATATGATATCTCAGCTTATTCCGTTAATTGGCGAACATCAGGGGCTGAATTCGATGGGTGCGGTTTTATTAACAAAGGATAATCCCTCTGAAAATATTGAATTCGGCCAGCAAATTTTTCATGCTGATCTCAGGTTCGATCCAAATAATTTAAATAGCAAAAGCGCAGAACTGGGTGCAGCAATATTCATAATGACCGCTCCTGATGAGTTTTATATCGGAGGAACTGGTATGTCAATTACTTTTTCACAAAAAAACAGTCAATTTAAAACAGGACTGGCAACGGTTGAAGAAGGTACATTTCTGAATGGCAAATGGAATCCGGGGCGCAGGTTAGCAGGTGATGATACTGCTCAGGGTAATAACCTCAGGCTGGGTACAGGATACAACATCCTGAGAGTTATTTTATATAGTTATAAATGATAATTTTCAGAGATAATTAGAACCATAAAACAGATAAAAATGGAAAAAAGATTAGCAGGATCACTCATCGTGATATTGATGAGTACAACGATTCTCTCCGCCCAGAAAATTAACAGCTTTGAAATAAAGTCGTTCGATGGCAACATTACCCTGAATATTGAAGCCGGAGCTAAACTGCAATGGTCTGTTCAATACTCAGGCCAGCAGATTATAGCACCTTCATCAATTTCACTTCAACTTGAAAGCAGAGAGAGCCTAGGTGATAATGTAAAAGTTTTATCATCGAAAACAGACAAAACAGACAATGTCATTATTGCAATCAATTATAAAAAATCAAATATACTTGATCAATATAATCAGCTTATAATCAATTGTAAAGGCGATTATGGAGTAATTTTCAGGGTATATAATGATGGGGTCGCTTATAGGTTTTTTACAAAGAGAAAAGGTGAACTCATAGTGAAAAGTGAAGAAGCTAACTTTAATTTCACTGCTGACTATAAAGCATTTGTACCATATATGTGGGATTACAGAGACGGTAAAATTTTTAATTCTTCCTTTGAAGCCCTTTATAAAGAGATCAATATATCGAAATTTGCCAGCGATTCACTTGCATTCCTGCCTGTGTTAGTTGATGTCGGGAATAATAAAAAGGTAGTTATCCTGGAAGCTGATCTTGAAGACTACCCGGGAATGTACCTGAATATTAACCAAACTCATAAGGGATTTATGGGCGTATATGCTTCCTACCCTTTAGAAGCAAAGGTGAGCGGATATAACGGCATCAATTATATCCCCACTGAAAGAGCCGGCTATATTGCCAAAACAGATGGTACCCGAAATTTTCCATGGAGAGCAATTGTAATTAGTCAGGAAGACAAGGAATTGCTGAACAATGATATGGTTCAGAAATTAGCCTCTCCCTCAAGAATAGCAGATATTACATGGATCAAACCAGGACAGGTATCGTGGGATTGGTGGAATGATATGAATATTTCTCATGTTGATTTTAAGGCTGGGATGAACACCCAAACGTACAAGTACTACATTGATTTTGCATCAGCCAATAAAATACCATACATCATTATAGATGCAGGATGGAGCAAAGAATTAGATCTTACAATAACTTCACCGGAAATTAATCTTCAGGAAATTTTAGATTATGGTAAACAAAAGAATGTAGGGGTAATTCTCTGGGCCACATGGTATGCTGTTACACAACAAATGGACAATGTTTTTCCCTTATATTCTAAAATGGGGGTGAAAGGATTTAAGATTGATTTTGTTGATCGTGACGATCAAAAAGCAGTGACTTCTCTTTATGAGATCGCAAAGAAAGCGGCAGATTTCCACTTGCTCGTTGACTACCACGGAGTATTTAAACCTACAGGCTTGCAGAAAACTTTTCCAAATGTTATCGGCTTTGAAGGCGTTAAAGGCCTCGAAAACTACAAGTGGGCTATTGAAGATCAGCCTCGTTACGTCGTAAGTATTCCGTTCATCCGTATGATGGCTGGCCCGATGGATTATACTCCCGGAGCTATGCGAAATGCCAATAAAGCAAGTTTCAGGCCAATAAACTCTAATCCGATGAGTCAGGGAACCCGTTGCCAGCAATTAGCTATGTACGTTGTTTTTGAAGCGCCTCTTCAAATGTTGTCCGATAATCCGACAATATATATGAAAGAGCAGGAATGTACAGATTTTATTACTAAAGTTCCGACCACATTTGATGAAACAGTTGCTCTTGACGGGAAAGTAGCTGAATATGCAGCACTGGCACGCAGAAAGGCAGATAATTGGTATGTTGGAGCAATGAGCAATTGGATTCCACGGGATTTGACTCTGGACTTTTCATTCATCGGTGATGGAGATTATCAGGCAACCGTTTTTAAAGATGGCATTAATGCGGACCGCGATGCCACTGATTATAAAAAGGAGGTGATAAAAATTTCGAAAGCAAGTAAATTGAACATCCATCTTGCTCCCGGCGGTGGCTGGGCTGCCAGGATTGAAAAATTAAAATAATAATAGCTGTCAAGCCAATGAAAAATGAACCTGAATTGTGTTATTGCCTCTGTTTCATAGGAACTTATTGAGTCTGAGAAAGGAAAATATACCAGGAACATAATCCTAACTTTATTCTCATTACCTTTATGCTTCATTTAACTTAATTAAATAAGACTTAATCAAATCAAAATTATGACAGTAATTGTAGTAGGAATAATAATCCTCATTATCGGTTTTGTAGCCTCTAAATCGGATGAACCGATGTTACGCAGATACAGATCTATGATTAAAACAGCAGGAGTAATTGTCATCCTTATTGGAATGTCAATTGCGTGCATTGTTCAGGTCGAACCCGGACAGGTGGGTGTACAGAAACTGTTTGGGAAAGTGAACAATAATATCCTTGAGAGCGGATTAAATGTTATTAATCCATTGGTACAGGTTGTTATGTTCGATGTAAGAACTGAAAATTATACAATGTCGGGAGTACAGGATGAGGGAGCAAAACAGGGGGATGATGCTATTCGTGTTTTAACGGCAGACGGACTGGAGGTAGTGATCGACCTTACAGTTTTGTACAAAGTTATTCCTACTGAAGCGCCTCGTATTCTTAAAGAGGTTGGAATTGATTACCGGAATGTTCTTGTCCGCCCGATTTGCAGGACAAAAATCAGGGATAATGCTGTTTATTATGATGCCGTTGCCTTGTATTCTACCAAGAGGGACGAATTCCAGTCCAGAATTTATACTACAATTGAAGCAAATTTCAAGGAACGTGGATTGTTGCTCGAACAACTTTTGGTAAGGAATATTACACTTCCTGCATCAGTAAAAGCCTCAATTGAATCAAAAATAAATGCCGAACAGGATGCACAAAAGATGCAATTTGTCCTGCAGAAAGAAACACAGGAAGCTCAAAGGAAAAGAGTTGAGGCACAGGGTATTGCCGATTATCAGAAAATTTTAAGCACAGGACTTAGCGACAAATTGTTACAATATGAAATGATTAAAGCTATTTCCGCATCTCCCAATGCCAAAGTGATCTTTATGACCAACGGGAAAAACCTTCCCATGATTGTCGATAGTAAATAACGAAAATATAAAGTCCGTAATGAACCGATGTTTGTTCTTACGGACTTTTTACAGACTGGAGCTTTGATTATTAATTGAAAATTGAAATTAGTTCAAGTCAATTACTAAATCATTGTCGGCTGGCGGTAAATCGGTATACAAACCATATATAATATTAGCCAGATCAGGTGAAACTTCAGAAATAGCCTGAATAGCGGCATTTGTTTCAGCTGTAATTGTTTCGTCTCCTGCAAAATGGGCAAGCATCGCGGAAGCAAAAACAGGTGAAATCTGACTTGCAACATCTTCCGGAACATTATATGGGGGACTCATCAACATATATTTGGCCTGAACCTCAAATCCGTTAAGGGAAAAGGCTTTTTCATAGTCATCAAAAGATAATCCCTTTAATCCGGGGTAAGTTATATGTTCAACGTGATTTGTCTTGATATATAGTTTGTTATTTACGAGATTGATAATTCTGTAAGGAGAATGATATATAACAGGAGAGCCGGTTTCGACATCAACCAGAGACAAGTTACCCATGGTTCTTTGCGTGGCGTCGTTGGCATGGAAATGACCAGTGAACACTACTTTTAGACCTGCCTGCATTAGTTCATCAGCTTTGTCGGCCCAGTTATTAACCAGATAATCGGGGAATATTACAGATTCGCCCATAAAATGTTCGACAATACCATGGTGCATCATTCCAATTACGGTTTTTCCTTTGGCTTTTGCATCGGCCAGCTGCTTCTTTGCCCATTCCATTGTAGCATCTTTAATATTACCTGCCACTACACAATATGTATATGTATTGTTATAATATTCATTAGCGTCGAGGGCCAGTATACGTAAGTTTTTCATAGGTTCCGAAACATAGCTTAATGAGTTGGGATCTCTTGCAATTGCAGTCTTGTAGCCATAGTCGGCATACAGAGATTTAAAATTGTCAGCAGTAATTGTTGCTACAGGTGTGGCATTGTCGCCGTCAAATAATTTCGCATCTGGATTGTTAATGTCATGATTACCAGGAACTACCAGTACTTTGATATGGTTTAATTCAAGTATGTGAAGTTGTTTTAGCAGCGACTTGTGGCTTATTAGTTCCCCATCTTTGGTCAGATCGCCTGAAATTAATACCAGGTCGGGTTTTTCTATTAATAATTTGTGAAGGATTTCTTTTAGGATAGCGCCGCTTTCAGCCAGTAATTTAGGATCCTGCATAAGGTACATCTGGAATGCACTGCCGTCTGCCCTGAGCAACGAGGGGTCCATGTAGTGCAAGTCGGAAAGTACAGCAATCTTTACAGTTTTAGGATTAAAAATAAAGTTGTCATTTACGCAGTTAGAGATTGGCTGCATGCGGAATTCCTGGTCCTCTTTATTACAGGCAACAATTGCGAGTAACATCAAAATGGGAACAATAATTCTAAGGTTTTTCATAGAAATCATTTTTAGTCTGTCTACTCTTTTAGCTTTTCGACATTCGCTCCTTACTCTTTAAAGGATTTTCAGGTATCTCCTAAAGATTTATTTTTTACGTTTAGTCCAGTTATTTGAGGCTAAATCAATGAAATCTCATAACTGGAAAGGAATTTCAATAATCGGGCCAATCTGAATAACAATAAGATAAACAGTTACTTATGGTTATAAATGAGCTAAATTTGAATTAATGATGTAGCGATTTGCTACAATGCAATGATTCAGAATGCTACACTAATTACCGTAACTAAAATCTCAGAATTAACATTCAGAATCAATTTGATTCAGAAATTATAAGTTAATGTTATTCCCGGACAGGAAGCTCGTGTATATCTGTTTAAAATTAATGATGGTGAGATTCTCAGTGAACCGGTATTCGGATAATTTTTATTGAGGATTGATTTTATCCTTCCTATCCGGCCCAGATAAACTATACCCGCTATTGTTCCTCCGATCGCTATCCCAATGCCAGTTATCATACCAATTTCATTTACTCCTTCGTCACCAATTAATTGTTCAAAATCAGATGGATCCTCATTCATCCCCGGTTGAATGAATTTAAAG
>Ga0302206_1000825_pt1 | contig 11868 bp, 11 predicted proteins | sample II_Fen_E2_1_FD_194581 | JGI IMG/M metagenome (GOLD analysis project Ga0302206, IMG submission 194581) | Peat permafrost microbial communities from Stordalen Mire near Abisko, Sweden - II_Fen_E2_1 | ecosystem: Environmental > Terrestrial > Soil > Wetlands > Permafrost | place: Sweden: Abisko...
ACATAATATACAGTTCCGGATATTACCTGACAAATCTTTCAGAGAGATTATTGCTGATAAGAAACTTCTCAATCAAGTGATGATAAATCTTATTAATAACGCTTTTGAAGCTCTCATGGAAACACAGGCAGAGCGCAAACTGGAGATTCAAATGACAAAGAATCAGCAGAACAGGATTCTAATTAAAGTAATCAATAACGGGCCTCTTATTCCATCTGGTTTGCTTGATAAGATTTTCGTACCATTTTTTACAACCAAAAAAAATGGATCAGGTATAGGATTGAGTATTTCGCAGGAGATTATGAAACTCCACAACGGTTCAATTGTAGCTGTATCATCAGAGGAAAACCAGACAGCTTTTATTTTAGAATTCTGAATGTATTAAAATTGTATAAAACCAAATCTACAATATGTCAAGTATAATTCCTGGCTTTGAATATGACATCTTCATCAGCTATCGTCAGAAAGACAACAAACTTGGCGGATGGGTAAGTGAATTTGTACAGAATCTGCAAGGAGAGCTGGAATCAACTTTCAAGGAGGAGGTAAGTGTTTATTTTGATATAAATCCGCATGATGGTCTTCTTGAAACCCATGATGTTGATGCATCATTAAAAGATAAATTAAAATGCCTCGTTTTTATTCCCGTAATTTCCCGAACGTACTGTGACCCGCAGTCATTTGCCTGGGAGCATGAGTTCATGACATTTGTTGATTTGGCTTCGCATGATCAGTATGGTCTAAAGGTCAAACTGCCTAATGGCAACGTATCAAGCAGGGTTCTTCCCGTCAGGATTCATGATCTTGACATGGAGGATATAAATTTGTGTGAAACAGTGCTTGGAAGCACACTCAGGGGTGTGGAATTTATTTATAAGGAACCAGGAGTGAACAGATCACTAACCCCAAAAGACGATGAAAGGAAGAATCTGAATGGTACCATCTATCGAAATCAGATAAACAAAGTAGCTCTCGCAGTTAAAGAGATAATCAATGTCCTTAAAAAGGGCGAGTATTTAGCCTTAAAAAAAAGTGAGCAGCCTGCTACACCTCCCGGAGAAAACAATGAGGAATATAAACACAAATCAAGGTTGAAGTCAAAAATATTCGGATACCGGAAATTAATTTGGGGAGTGACAATACTTTCATTAGTTTTAATAGCAGGCATTATTGTCTGGCCAAAACTGTACAAGGGTAATACATTGGATAAATTGAGATCTTCGGGAGACAGAATATCAATTGTGGTTATGCCTTTCCGAAATATGACCAACGACTCAACCCTGAATATCTGGCAGGACGGAATTCAATTTAACCTCATTGCTTCAATGTCTAATTCTACTTACCTGAAAGTCAGGCAAACAGGATCAACAAACAATCTTCTCCAGAGTAAAGGCTATGACAATTACGCACGGATAACACCTTCTGTTGCAAGATCGATTTCCAATAATCTGGATGCAGATGTTTTTATTTATGGAAATATAAATCGTGCGGGACCAAAAATACGCATAAACACACAATTGATTGATTCAAAGACGGAGGATATATTTCAATCTTTCCAGCTAGAAGGAGATGTATCAGAGATTCTTCCGCTAACTGATTCAATCTCATCCCTGGTAAAGAATTATTTAATCATTTCTGTTTTGAAAAAAGAAATATCTCCTGAATTTCAAACTATTTTTCCTAAATCAGCCGAGGCATACAAGTCTTTTATTCTTGGCAACAAAGCATATTTCAAGGGTGAAAATCTGTCAGCCATTAAACTGTTTTCTGACGCCGTAAGAACCGATTCAAATTTTGTATATGCTTATATATGGCTTTCAATGTCATATGCGAATCAGGGGCTTTACGACCAGGCAAAAAAATGGTGTCTTAAAGCACATGACAAAAGTGAAGAACTTTCCTTCGAATTCAAAATATGGGTAAACTGGATTTATTCCAGGTATGTTGACAAGTCTGTAATTGACGAAATAAAATTCTCAAAACAGCTTCTGGAGATCGATGATAATATACCTCTTACACATTTCGCGGTTGGGTGTGCATATTTTGAATTGCATCAATTCAGCAGTGCAATTCCTGAACTGGAAAAAACCCTTGAAATTTATAAGAGCTGGAACACAAAACCTTTGAATTCCTATTTCTATGAAGTTACCTTGATTGCTTATCATTTAACAGGTATGTACAAAAAGGAAAAGGAACTTCTTAAGCAAGCTATGATGGATTTTCCTGAGGACCAGCAAATTACCCGCAGACAGATTATATTATCTTTGGGTGAAGGAGATACAACTTCAGCCAATCTGCAAATTGAGAAATGGGAATCCAGCTGCAGGAAAGATTTATGGTCGGAGGCTGCCATTACCAAGGGAGTTGCCTCGATCTACAATGATGTCGGATCTCTTAAGGTAGCCGAGAAATATTACCGAATCGCATTATCATTGGAACCTGAAAGTCCGGCAAGAATGAACGATCTTGCCTATTTTCTGATTAATAAAGACATAAACCCGGTTGAAGGATTGAAACTAATAGAAAATGCTTTGAAATCAGTTCCCGGTAGTTATCTATTCAATGAGACAAAAGGTTGGGGGTTATATAAGCTTGGAAAATATGAAGAAGCATTGAAGCTTATCGAAAAAAGTGATTCTCTTAAACCTGTTTATAGTTATGAATTGAACCTGCATTTAGAGACAGTAAGAAAGGCAATTGCCAATCAGAAATAGAAAACAGGATTCCACAGGCAATTCAGATAATCGGACCTTTATTTAAGGAAACCCTATGCATTGAATGAGTTCTGATAACTGAAAACGAAGTTGGAATTTTTACACCGATAGATCCAAAGAAAGCTTAATTATTTTTATAGACAGGAGAAACTTTTTATTAATTAATTGTTACATATTCAATCCTGCATATCAGTTTTACTACTAATTGATGTTTATTTCATAATTTTAGTCTACCTATTCAAAATATTAAAAAGTATAAAATCATGAAAGAAAACATTCACACAAACGCTTCATCTAATGCTGTTTATGGATTAGGACTGATTGGAGCTGCAATTTATTTTATTTCTACGGCCACAAGTTTTTGGATCGGCGTTTTAGGATTTCTAAAAGCCATTGTCTGGCCAATTTTTCTTGTTTATCAGGCGTTTAAACATCTCGGATGATATAAAAAGGTGATGCTTTAACAAGTTAGTTTGCAATATTCATTTAATATGCGGAAGATAATCGCCAACCAGATAGCTGAAAGCATTGATATAAAGACATTCCGAAAGGAATATGCAGGTATTGAATACTCATTCGATTCATCAGAGGTATTTTTTAAAAATGAACAGGAGCGTTACTTGTATATTACCACTTTCGGGGTTATCGTATTTTCAGGTTATGATGAAACCAAACAAAGCGATCTGCTGGAATACATCAGGCCCTTCTGCAGGAATCTTTTAAGTGATAAACTTAGTGAAGAATTCACCATTATTGAAGGGACTTCTGAAGACCGTTTTGAATACAACGAAATTCACATATCCAAATTTGATGCCTCGGTGATGCGTATAATAATGCTCAATGTAGGCCAATCGGTTGCACTCGATTATTTTTCAAATCAGACTGCCTCTTTATTAGAGGAGACTAACTATTATACTCTTAAACTCGAACGAGACGGAAAGATAAATATAACCAATAAAGCACTTCTTCAGTTTATCGGAAAAACACTCAATGTGAAGAATCGAATTGTTGAAAGCTTATACATAATTGATACACCTGAGGACACCTGGAATGATGAGTACCTCCACGATATCGATAAAGGCCTGCGTAAAACGTTTGACCTGAGAATACGATTTAAAGATCTTGATTATAACTTGCAGATAGTTAAGGATAATCTGGAACTTTTCAAAGATTTGATACAACACCGCAGAAGCAACTTGCTCGAAATCATCATTATTGTTCTTATCCTGATAGAAGTTATAAACCTTATTGTAGAAAAGCTTCTTTAATCTAACGAATTGATTATAACGATTTTTCGGCCACCAACAGTAAGAAGAATATATTTTCTGAATAGATTCTATATAGTAATATTAACTTTTAAAATAGTGGTGATATGTTAGATGCCAGAACAAAAACTAAGTCATTATTTTGGTTTGGTGGATTAGCATGCATGATACTGATATTGTATTCAATAATTACAATGTTGATTATGACTATTTTGGGTACTCCTCCAGTAACAATAGAGAAATGTTTTTCAATGCTAAATCAACACAGAGTTAATGGACTGCTGAGACTTGATATTTTGACAGTATTTGTTATGCCACTTTATTATCTGCTTTTTTACTGCATTTATCAGGCACTTAGAAAATCAAATCAGGAAGTAGTTTCACTATCAACCATAATTATTTTTGCCGGTCTGACATTATTTCTTGCAACACCTTCTGTCTTTTCTCTACTTCATCTAAGTGACAAGTATGCTTTAGCATCAACAGAAATGGAAAAAAATCAACTGTTGGCAGCAGGACAAGCTATTATTGCTTCAGATATGTGGCATGGCACAGGAGCAAGAATTGGAGGCATTTTAATTCAATCAGGTGCATTATTAATTTCAATTATCATGTTGAAAAGCAATGTATTTAATAAATTTACCGCAATTACAGGGATTGTTACACATGGACTTGATTTCCTGCACATTATTATTGGTTTTTTCTCACCTGCTATAGGCGTTATTCTTATGGCTGTTGCCGGACCACTATATCTATTATGGTTTCCTTTAATCGGGGTACGACTATTTAGACTTAATATTCAAAATAATGCATAAAATAAGCACAAGAGAATGGATTATCCTGATATCTCCAATTATTATCCTGATTCTTGGTAATCTGGCTGCAAAACTTTTTTATAATATACTCGGTAAATGGGCATGGGTAGGATACTTCCCAGTTTATTGGTTTATGCTTTTTCTGTTCATGTTTTTTGCTGGTAATAAAGAAAGCCAAAGGTTGTGGTTCAAAAAATCAGAAGGCAATCGATGGTGGGCAATTTTAGCCATTGGAATTGGAATTATTTCATTCCCTATGCTGCTAATACCCAACATTCATGTGATGCGCTCAGTTATTCTTGTAATCGTTTGGTTAGTCTTTGCCTTAATCAACTCACCATTGGAAGAAGCATTTTGGAGAGGTTTTCTCTTGGACGAGACGGCTCACTTGCCAAAGGTTTATGGAGTTATATATTCATCAATTTTATTCACGGCAATCCACCCGTTGAATCTTGGAGTATTTTCGAAGATACAGGCTTTTAACCTAACCAAACCAATGGCTTTGGTTCCTTTTTTAGTAATACTTCTCTTACTGTCACTTGTTTATTGTCTTCTTTACATAAAAACAAAAAGTCTGCGTCTGTCAATCTTATCCCATTTTCTTACTGACCTTGGCAACCTGTCAGTTTTTTTATTTATGAATATGGTCACAATCTAAAAAGGGAATGAAAATATGAACAAATTAGAATTCAAAAAAATCATTATTGTTTTAATCCATGCAATTATAGTGTGGGGACTATGTGGGGCAACAATATCAATTGGGCGTTCTGTCACCACAATGGGAACAACATTAATTATTCATGCAATAGTTGCTCCGATTTTTGCCTTTATTGTAAGTATGTTTTATTACAAGAAATTTAACTACACAACTCCGATTTGGACGGCGATTATCTATTTAATCACAGTAATTGCAATGGATGCAGGATTAGTTGCTCCAATATTTGAGAAAAGTTACGAAATGTTTAAAAGTATACTGGGAACATGGATTCCATTTACTTTGATATTTTTATCTACATACATCACTGGATTAATCTTCAAGAGAAAGGCTAATTAAACCCTAGCAATGAGCTCAATCCAAAGAGAGAAAGAGGTCAATTCTACTTGTGGAGTGACTAAATAATAAAACATTGAGAATAATAAAAAACTATTTACAATTTGATTTAACGCATTCAGATAAAACTGAAGTTAACATAGAATTTTGCTTATGAAACGAAATCCATTTTTTGCCTCATTGCTGTCGTTAATAATTCCGGGATTAGGTCAAATATATTGTGGCAATGGAAAGAAAGGAGCTGCAATTATATTTGCTGCAATTGTTATCGCTAATTTGAATATACTAATATTACCACTGATTGCATTGGCAAATCCCAATTTACCAATTCATTCAGGTAATGCAAATGAAGTTTGGAAATATTGGATACCAAGGATTACTCACGATGTAGCTTCGCTATGGAGTATTGCATTTTGGATATGGGCAATTATTGATGCTTATAATGATGCAAAACATGCCTGATCAATTTATTTAAATAGCATTTAAGCGTTTCCTGATATTTGGCTAATGAATTTAAATTATCCTCTTTTAACTCTATATCTAATCCCCTACCATTTTAGAATATAAGTGCTTTAGAAATGAATGCCTTGTTTATCTCAGTAGAATAGGGTAAAAAGTATTGATTCACTTCAATGTATTCAAGTTTAAGAACTCAATTACAGCAGACGTTTGTCTTCACGTTAAGGGTTTCCGGATTATATCACTTATTTTTTCAACTTCTGTCACCCGTAGTAACATACTTAACATAATATTAATTGATCTGAATCAACGGTGTAACAAATCAACATTATTTTCGCTAACGAAAAAATCAGATTTTATGAAGAGCAACATCCAAAATCGAAGCGACGAAAGAAGGAATATATTTGAGAATATTTTACTTGAGATTGCGGCTACATTATACGTGGGATCACTTATCTTTTTCTGTTTCTGGATATTATTCAAAAAATAGATATCGGATAAGAGCTTATTCGGTACGCTTTTCGTTTAATTGTTTGAGATAGTTATAAACTTCATCTTGTGAACGAAAAGGTTGTTTACCATCTCTGACAAATGTATTAGATTGCTTCTCATCATAAATCCTTGCCTTAACATTATCACTCCATTGAATATCGAATATTCTTCTGATTATATTTTTAATAGTTTTATCAAAAATCGGGCAGGTAACTTCAACACGGTAATCAAGATCCCTGGGCATCAGGTCTGCTGACGTTATATAAACTTTCTCATTGCCACCATCGCAGAAAATCAGAAATCTGGAATGCTCAAGAAACCTGTCAACTATTCCGATTGCTTTGATATTCTCGCTTACATTTGTCACACCCGGGATCAGCGAAAGCATACCTCTTATTATTAACCTGATTTTAACCCCGGCATCGCTTGCTTTATAAAGGTATTCAACAATCTCAGCATCAGTTAGATGGTTCATTTTAATGTATATATATGCCTTGTTGCCGGATTTTGCATTCTTTATTTCATTTTCAATTAATGATATGATTTTATTTCTTAAGAAGAAAGGAGACACGACGAGATGGTAGTAATTATCCTTCTTATAATTCATACTCAGGAAAGAGAATACTTTGAATACTTCATTAGTGATTTTTTTATTATTTGTTAGAAGTAAATGATCAGTATAAATCCTGGCTGTATCTTCATTGAAATTACCGGTTCCTACTGCTGCGTAGCGCTGTGTTGAATTGTTTACTACACGAGTTATAAGACAGAGCTTTGCGTGGACTTTTAATCCTGGTACCCCATAAATAACTTTTACACCTTCATCCAATAGTTTATTTCCCCAGAGAATATTAGCCTCCTCATCAAACCGAGCCTGTAATTCAACAATTGTAGTTATCTTTTTACCATTTCTGGCAGCATTAAGCAGAGCGTTGATAACACTGGAATTTCTAGCAAGTCTGTATAAAGTAATTTGAATAGAAGTAACATAAGGATCTATAGAAGCTTCCTGCAAAAGATCGATGATATAATCAAATGAATTAAATGGAAAGTGGAGCATAATATCTTTCTTCTTTATGGCCGACAAAATGCTTTCTCCATACCGTAAATCATGATGAGGAATAGGAACGAGTGGTTGATAATAGAACTTGTTTTGTCCAAGATTTGGAAAATTTATAAAATCTTTGAAATTATGGTACCTGTTGCTGGGAATTAAGACATCATCAGTACCAAAATGCAGCTTCTTTGTCATAACCTTTAAAAGGTCTGCATGCATAGTCCTGTCATAAATGAATCGTAACGGGCTGCTTTTTCCCCTCTGCCGTAAGCTTCTCGTGAGTTTGTTTATATAACTTTCAGAGATATCATCGGACATCTCCAGTTCAGCATCTTTGGTCAGTTTTATAGTATATGCTGATATTTCGTTAAAATCGAAGATAAAAAAGATATCTTTCAAACCGTACCTGATAATATCATCAAGAAAAATTATACATTTTTCATCACCTTTACATGACAAAACAATAAACCTTGGAAGAATATTTGACGGAACTTCCAAAAGTGCATATCTGTTTTTCTCTGTTGGACTGTCTGAAAGATAGATAGCCAGATAGATGGTATCATCAGTCAGGTTTGGCAGTTTAGAATCTTTTTCGATAAGGAAAGGCATAAGCCTTGTCTTTACTTCTTTATAAAAGTACATCTGCACAAAGTCAGCCTGATCAGAATTTAATTGTTTTTCGTTGATTATACATATATTATTATTGATAAGTTCATGCTGAAGTTCAACATAAATTTTTTCAAACTTCAGATTCTGGACCAATACTGTTTCATGGATTTTTTTAAGCGTGGCCTTAGGACTATATTCTAGAAAATTTTTTGATTTAGCTTCCAATACTGAAACTCTTTTCAGGGTTGCGACCCTGACACGAAAATATTCATCAAGATTATTTGAATATATGCCCATAAATTTTAGTCTCTCAAGAAGCGGAACTTCTTTGTTATCAGCTTCCTGGAGCACACGTTCGTTAAAGGACAGCCAGCTTATCTCTTTAGGTATATAATGTTTATTCATTTTTGTTTCCTTGCTAATAATCAGCTTTAATATGCTGTGTTAATTCAACATAGTTTTTATCCGATTCCTTCTTCACTTTGAAATAAAGATCATCTTATTAGCAGATACCTCATTAACAGATCAGATTAATTTATAGTTAAAATAATGTTACACTTTGAAACGCATTTCTATTCTATAGAGCGTATAGAGTTGTTAAGGCAAACTTTTAAGCGTTTGTACGCCGGATTTTCATAAAATTTTTCCCGATAATAAAAGGTATAAGGCACGAAATCTATTTTGGTTTTCTTTTTGCAAAATACTGGGTGGAGGGATATTTCCATTTTATTAAAATGTAATAAAAAAGTAACTTTTTTTCAACCACTAATTATTGCTTTAACTTTATCTTTCAACATTATAGTACTTAGTTGGGTAGAGTATCATTTATAGAATAACTAAAAGATCATGAAAGTATTTTTGATAGGTGGAACAGGTCTTGTTGGAAGCTATTTACTCCCCAAATTGATTGAAAAGGGTCATGAAGTTTATGCGCTGACCAGAGATGAAAGCAAGCTTGCTAAGATCTCAAAATTGGGAGCTTATGGTATTTTAGGCGATATAAGGAATCCTCTGCTTTTTAAAAAATTATTGCCCGATAGGCCTGAAATTATTATATTACTGGCCATGCCCGACATCAGACCAGGTAGAAGAATTACCAATGATCTGAAAGATGAATTAAGGGCCGCGACAAATGATTTTTTTCGCAAATCAATATATCTTGCAGCTTATTGGAAGTGTCCGTTAATTCTGCCTGGTGGTACCAGTTATAAGACAGAAAAATACGAAACCGCTGATGAGACCTGGCCAATCTTAAGAAAAGGTTTTACAGAAATAGGCACTGACACCGACGAAATGGTAAATGAAGCTATAAAATCAGGTTATCCAGGTGTTATTCAGCTCATTTATGGAAAAATATATGGTAATGGCGGTCTTTTCCGGATTATGTTTGATATTGCTGAGAAACGTGGAAATGCAATTGTAGGTAGTGGCAATAATTATGTTCCGAATATTTATGCCGGCGATGCCGCCGCCGCAGTAATTAAAGCAATGGAAAGACTTCCGGTTGGTGAGAAATTTATTATAGCTGATGATACTCCTGTAACTCAGTCGGATTTTACCCTCCAAATGGCTGAACTCATGAATCGAAAGAGACTTAGACATATCCCGGCATTTTTTTTCAGATTGATCATGGGTAACGATTTTTATGAAGTGATCAGCATGAATTGCAAGGTGTCAAATGAAAAAGCTAAAAGAATTCTTGGTTGGCAGCCTCAATACCCATCTTATAAAGAAGGTCTTAATGAAACAATAAGACAGATCAGAGAAGAAAAGAAGTACTTGTCATAATATCTGAAAACCAGCTTTCAAATGAAAACAATACTCAATTGGAAAAAAGGATTGTTTAAAAGCATTTATGAAATTTACGCAGATAAGGTTCTTGTAGGATATCTGAACGAGAAAACATGGACCGAATCGTCACATGGTGAATTACATGGAGAAAGGTTCAATTTTAGAACCAAAGGTTTCTTAAAACAAAAGACCCTGGTTTTTAATAACTTGAATAACAATCTATTAGGAAAGATAACTTATAATTCATGGATGACAAAAGCTAAAATAGAATATTCAGATAAAATCTATTATTGGGAATTTGATAATTTGTTGAGCTCAAGCTGGAGGCTTTATAATGATGAAGGGTTACAGGTCCGGTACAATCGTTCTTTATCTGAAGGAAGAATAGAGTACGATTTGGAAAATAATTTTCTTGTTATCACGGGATTGTATATTAACAACTATTATTGGCAGACTACAATGGTCATTTTAATGACTGTGTTTTTACCGCTAGGCCTGGTAATTGTTAACTGAGATAATCCTTGATTATTAAAAGTCAAACGTGTTATCGCAAATTAATTAGCAATACATTATCCCGAAAAACTATGAAATACACAATTCTTGGCGCCGGCGGTTCAATTGGAAACGCACTAACATATGAATTATTAAAAACAAAAGAAGATGTCCGGCTTGTTTCAAGGAGTAATTACTCAATTCCGGGTACTGAATCTTTTATAGCTGATCTCACCTCTTATGATGAAACATTGAAAAGCGTTCAAAATTCAGAAATAGTATACCTATGTGCCGGACTTCCGTATGATTCAAAGGTTTGGGCTGATCTTTGGCCAAAAGTCATGCAAAACACAATGAATGCCTGCAAAAGTGTCAACGCTAAACTGATTTTTTTTGACAATGTATACATGTATGGCAAAGTTGTAGGGAAAATGACAGAATCAACAGCTTTTAATCCATGCAGCAGGAAAGGTGAGATCAGGGCAAAATTAGTTATGTTGCTGGAGCATGAGATATACAAAAAGAATATTGACGCAATTATTGCCAGATCAGCTGATTTGTATGGTCCACACGCAACAAAGACTAGTGTTCCTTATATCCTTGTCATTGATAAACTGATGCATGGTAAAAATGCACAATGGATGATAGATATTAATAAACTACATTCATTCACATTCACACTCGACGCCGCAAAAGGAATGGTATTGCTTGCTAATCGCTCAGAATGCTATAACCAGACATGGCATTTGCCAACATCTGATCCTATTGACGGAAAGACATTTATTGAGCTGGTTGCCAAAGAACTGGGTGTTGCTCCGGATTATTCTATATTGAGAAAATGGATGGTTAAGATGATAGGCATCTTCAGTACGACTGTCTATGAATCGTTCGAAATGATTTATCAGAGCGAATATGATTATTACTTTGATTCAACAAAGTTTAACTCTTTTTTTAACTATCAACCCAAATCTTATAGTTCAGGGATTTATGAAACAATTGAATTTTTCAAGGTGAAATAACACTTCCTGTAAGTTAGAATTTCAATTGTAGACATAAACTCTTTTTTTAATTATATTCAAGGAATATGCTCACTTCATCATCTATAACTGTTGTGGCAATATCC
>Ga0302206_1000827_pt1 | contig 11862 bp, 8 predicted proteins | sample II_Fen_E2_1_FD_194581 | JGI IMG/M metagenome (GOLD analysis project Ga0302206, IMG submission 194581) | Peat permafrost microbial communities from Stordalen Mire near Abisko, Sweden - II_Fen_E2_1 | ecosystem: Environmental > Terrestrial > Soil > Wetlands > Permafrost | place: Sweden: Abisko...
CAAGCCACTCTCAGCTGCAGACTTTATGACTAACGGATTCAAAAAAATTGCACAGGATGAATTGCTGACAGAAGCATTAGAAATGATGGACATGAACAAAATCACAACGCTAACAGTTGTGGACAATTCCGAAAAGGTAGTTGGAATACTATCCATTCACAATATTATTGATTTTCGTAATCTGACACATTGAAATTCAAAAAAATATATATTGAAATAACCAATAGCTGCAATTTCGATTGCAGTTTTTGTTTTAAGACTACCAGACAGAAGAAGTTTATGTCAGTGGAAGAATTCAGGTTCATTGTGGAGAAGATCCGCCCGTTTACTAATTATATTTATTTGCACGTACTGGGGGAACCTCTTTTACACCCACAACTGGATGAAATACTCACTATCGCAGAGAATAGCTGCTTAAATATTAATATAACCACGAATGGCAGCTTGTTAGAAAAGAAAAAAGAAATACTCCTAAAACATTCAATTCGCCAAATCAACATATCGTTGCACGATGCTGAAGAAAATATTCGTAAGGATAAGTGGAATGAGTATTTACAGTCATCTCTTGACTTTGCGACAGAACAGGCCAAAAACACATACATTTGCCTACGTCTATGGAACACAACCAATGAAAAAAGTGTGGAATTCAATGCGCTTTGTTTAGAGAAAATGGGATTGGCATTCAATCTTTCAATTGAACTATTAAATAAAGAGACAAACGGAAACGGGCTTAAACTATCAGATCACATATTCCTTCAACGCTCTCCCCGCTTTGAATGGCCTGACGAATCCAGCATTGGGGAACAAATACAGAAAACATGTTATGCACTTCGTGACCACATTGCTATTTTATCGGATGGTCAGGTAGTCCCCTGTTGTCTGGATGCAGATGCTAACATGAAACTGGGAGATATTTTCACAGAAAATCTAGTTGACATTCTGGATACCAAACGGGCAAAGGACATAAAAAAAGGTTTTGAACAAAGAAAAGTTGTTGAACCCATTTGTGCCACCTGCGGATTTTCTATTTTACTTTAATTATTTCAATTATGAATCAAAAAATCGCATATACACTAAACAGCAACAACAATTTAGGTTGCTTCCCCGAATGTGTGGTAATTGATTGCGATGATCAGAACAAACCATCTTCAAGCTTTATAAAAATAACCCATCAGAACTTACAACGGTACAAAAATCTGTTTGTAAGCAACGATGAGTTATTGATCAATTGTTGTTTAAAACTTGAAAAGGAGTTAATAGTATCTAAAATTAAAGATAGAAAAGTTAGCTCCTGGGATAGTATGATTAAAAAATATTTTGAAGGTAACAACAATAATCAAGACATTCAATATATCAGAGAGTATATCACGGATTACATTAACCAATATCAAAATACCTTTTTTGAAAACCTGGCAGATAAAAAAATATATCTACAGATTGGGAGATTCCCATTTATGTGGAAACAATTGAATGTAGAACTTGAAATGCCGGAAGTGTTTTATTGCTTTGATAAAAAAGAAGATGGATTATACTTTTCCTTAGATCTAAGTAGTAAAAATAGAAGTTTTGGACTAATCAATGCCACACTTGTATCACGTAAAACTGCCCGGGTATTACTGGATAACAAAATTTATGAATTTGACAATGAAGTTGATGGGGCAAAATTAATTCCATTTCTCACAAAAGATATTGTTCATATTCCACAACAGCACATTGAAGATTACATTCAAAAAATTGTTATTCCATTAATTTCAACTAATAGAGTTATTACTGACGGTTTTAACATTACGAATATAAATGAACTAACTAAAGCAGTTCTTAGAGTAAAGGAAATTCCACTGTTGAAACAGCTTTCCCTTTTTGAAACTGATCAATCTGATTCCAGCGTAAAAAGCTTGGTATTTGAATTAATATTTGAATATCAGGATTTTTTGTATTGGGCTGGTCAACCCGGTATATCAGACCGTCTAGACATGAGCAATGATTCAATTTTGATTACTCATGTTGAGCGGGATAGCAAATTTGAAAATCAATACATTGATAGTTTCAATAAAATTGGCATTTCTCTTGACGGGAAAGTGAAGAGAATGTCATATATAGAAGGTGTAGACTGGCTGAATGAACACTACAAAGAGATTGAGATGTTGGATGTCGAAATACGTTTCGACAAGAAACAAAATAGTTCACAACGTATTTTTGTAGGAGAACGTACAATCTCAATTCAGATTGAAGAGAGTCATGATTGGTTTGATATAAAAGGGAAAGTTCATTTTGGAGAGTTTGAAGTACCTTTTTTACAGGTCTTATATTACATCAAACAAAACAAATCGCAGATATTATTGCCAAATGGTGAATATGCACAAATTCCACAAGCATGGTTTGATGAATTCCGATCACTTACTGAATTTTGCAAATTCGAAGACGGGAAGGCTGTAATTGCTAAACAGTTTTGTGTCCTTACGAGCGAACTACACCGTATAGGGAAAGTAGAGTTTTCCGTAAAAGAAAATATGCGCCGGCTAATTGAGAATCAGCTGGATGTAAACTACAATCTACCCAAGAACTTTCAAGGGAAACTCCGTAATTACCAAATTGAAGGTTATAACTGGTTACGCTTACTTGATGAACTGGGACTTGGTGGCTGTCTGGCTGATGATATGGGCTTAGGAAAAACAATCCAGGCACTATGCCTCCTTCAATGGATGAAAGAAAACAAACGGGGCACATCGTTGCTAGTTGTTCCAACAAGTCTGGTATATAACTGGCAACAGGAAGCTTCCACATTCTGCCCTGATTTAGTGGTTTATATCCATACTGGATTTGACCGTGCAAAAGATGCTGATAGTTTTGGGAATCCAGATTTGCTAATCACAAGTTATGCAATATTAAGAAGAGATAAAGAGCTCTTTCGCAATCTGAATTTTAATTATATTATTTTAGATGAAGCTCAGGCTATAAAAAATCCAAATTCAGATATAACCCAAGTATGTCTAGAGCTACATGCAAAAAGATATTTAACACTAACCGGCACGCCACTAGAAAATTCTATCACGGACTTATGGTCACAAACACATTTTATAAACAGGAATATGCTGGGTTCTGTCAATCATTTTACCAAGGCATGTAAGCTTCCTGAAAAATTAGAAATGTACCGGAAACTGATAAAACCATTTTTGCTTCGCAGGAACAAAAGTTCTGTACTGACAGAATTGCCAAAGAAAACAATCATTGTGCAAAAGTGCTACATGAATGAATCACAACAAGAATTTTATCGTCAGATACGCAACAATTATCGCGATAAATTTCTAGAAGCCGTGGGTAAGAATGAAAAGGTGAGTCCTATTTTGTTACTCGAAGGATTACTGAGACTACGACAAACAGCAAATCACCCAATTTTAGTGGATAAAGACTTTACACAAACTTCAGGAAAATTTGAAACTGTTACACAAATGATAGAAGATGTTGTTCAGTCAGGTGAAAAAGTGCTGGTATTTAGCTCATTTGTTGAACATCTAAAATTGTACAAAGCCTATTTGGATGACCGTAAAATTCAATACTGTTACTTGGATGGAAGCACAAAAGACCGCAAGGAACAGGTAGAAAGGTTTCAGAAGGATGATACTTACCCTGTTTTTCTACTATCACTTAAAGCAGGTGGTGTAGGGTTAAACCTGACCAGGGCTAGTTATGTATTTCTGCTTGATCCATGGTGGAATCCGGCGGCAGAAGCACAAGCATTTGACAGGGCGCACCGCATTGGTCAACGAAATAAAGTATTTGTTTATAAATTTATCACACAAAACACCATTGAAGAAAAGATTTTGAAACTGCAAGAGGAAAAAAGAAAATTATTCGATACCATGATTGAATCTGAAAATGGAATCTTCAAACAACTTGAAGTTAATGAGATTATTAAGCTAATTGAATAGCCTCTATTTCAAAAAAACTCTTTTGTGTCCTTCGCACGACAAAAGAGTTTTTTACATTGAGTCATTACACCAATACATTCCAGACAAAAACACTCAAAGTTACTTCGCACTCTTTTTTAAATTGGCAGTTCTAAGTTCAATCCATCCAGCAATTGAATGTAGATCTCAATTGCTTCTCCAATTTCAGACAATAAAACATATTCATCGGCAGTATGCGAACGGGAAGAGTTTCCCGGTCCCATTTTTAAACTAGGGAAAGACATTAAAGCCTGGTCGGAAAGAGTTGGAGAACCAAAAATGGTACGATTTAATTCACGGCCTCGTTTTACAACAGCATGATCCAAGGGTGTAGCTGTAGAACTCAATCGGGTAGAACGCGCATGAACTTCACAAGCTACATGTTTGTTGATTTCGTCTAAGATTTCCTGATTTGAATACAACTCATTGCTTCGTACATCCACTACAAATATACATTTATCCGGAATAACATTATGTTGTGTACCCGCATTGATTTGTGTTACAGTCATTTTTACCGGCCCGAAGAGTTCAGATTTCTTATCAAATTCAAAAGTACGAAACCACTCAACATCCAATAAAGCTTTGTATATTGCATTATCGCCCTCATTACGGGCAGCATGGCCTGCCTGACCACTAACAGTACAATCGAGCACCATCAACCCTTTTTCAGCAACGGCAAGATTCATTTCGGTAGGTTCACCAACAATTGCAAAATCGATTTTTGGTAGTTCATTTAACAAACTAACAATTCCGTTTGCACCAGAGATTTCTTCTTCAGACGAAGCTGCAAAAATCAAATTATAACTTTGTTGTTGTTGAGTCAGGTAAAAAAAAGTATAAAGCAAACTTACTACACTGGCACCGGCATCATTGCTACCTAAACCAAACAATTTACCATCCTCTATTGACGGTGATAACGGATCGTGTATCCAACCAGCAACAGGCTTTACTGTATCAATATGTGAATTGAGCAGTATCGTTGGTTTTGATGAATCAAATCCCGGACTTAACAGCCATACGTTGTTGTTCCTTCGGGAAGCTGCATAGCCATTCAGCTCAATAAACCGTTCAAGAAAATCAGCAGCATCCTTTTCTTCTTTGCTTATAGAAGAAATTGCAATCAATTGTTCCAGTAATGCGATTGCATCACTTGCTTCCTTTTGAAACTTCATCTTATTTTATTAAATGATTTGCCTGTAACCAGGTTTTTAATAAATCAGGCCAATTATCAACAGGAATTCCGCGTTGACGCATTCCAAACCCATGTCCACCCACATTAAATTTATGAAGTTCAGCAGGAACATTTTTTGCCTGTAAAGCTTTCAATAATTGTTCACTATTGGCAATCGGAACAGTTTTATCATCAATTGCATGAACGATAAAAGTTGGAGGTGTATTTTTAGTAACCTGCAATTCATTTGAATATAGTTCCACTAAATCGTCTGATGGGTTTTCACCTAATAAATTAGTACGAGAACCACCATGAGTTAATTCTTTTTTCATTGTAACAACCGGATAACCTAGAATCATAAACGCAGGACGTTGAATTTTGTTCTTAAAATGAGTTCCAACAGTTGAAGCCAGATGTCCACCTGCCGAGAATCCCATGATACCGATTTTATTTTCATCAATACTCCAATCTTTTGAATGTTGATGAATGATTTTCAAAGCTGTTTGAGCATCAGTTAACGGAATAGTTGCATGTCCATTGGGCATGCGATAGTACAATACAAAAGCTGAAATGCCCAAGTCGTTAAACCATTTTGCAATTTCAGAACCTTCTTTAATTTGTGAGACGCCAACATATCCTCCGCCGGGACAAATTAATACAGCTGCTCCAGTTGCTTTTTCATTTGCAGCAGGGAATAAATACATCCGTGGATCAGAAATATTAGCTATAAATTCCGGGTCACGAAAACTCTCTTTAGCTATAAGTTGATTACTTTCTTTTGACCCTTTTGGATACAATTTAATTTCTTGCTGAGCTGATAATATAAAGGCGCAAGAAATCAGAAAAAACAAAAAGCAATATTTCTTTTTCATTTTACAATAAATTATAATGATATTTTAGTTCCGTAATCAGCATGAATCAAATCAGCCCGCGTAATCATCACTCGTGTCACTCCTGCCTTCAATGCTTCAAAAGAGTTTTCAAGTTTTGGAATCATACCTCCCTGAATAACTCCTGTTGAAACGTATTTTTCAAAAAGAGCAGGAGTAAGATCTAAAATTACACTTTCATCATCTGTTTCGTTCATCAGTACACCTTTTTTCTCAAAGCAATACATCAATGTCACCTCGAAATGTTTAGACAATGCTTTTGCGGCTTCACTGGCAATTGTATCGGCATTAGTATTCAGCAAATTTCCGGCTTTATCATGCGTTAAAGGAGCCAATACAGGGACAACCCCTTTATCAATTAAATCAGCCAGCAAACTTGCATTTACTTCTTTCACATCACCAACAAAACCATAATCCACATCAGTTACTGGACGTTTCTCAGATCGCATATAATTCATATCCGCACCTGTCAAGCCCAATGCATTTACTCCAATAGCCTGTAATCCTGCTACGATTTGTTTATTTACCAAACCTCCATAAACCATGATTACAACTTTCAGCATTTCTGTATCAGTAATGCGACGTCCATTCACCATCTCACTTTTAATGCCAAGTTTCGCTGCCAATGCCGTAGCAGATCTGCCGCCACCATGTACCAATACTTTGTTACCTTTAATTTTTGAGAAGTCGGACAATAACTGCTTCAAACTATTAGATTCTTCAACTATTTTACCACCAACTTTGACTATTGTCAATTTTTCCATATTCTTTAAAATTACAACATATCTCACAAAAAGATGAAAAGTCTTTACTTTATGGTTCTTTGTGACCTAGGATATTAGAATTTAATTAGTGAATGAATATCTTTTGCCCCTTTTAAACGTTCAATGCCGTTCAGAAAACCCAATTCTATTAAAAAACTCACATAGATTCCTTTATGAGTAAAGTTACTTAGCAGACTCAAAGCTGCATTGGCACTTCCACCGGTAGCAAGCAAATCATCATGCAATAGAACCACATCATTTTCTTCAATTGAATCTTTATGAATTTCCAATGAATCCTTTCCATATTCAAGGTCATAATTAATTTTATACGTTTCGGCAGGCAATTTTCCTGGTTTACGTAACAAGACAAACCCTGCATTTAATTTGTAAGCTAGTATGCTTCCTAACACAAATCCGCGACTTTCAACGCCAACGACTTTGGTTATTCCCTTATCCTTATAATAATCATATAGGGTATCAGCAATAAATTTCAGTACTTCCGCATCTTTCATGGCGGTTGTAATATCTTTAAACAGGATTCCGGGTTTCGGAAAATCAGGTACATTCCTTATGGATGCAGCAACAGTTTCTAAATTCATTGTTTCAAATTTCAAACACAGCAGGTGCAATTGATTGTTGCATTCTTTTGTGTCTTTATATTTATATACTTTCCAATAATCTTTTAATAACAACCTGTGCGGAAATTTCACGATTTGCAGCCTCAGGAATCACGATTGACTGTGGGCTTTCAATTACATCATCTGTAACGATCATATTCCTTCTAACAGGCAGACAATGCATAAAATGAGCATTATTTGTCATTGCCATCTGACGATCACTTACCGTCCAGTTACGATCGGTGCTTAGTATTTTCCCATAATTAGGATCCTGATAAGCTGCCCAGTTCTTGGCATAAATAAAGTCTGCACCTTCGAATGCTTTCATTTGGTCATATTCCACACGTGCGCCACGAACAAAATTTTCGCAGAGTTCATAGCCTGCAGGTTGTGTTATAACAAAATCAACATCGGCCTCGTTCATAAAGTCTGCAAATGAATTGGGGACTGCCTGTGGCAATGCTTTTGGATGAGGAGCCCAGGTCAGTACAACTTTAGGACGTGCCGTTTTCTTATATTCTTCGATAGTAATTAAATCGGCAAAAGCTTGTAACGGATGCCCTGTAGCAGCTTCCATACTGAAAACAGGCCTACCTGAATACTGAATAAATTGATTGATTATGGTCTCCTGATAATCAAATTCCTTGTTCTCGAATTGTGCAAAAGCCCGAACACCAATCACGTCGCAATAACAACCCATCACAGGAATAGCTTCCAGGATATGCTCAGGTTTATCACCATCCATAATCACACCACGTTCAGTTTCGAGCTTCCATGCTCCCTGATTAATATCAAGCACCAGAGTATTCATTCCCAGGTTCATTCCGGCTTTTTGGGTACTTAAACGAGTACGCAGACTGGAATTAAAGAATACCATCAACAAGGTTTTATTCTCACCGACATGCTTGTAAGCGAAACGGTTTTTCTTAATTTCTAATGCCTCTTTCACAGCTGCCTGCAAATTTCCAAGGTCTTTTACGTTTGTATAGTTTTTCATTTTATTTGGGTTGCATTACTATAATAGGAATCAACATTTCTTCCAGTGAAATACCACCGTGTTGAAATGTATCCTTATAGTAGCTTACATAATGATTGTAGTTATTCGGGTAAGCAAAGAAATTATCATTGTAAGCAAAAATATAAGTGGAGCTAACATTCGGACTGGGTAATCCAACTTTAGAGGGTTGAGTTATTTCAAATACTTCTTTTTTATTGTAACTAAGATTTTTGCCTACTTTGTATCGTAAATTGACATTCGTATTCTTGTCGCCAATGACTTTAATAGCATTATCGACCTGAATAGTTCCATGATCGGTGGTAAAAACAACTTTATACCCATGCTGCGCAATTGCCTTGAATAATTCGTACGTAGGTGAATGCCTGAACCAGGAAAGAGTCAAAGAACGGTATGCTTCGGCATCATTGGCCAATTCCCGCATCATCTTCGATTCGGTTCTGGCATGTGATAGCATATCAATAAAATTCAGCACACATACATTTAATTGATTCCCATCAATGCGTGGCAGTTGATCAATTAATCGTTCGCAAGAATTTGAATCATTTATTTTATGATAGGAGAACGTATAGTTTTTTCGGTAACGTTGGAACATAGTTTGCAACAAATCTTTTTCATTCAGATTTTTCCCTTCCTCGTCTTCTTCTTCTACCCAAAGGTCAGGGAACATTTGTTGTATTTGCAAAGGCAATAGTCCAGAGAAAATAGAATTTCTGGCATATTGTGTAGCTGTCGGAAGTATGCTGCAATACAATTCTTCTTCGTTGAACTGAAAAAACTCGTTAAGTAATTCACGAATAACTTTCCATTGATCGTACCTGAAATTGTCAACTAACACAAAGAATACTTTTTCGCCGTTATCTAGTAACGGAAATACTTTCGTTTTAAATAGATCCTGACTCATCAGGGGACGATTATCCTGATTTTCAAACCATTCAACATAATTTTTCCTGATAAATTTTGTAAATGTGTTATTTGCTTCGGTCTTTTGCATTTTCAACATTTCATCCATACCGTTATCTGTTTCTGCAAGTTCCAGCTCCCAATACACCAGCTTTTTATAAACCTCAACCCAGTCTTCGTAAGTCAACGAGTCGTTTATTTGCATTCCAATGCGACCAAATGCGCTTTGATAGGTATTTGTAGTATGTTCAGTTACAATCTGCTTTTGGTGTATGTTTTTTTTCAGAGTCATCAATATCTGGCTTGGATTAACTGGTTTAGTGAGATAATCTGATATCTTATTTCCGATGGCCATGTTCATGATATTCTCCTCTTCGCTTTTTGTGATCATCACCAAAGGCACTGTCGGATCAATATCTTTTATCAATGCAAGTGTTTCCAGACCGCTAAGTCCTGGCATATTCTCATCGAGAAAAATAATATCAAACGAATCTTTTTGACATAATTCAAGGGCATCTTTCCCGTTAGTTGCTGTGGTAATTTCGTATCCTTTTTCTTCTAAAAAAAGAATATACGGACGTAACAAATCCATTTCGTCATCGACCCAAAGTATATGATCTTTTTTCATAACAAGATAAATTATTTGTAGTTTCTTTGTAAAATCTTATTTTAAATAATATTTCTGCATAAACTCAAAATACTGATTTAATACATTTTGTTGTATTACAATGTTTAAGTTCTTTTTTGAACCCAACAAGTTTCTGTAACTGGCTCCTTTTAGGCCTTCAAACAAGCTCTTTTCTTTTACCATTCTGATCAGATAAGACTTAGCCACCTGTGCATCAGTCAAGCTGCCAATAATAATCACCTGTCGTTTATCAACTGTTTCCAGTGAAACATTTAGGTTCATTATTCCGTAGTTCTTTGAATTATAGGCATTAATTGCAGCTTTAGTTTTTTCAAAATCTATTTTTCCTGATAAAATGTATATAGCTATGAAATGTGGTTCATTTGCCCTATAACCAAACAATCCTTTATACAAGGGGACATTTTCTTCTTTGGGCTTAACAACCGGTAAAGGTACTGTTTTTGTTTTATCTTCCTGTTTAGAGACTGTTCCTGCTTTTTCAGAGGTTATTGCTTTTGTAGTTGCTTCCTCAGTATTACCTGCTGGCTTCTCTACAATTTTATCATTGGGTTTTACAAGGTTTCTATCCCCTGTTTTATTAATAGCAGCTGCAACCTGTTCTTTAGATTGTGGTATATCTGTTTTTGTTATACTTGCGGATACATTTTTAGTGTTATTACTTTCTATGACAGGGACAGCTTCTTTCTTCTCTGATCCTTTATTTTCTGCTATTGGAACGATTTGTTTTTTGGCCGGAAGTTTTGTTTTTACAGGTGGTTGTAATTGAAAAGCCAGATAATCTTTCAAATTAAATGTGGTTTTTAATAATGCATAATTACTTTCTGAAATGATAACCTTCCGAACGTGAAAATCGTTCATTAATTTCGTCAGAACTGAATCGGTGGCAATTGAATTCTGATACCACACTGCTTCATCATACGATTCAAAATTTGTTACGGATAATGAACTTTGCGCACTGTCCATTTTAGTAACAACTAAATCAAAATTTTTAATCATAAAACGGGAGAAATTGAATGAAGCAATGTTGTAAAGCAACTTATTCATATTATCCTGATTCGCATCACAGATAAACAGCATTCTATGTTTTTCCGACTTGTCGACCGAAAATTGTTGAGGACTTATTTCATTGATTTCTGTTTTGGTACTTTCTTCCCTTCTGGCAATCAACGAGCCACCTGATTTTCCCGTTTGAACCTCTTGTCCTTGTTTTACCAAGGCTAATATATCTTTAGCCATTGCACTGACATCACTTTCAGGATACGTAGATACCAAATCGTTCAACGCAGTTCTAAACAGAGCAGCAGTTTCATTTTTCCCAATGCTTAAGGCATTTAGGAATAAGAATTTTGGCATTAAAGTTGATAATGGGAAATTCTGTTTTATATATGCAACTTGCTTGTAAACAGTTTTAAAGTCGCTTTCAGTATATGCTTTATAAGTAAGATTATATATAGAGTCCTGTAGCTTATACATACTTTCCAGCTGTTTGTCATAATCGGGTTGGGAAAGCATTTTTTGATACTTGGAGGTTGGATATTCAGATAAAAGTTTTGATCGGTACAGATTCGCCTCGTTCTGATTGCCTATTTTTGTTTGCATCAAGTAAATATAAAAATACGCATCAGGAACACGTTCATCCGATTTAAATCTGCGAATAAATTCTTCAAACGTACTGATTGACATGGGTATATCTTCGATCTTATCTCTATAAATTTCACCCATTGTAAACAAAGCTGTTGCTATTTCTGCTGTCGATTTTGCCAACTGTGCCGGTGTAACAGGAATTTGGCCTAAATAGTACTCCGGTTTCTTCTTATCGGCTATTGCTTTCGTTTTTGAAATGGTGTCAGTAGAATCCTTAACGGCAGTTTGTGCTGAACTGGTTTCTGCAAAAAGCGAAGTCGCT
>Ga0302206_1000830_pt1 | contig 11836 bp, 11 predicted proteins | sample II_Fen_E2_1_FD_194581 | JGI IMG/M metagenome (GOLD analysis project Ga0302206, IMG submission 194581) | Peat permafrost microbial communities from Stordalen Mire near Abisko, Sweden - II_Fen_E2_1 | ecosystem: Environmental > Terrestrial > Soil > Wetlands > Permafrost | place: Sweden: Abisko...
AGATTTTAATTATAATTTATGACCAATTTATCAACCAAAAGTAGTATGTTATTATTAAATTGATTTATCTAACTGGATTTGATGTTAAAATCTCCTATTTTATTCTTTTTTTTAAGGTGGTGTTTTACAAGTCCTCCATTTTTCAGTATGTCCAACATGAACTGATTGAATGGCTTTATTTTAAATTTTTTTGTTGTACTTATGTTTTCTATGATCCCATTTTCAAGGTCAACAGACATCATCTCTCCTTTTACTGCTTCAACATCTGCTGTTATTACGGGGAGTCCCACATTTATTGCGTTTCTATAGAATATCCTTGCAAAGGATTTTGCAATTATTGCTGAAACACCTGCATGTTTCAATGCCACAGGTGCCTGTTCTCTTGATGATCCACATCCAAAGTTCCAGCCTGCAACTATAATATCACCTTTTTGAACTTTTTCTGCAAATTCAGGATCTTCTGCTTCCATTACGTGTGATGAAAGCTCGTCTAGACTGAAGGTTCGAAGATATCTTCCAGCTATTATAACATCTGTGTCAATACTGTCCCTAACTTTCCAAACTTTTCCAACTATCTTTTCCATGTTTTCTTACCTTCACAAAGTTCAGTCTAATAGTTTAGCTCCATAATTTCGAGCACAAGTACTGATAATTTCACCACCAACATCTTTCAATGAATCATTTGCAGCACCCAATATATTTCGTTCATTTGTATCTGTAACTGCGTAAACAGTTGGACCGAAACTACTCATCCCCACACCAGCAGCACCTGCAATCCTTAAATTTTTCATTATTTCATTTATATACGGATTTTGAAGCTTATTTTCGATTTTCTTGAATCCAATATTTTGTATATTATTTACAGCTGTTCCAAAAGAGTCTAAATCTGATTCTACAACTGCAGGCATAAGTTTCATTAACAGGAGATGGGATAATTTTTCAACCTCATCTAAGGGTACAGGACAGTAATTTTGAAATGCATCGACTTCTTTAGCTCCTGAAACACCCCTTTCAACATTGGGTATTGCGAGAATTATCTTCCAATCCAGAGGAAAATCATACCTTGCTATAATTGGTGGTGGTGTAGCAGGCGATGCAGATGAAGGGAGGAAGCTAGGTTTTTCCACTCTTTTATGACCCCCATCAATGATAAAACCACCGTTTTCGAATGATTCAACACCTATTCCCGATGTCCCGCCTCTTCCAACTATTTTAGCCATATCCAATGCATTTAAATCATAGTTATTCATCCTAGAGATGAGTTTTGCCACTGCAAGAGATAGTTGAGTGCCTGATCCCAATCCTGAATGTGGAGGATACGTTGAATGCACTGTAAATTTGAAGCCAGCGCCAATTTTCAGAGCATCAATCACATTAAGAGTGGAGTTTTTTATTTTAACAGTGTAATCATCAACAAGCCCCTCTATAAATTGACAGGATTTTGAAAATACCACTTCTACCCCGTTATCAGCTGGTTCTGCTTGAATTTTGAGGCCAGGTTTCTGTAATGTTATCCCAACTCCACCATCAATTCTACCGTAGATACCGTTAAGATCTATCAGAGTCAGATGGAGGCGGGATGGTGTTTCGATTATCAATTAATACTACCAAAGAATTTATAATTCAAAATTTTATTATTTAGAGATTTCACTGAGTGGTTTAGAAAATTTCTTCTCAATTTCTCCCCTGTAAATCGCATTCATTGAACAGAACGGTATTATTCTTCCGTCAGGTACAGCATAATGTATAACACATCTTCTAACCCTGTCCTGGTCGAAGTTGAACGGGTCCATGAAGTGCATACATGATACAAGCAGTGTCTTATGATGGAAATCTCCTAGGGATTTGTATGACCTGTCCCTAAAGACAGCAGTAAGAATACTCCTTAAATCAACAGAATCTGGTGATTTTGACATGTCAACAGTTTTTGGAAGTTCAAGAGTTGCTCTGGCAACTATCTTGGCCTTTGCAACCAAACCTCCTGCTTCCATATCTTCTGTGCTGTTGGTTAAAAGGTTGAAAAATCTGTCTACATCAATAAAACGTGTAATAGGAATCATTCCACTATCATCAATAAAAATATAAGTTGCAGATCCACAGTGTGGGTGACAGGTGAACGTTACCTGCGCATCCTTACCATCAATGGCTTCTATAAACTCAGAAACTGGTGTAACACAACTGGCTGGATAAAAATCTTCAACCTTAATCTGTCCATCTGTTTGATCTTCCACCATCATCTCAAAATCAGGAATTGTAACACGCTGAGATTCAACTTCGTCTGCAGGTGTTCTACCGGCAAAGGAAACTGGCTGAAAATTAACACCTCTGATAATATCAATATTTTGAGCTGCAAAACGAAGTATGTCTCCTATTTGGCTGTCATTAACTCCCTTTATAACTGTTGGAACCAAAACTATTTGTAGATTAACTTTACGACAGTTCTCAATTGCCGCCAACTTCACGGAAAGCAAGTTTCTGTTCCTTATTTTAAGGTAGGGCTCTTCTGTTACCCCATCAAACTGAAGGTAAACAGTATTTAATCCAGCATCCTTAAGTTCTTGAGCAAGAGAAGGAAGTCTAGCGAGTCTTAAACCATTTGTGGCTATTTGTGTGTGTCTAAATCCTTCCTCCTTGGCAAGCTTAACCAGTTCAACAATGTCCTTACGAACTGTAGGCTCTCCACCAGCGAACTGGATTGCAGGAGTTGGTACTGGTCTATTGTTCCTTAAATTTTGGAGCATTGTCCTGATTTCTTCATAAGTTGGTTCGTATAAAGTTTTTGAAACAGCTGCGTTAGCAAAGCAAACAGGACACTTCATGTTGCATCTATTGGTAACATCAATAAGTCCTAGAACTGTATGACTCTCGTGCTCTTCGCATAACCCACAATTCTGAGGACATTCAGAATCAGCAATTGTCTGAGGATTATCAATACCTCTACCAACTTTTCCATAATCTTTTGCTTTCATATAAACTTCTGAACTGCTCCAGTAAGTATTATTAAATTCTCCGTGCTCTTTGCACGTTTTCTTTATCATTATTTTGTCTTTGTCCTCATATACTTCAGCATCTAGCACTGCAAGACACTCGGGACACAGACTCTTAGTATTCTTTATAATCATTATCTCACCCATAACGTTATTTAGTAGATAACATAATTGTTATCTTGTTTTAAATTGGAGGTAAAGTATGGACTCTAGTGTAGTCAGTGTAATAAATTTATCAGCATATGCTATATACTTTATGTTACCAGCCTACCTTGCCAACGTGACAGCTTTAGCATTTGGTGGAGGAAAACCGCTGGATTTTAATCATAACCTTAATGATGGTCGCAGAATATTGGGAAACGGAGTAACTTGGAGAGGAACCATTATTGGAACAACGATTGGTACAACGATTGGACTTGTTCAGGGATTAATTACAGGAAATATTATAGAGGGATTTTTATTAGGACTCACACTTGGTGGAGGGGCTTTAATAGGCGATGCTTGTGGAAGCTTTATTAAAAGGCGATTAAATGTCGAAAGTGGAAGACCCGCCCCGATTTTAGACCAGTTAGATTTTGTTGTAGGTGCACTCGTATTTGCATCCTTGATTGTTGTTATCCCTATTGAAATGATTGTGATTATTCTCGTGATAAGTGTATTCCTACACCTTGGAGCTAACATCATTGCTTACCTTTTAGGCCTTAAAAAAGTATGGTACTGATTTATTAATAATTTGAAGACCATAAGATCTTAATAATTTGTGATTGAATAAACTTCTTGATATCTGAAAAATCTAAAAAGTTTTTATATGAAAAATGAAGAAATCAATGATCGTATTGTTATTCTTTTTAAAATTCTTTAATTTCCCTTTTTTTATCAGTAATTCTTTAAACTAGTTTTTCTTATAACAGAACTGGTATAATTATAGTTTATGAGAATGGGAATTATTTCTTAAATATTGTTCCATTAGAATTGTTGTTCCAACTGCAGGGGCAACTACACAGTCCTCTTTTTTAAGTATTTTATCCATTCCAGTATATTCTAGACCTGCTAATTCGCATGCCTTTGCACCTAATACATCCATGCCCAGACCTGTTGTAACTACTTTTGAGATATTATTTCGTTTTGAAACTTCTAGAAGTGCTTCAGAAATTCTTTTTACTTGTTCTGAATATATGTAATCAGCTATGGCTTTAATTTCATCAGGTTTTAACACATCCATGTCTCCACATATCACCCTTGAAATTCTTCTCATACAATCTTCAATTGATTTTCCAGAACCGTCCATGGTGTCGCAGGTGTATTCTTCCTTACTAATATTACCAAGTATTATTTGGATGTCTGCTGTTACTGCGAATAGTTCTGAAGCTATTCTCACCATTGTTCCATCCAGTGGTACTTTTTCAACGAGTGCAGCCACATTGGTTCTTAAAGTTCCACTGTAAATCAATTCTCCAGTTTTCAACCGTTCTAGGTCTGATCTTCCCTTTGCACATTCTTTACCATTTTTTATGGGAATTATATCAGTTGTAGTACTTCCTGTGTCTATTAATATACAATTAGAATGTATTTTAGAGGCAATAGGTACTGTTGCAATCCAATTAGCCGCTGCAACATTCATAGGTTCTTCAAATACCCTTGATATCTCCATTATTCCATCAAGTCCAACAAATGCTACTGGAACGCTGAATGAATCAAACGACTTCTTTGCAATATCCAGTACTCCCTCTTTTTTCGTCTTATAAGAATCGACAAGTTCAGCTGTCATTGAAATTCCTACCGCATCTAACTCGTCTACACTGGATCCAAGGAGATCCTTTAGAGCTTCCTTCAACTCATTCTTCTTAATCCACATGGGCAGGTAAACGAAGTCAGTTTCTACCAGGATTATATTGCCGGATTCATCAAAATCAACCAGTGCCACATCTGTGTTGGCCCCTCCAATATCAAAACCTGCGATTTTCATTTTAAAACACTGATCCCGAGGGTGTTGCCCTCTTTACAAAAGTTAACTTCTCCATTTAAAATTACTTCAGACGGTAGCTCTCCGTGAACAGAATTTAGTATGGCCTCTCCCAAATTGAAGTTAACTATACCCCTAAGTGCAACATAGGGAGTTGTTAACCTCGAGTTAATCTCCACTATGTGGACTTTATCCTCCGCTTTATCTAGTATCATGTCAACACCAATATAACCTTTAAGACCATCAATGGATTCAACTGCATTTTTTGCGGTTTCCATAGCAATTTCCGAGAGTTTATGTTTTATTGGAACCTTTCCTCCACTGTATTTGATCTCACCAGAATTTAAGCGTACATCTTGAAAATTTAAACTCAAAGGAACAGCTAAATCACCGTTACTTAGCAGACTGACACTTACATTAATTCCTGGAATGTATTCTTGGATTATGAAGTATGGAAGATTAGTAAGCATCTTTAATTGATCTTGAGCTATCATAAATTCATTGAATGAATTAACTACCGTTACACCTGAACATGAAACACCATCAGCAGGCTTTAAAACTTTAGATGAACTATTTTTAACGAGATTATGGTAATAAACTTCGTATTCATTAATTTTTCTATCTGAATCAATGAAGTAAACTTGTTCAGTTTTGATTATTGGAAATTTATCTTTTAAAATATTGTACGTATCAAATTTATTTGTTGTTAATTTAACTGCATTTGAACTGGAACCTAAAATTTCTACGCCCTTTTCTTCGATTATCATTGTTAGATCATAGAGTATGTTGTTTTCTTCAGGTGCAATTGGCAGACATGCATCATAATTTTGGATATTCTTTTGAAGCCATTTTTCTATATCGTCATCTAAAACCACTGGAATAGATTCAAAGTTTTCAATTTCAGAAACATCTGAAATCAGGTGATGTGTGTTCAAATTTTTAAGATCATCTAAAAGTCCGTAAAGCATTGCATGACCCTCTGCTGTAATAGATGGATCATCTAATCCCGTTGCAGTTGCAAACTCAAAAATAAGCAGTTTCATTGACATTCTCCAAATAATTAACAATATATTTCGATAAAATTCCCATAATTTCCTTGTTTTTCATTAGAATATAAAGCAGATAAACCTTTTCCTAACCATCAGTTAGTGAATAATTTTTCTAATTTTAATGATTTTAACTTTATTCCATCCTAAATTTGTTCACTATGATATTCTTGTCTTTAAGGTTCAGATCTGGATGTGGAAATTTGATTTCACTGTCCTTGAATACCATATTAATTGTTGTACCTGGATTCATTTCTTCATATTCGAATACTGTTATTTCATCTTGAATTCTTAATAACTCCTTTCCAATATGGTTCTTTATTTGATCAGATCCTTTAATATCAAATTTATCCGAATTATACGCCTTCAATACACTATTTAAAATCTTTTCTGAAGCTTTTCCGTCCCCATAGGGATTATTTGCATTACTCATTTTTTTGTAGAGAGTGTGGTTACTTGATATTTTGTGATAGGTTTCAATTATTCGTTCTTTATCTGCCCCCACTAAAATGTTCCCTCCTGCTGTTACTGTCTCAGGCCTCTCTGTATTGTATCTTAAAGTTATACATGGTACATTAAGTGTTATAGCTTCCTCTTGTAATCCTCCCGAATCTGTCATTACAAATTTTGATTTTGATAATAACAGAAGGAAGTCCAAGTATCCTATTGGTTTAATGAGTTTAATGTGAGGTGCGCTTTCGAGTAAATCGTAAAATCCAAATTTTTTTAAGGCCCTAAATGTTCTTGGATGAACAGGAAAGATCATCGTGATATCATTAAGTTCCAAGAGTGCTTCTATTATATTTCTGAGCCTTTCTGGGTCATTAACATTCTCTGCTCTGTGAATTGTCAGGATTAAAATTTCACCTGAAACATCAAGTTCCGATAAAATATTGGAATCAGCTTCAGCAATTTTAAGATGTCTTATACATGCATCAACAACTGTGTTACCTGTTATGAAAATTTCATGTGGGTTTATATTTTCAAATAGGAGGTTTACAGCAGATTCTTCTGTAGGAACGAAGAAAATATTTGAACAAATATCTGCTATCTGTCTGTTTATCTCTTCAGGCATGGTTTTATCATATGATCTTAAACCTGCCTCTACATGCCCAACTGCCATATGGAGCTTGGATCCAGCGAGAGCACCAGCAAGTACTGCATTGGTATCGCCCTGTAACATGATGAAATCTGGTTGTTCAGCTATTAAAACATCTTCTATACTTTTTAGCATAATAGCAGTTTGTTTTCCATGGGAATTAGAACCAACACCAATGTTGTATTCGGGTTTTTTAAGTTTCAGATCTAAGAAGAACTGTTGTGACATTTCATGGTCATAATGCTGTCCTGTATGGATTAAAATATTATCAATTCCCATTTTTTCCATTTGATCCAAAACAGGGGCCATTTTTATTATTTCGGGTCTAGTACCAAGTATAGTTGCAAATTTCATGATATATTCCATTATTAATTTTATAGAGTTATAAGAATAAAATGAGTTTAAGTTGATAAATAGTTATTTCACTGATCTGTTGATCTTTTTCTCTGGGCTCTGTATTCATCAACAAGTTTAAGAAGCTTTTTTTTGTCCTCTTTTTTCTTCTGGTTATTTACTTCTTTTATCCATCTTTTAATTTCCCTTTTTAAAGCTTTGGAATTCACTATATAAAACTCGCTCATTGAAGTCATTTCCACGCTGCTGGCTGGGATAAGGGGGATCATATTCTTTTCAAATATGTTTTCAGCCGGATCTGAAATTTTATCCATAGTAATAACAGTTTTAACACCCAGATTAATTATCATTGATGCAGTTTGTGATCCTCCACCTTCAGAGTTTTTAAGTAGGACTACATCATCCCTTTTTATTTTCCATCGATCACAAGCTTCTCTTATACCCTCTTTAGTGAAAGATTCGATGATCTTTACGGGCACTGCATTTTCAGAGAGTTCCAAAGCTTTAATATCTTTTTTTGATCTAAATTTTTGTTCCAGTTCGGATCTTCTGGCTTTTTCATCGATATACTTTTCTTGAAGGCGTTTTATTATAGCTAGTTTAGATGCAAGCTCCTTCTTTTGAAGGATTTTCTTGGTATAATTGTAATGGAGTTTATCTACCTTGGACTGGAGTTTGGAGATTTCAGCCCTGTAAACAACAATATGTTCTTCAAGAAGATTGTTTTTATGCTTTAAGTTATCAATATAATTTTGTTGTAAATTTAATTTATGTTTCAACTTTGATATGATTATTTCATTAGAATTCGGTTTATCATCAGCTTCTTTTATCTCATTTGAACCTGTAATAATGGTTTCATTTACTTGTTCTTCTATTTCTTGAGATTGTATTTCAAGTTCTGATTCGTGTGTGGTGTTGAGATTTTTATCAGATTCAGTTGAAATAGAATCTGCTTTAATAATGTCATTTATCTGTTCTATGGCATTACTAATAGATGTACCATTTATAACCATTGCTTTAATAGCGTCAACTGCACTTTCAGTTAATTTTGCCTTTTCAGCACGTTTCTCTATCTGTCGAAATTTGTTAATATGATCTCGATATGTTTTAACAGCAGCTGCTAGTGCATCACGCTCGTGTGCATTTTGAGGAAGAACAAATGAGGTTTTATCTTTATTATTATTCTGTAAATATGAATCCACTATATCTATCTTGGATTCAACAGACATATTTCGGTAAGGAGACCATATTTTAGAATTTAAAGATGATGCAAGTTTTCTAACAGTTTTTGGTGTGGGACATACATCTGTAGCCAACAAAACTGTTCTGCCATAATCAATTATGTGGCTTATTATTTCAGATTTCCTGATCTTTTTAAAACTCTTCAATGAAATCAGGTTTCCTTTAAGGTCTAGGATGGCTATTCCTACTGTCAGTCCCGGATCAAATCCGACTATGATTCCCCTGTGGGACTTGTGGGTTCTTTCTGGTTTTAAAAATAAATCTGAACCTTTCATACCTTCTGTACTAATATTTCTATAAACCAGGTGATTTCCTCCATCAGTTATATATGCTGATTATGTGGTAATATATGGTCCACATAATATTTATGGTTTGCAAGGGATTTTTAAGGGACTCTTAAAATCTTAATCATCTCTTCCTCTGCAGCTGCAATTGTTCTCCTCTTGATATATTCTTCTTTAATTGTTTTGAAGAAGTTATTTTTTGCATATTTATCAAGGGTGAATTCAATATCCTTGTAATTAATATCCATGAGAATAAGCCCATCAGGAGGTACTGGGGTTATTGATGCAGGAATATCCGGATTCAAAAGGAGGGATAATTCTTTCTCTTCCATTTTTCCGTTTCCCACCATGGTTATCACCTGTACCATCTTCCTAACCATGTTCCAAAGGAAACTTTCACCTACCACATCAATTACGGTTACCATCCTGTTCTGGGAAATCTTCAACTCCTTAACGTTTCTGTTAGGGGCTCTTTCAGATCTTTTTGTGAAATTTTGGAAGTTATGTTTGCCTTCTAATAATTTAGATGCACTCTGCATCTTCTTTAAATCTAGAACTTCTTCTACGTAGGGATCCTTGAAAAGTACATACTTATAATGCCTATATTCTGCAAATCGTGGCTTAAACTCATCTGGAACTTCTGTTTTACCAATTATCTGAATAGTGGGGGGTAAATGATAATTTATTTGATTAATAGTCGCTTCAGAATCTGTTTTAAGTGATATAACATTTCCAAGTGCATGAACTCCTCTGTCTGTTCGGCCTGCTATAGAATACCTTGATTTATCAGGATCCTCCATTACACCGGCCCTTTTAAAAGCTTTGAAGAGTTCATCCTCAACAGTGGGGAGTTGTGGCTGTCTCTGAAATCCATAGAAATGTGTACCTATGTAAGCCACTTTAAAAGCTGTTTTAACCATTTGTATACCTCTAACCGAATTAAATTTGTTTCGTTGATCTGATAAAATAATTCATATATTTCGAACTTATTAATCAATATAAATTTATATCATTTAATACATTTATTCAAAGGATCATAACAGTCTGAATTATTTTCCAATTGAAAAATTACTGAAAAAATTAAGACTTTAAATCATTTAAGGTGATGTAATGGCTGATAAACGGATTGTATCTGATAGGAAATGGGGATATGTCAGCGTACTTGCTGCCACAGTCCTTTTTGGTATCTGGAATACCTTCAGCAAAATTTTACTCCAGGACCTTGATCCTCTAGCACTTTCTGCACTCGTATATTGCATAGCTGGCGTATTCCTTTTTGCTGTACGTTTTTCAGGTTTTAACAATGAATTAATGGGAATGTTAGATTCCAACTCCGAAGCAGAAACGTATATGTCACGTAAGGATTATGTTATACTAATAACAACAGCGTTTGCAGGTTCTGTTATTGCCCCGGTCATATATCTGAATGGATTAAATCAGATCACAGCTGTAAATGCATCACTTTTAATGAATGCTGAAGTACTTTTTATAATAGTCATTGGGATTTTCATTCTCAAAGAAAGCTTTCAAAAAAAAGAAGGGATAGGTATACTTCTTCTACTGATTGGAACTATCTTTCTTGCTACCAACGGGAATCTCCAATACTTTTCAGTTTCAGAGAACTTTGGAACACTGCTTGTGATTATAGCAGCATTTTTCTGGAGTATAGATACAACCCTCAGTAAATTTTTGAGTAATAAAAGGGATTTACTTGGTGTGAGTGCTTTAAAGTGTTCAATAGGAGGTATAGTACTCCTATTATTGTCATTGATCCTTGGTTTGAATCTTAAAATTCCACTTAATCATCTGCCCTACCTGTTGTTTATAGGATTAGTGAGTATTGGATTCTCATTTGTAATGATCTACTACGCAATAAGAAAGATTGGTTCAACTCGAACAGGTTCGATATTTCCTTTCTCATCACTATTCGGTGCTGTGTTCGCTTTTTTAATTCTTAGTGAGCCATTTACCATTTTACAATTATTATATGGTCTTTTAATGCTCCTAGGAGTATTCATTATCTACAAATATCAAAGAATTAATTAAGAATTTTACAGTTAAAGTATTAAAGTTGTAAGAGTCCAACTCAATATTATGAAAGGTTTCGAGGTGGATCTTTAAAATGTTAATAATACCCGCTGTGGATATTAAAAATGGTAAATGTGTACAGTTAGTACAAGGAATACCTGGAACAGAACAGATAGTAATTGAAAACCCTGAACTAGTTGCTGAAGAATGGGAAAATAAAGGAGCAGAACTTTTACACGTTATAAATCTTGATGGGGCATTTGGTAACAGCTCTAAAAATTTAGAAGTGGTTAAAAAAATTCTTAAAACTGTTTCAATTCCAGTGCAGTTGGGTGGAGGGATAAGAACCCTGAAGGATGCTGCAAATCTGTTAGATATTGGTATTGAAAAGGTCATATTAGGTACTATGGCAGTTGAAACTCCTGAGAAGGTTGAAGAACTTTCAAACGAATATGGGAGTAACAGAACCATAGTAGCCCTGGACAGCAAGGATAAGAAGGTTGTAGTTAAAGGATGGACTGAGAAAACTGGAAAAAATGCACCCGAACTCGGTGTCACCCTTCAAAGAAAAGGTGCAGGAGGGATACTTTTTACAAATGTAGATGTTGAAGGCCTCATGAAAGGATTCAATATAAATCCTCTTTTAGAACTTCTAAAATCTGTCGATATTCCCGTTATTTACTCCGGTGGAGTTACATCTTTGGGTGACATTGAAGAATTGAGTTTAACAAAGACTTACGGTGTTGTGATTGGTTCAGCACTTTACAAAGGTAAAATAAACTTTGAAGCCGCCCTTAAATACCAGTAAAAATAAATTCTTTTTTTAATACTTA
>Ga0302206_1000839_pt1 | contig 11782 bp, 7 predicted proteins | sample II_Fen_E2_1_FD_194581 | JGI IMG/M metagenome (GOLD analysis project Ga0302206, IMG submission 194581) | Peat permafrost microbial communities from Stordalen Mire near Abisko, Sweden - II_Fen_E2_1 | ecosystem: Environmental > Terrestrial > Soil > Wetlands > Permafrost | place: Sweden: Abisko...
CTCTCAGAATATCCCGAAGAAAAAGAGAACACCTTTATGTTAAAAGTAAAGCTGAACGGGAAAATAGCAAGTGATATCACGGAACCAGTTAAAGGGTCCATCATTTTATATAACAGAAAAGATTCATCAAAGAGCACTATGATCCCGGGCGACTTGCTGATAATCAGATGCTCTCCGGTTGAAATCACAAACAGGGGTAATCCTTATGAATTTGACTATAAGTTCTTCATGGAAAATCAGGGTATCAGATACTATGCATTTACCAATAGCAATGATATTATCAGACACATAAATCCTGTTCACAGAAAACTGATTCACAGGGCATTAATTACCCGAGAGAAGATTATCGATATGTTCAGGGAACGAGGCATCAAAGGTGAAAGACTTGCCCTTGTAGCTGCGATAACACTTGGTCAGAAGAGTATGCTGGATCCGGAGCAAAAACTGAATTTTATTAAGGCTGGAGTTATGCATATTATGGCAGTATCAGGACTTCATGCTATAATTCTGAGTCTGTTTGTATTCAACCTCCTGTTTTTTATGAAAGGCAGGTTTAATATACTCAGGATAATAATAACAATTGTGGTACTGTGGTCATTTGCATTTGTTACCGGACTAACTCCTTCGGTCCTGAGAGCTACCCTGATGTATTCATTTCTCCAGGCAGGTAAATTGATGAAGAGACCTTCAAATGCAATAAATTCAGTGCTGGCTTCTGCTTTTTTTCTTATTCTTATCAGGCCCTCCGTAATTTTCGATGCGGGATTCCTGCTTTCATACTCAGCAGTGATTTATATAATCAGCTTTTATCATGCTTTTTATCTTAAGCTTCACTTTAAAAACTGGCTTACAGACAAAATATGGCAATCAGCCGCCGTAACAATTGTGGCACAGGCAGGTACACTCCCTCTTACTATTATGCTTTTTAACAGGTTTCCTACTTACTTCATACTTGCCAATATTACGATTGTTCCAATCTCAAATTTATTGATCATCACCGGATGTCTTATCCCGATGTTTTTTCAAATCCCTTTTCTATCGCATTTTTTAGCATTGCTTCTTAATTATCTGACCGGACTGACTGAGCTGCTAACAGCTCAGGCGGCATCACTGCCATATTCCTCACTTGAAAACATCGGTTCCACAACATTTGAATGCATTCTTCTTACAGGTACAGTTTTTCTTTTCAGCCACTGGCTCTTAAACAGAAAAACTTTACCGGCTTTTTATCCTGTTTTTTTACTGATTCTGTTTGTCTTTACTGGTTTGGCCAAAGACATTCATTTAAAAACAACAAATGAATTAATCGTTTATAATACGCCTAATTCATCAACTATTGGAATCAGAACGGGTAAAGTTCTTAATCTATATTCCGATACAACAGTCGTTGTGCCTGAGGTAAAAAGACACTGTGCCACGCTTGGACTAAAAATAAAATCAACTGTTCTTAAAAATAATTATCACTGCATAATGGCAGGTGGAAAAAAGATACTGATAACCAGTTATCTGAATAAAAATGTCACAAAGGATTTTGTACCCGACATTATTATTCTTACAGGTTCGAAACCAGAAATTGAAAGAGATCTCACTTTGGAGCGCCCTCCCCGAATAATTGTTATTACTTCAGAACCAACCAATAGTTTCCGTATCTCGAAGCAGGGTGTTCTTTCACGGACTGACACAATTCACTATGCAAGAAAATCAGGGGCTTTCGTCAAAAGTATATAACCTGGTTTATAAATAAACTTGGCAAAAAACTTGAGGATTAAGGGATTTATCTCTTATTTTGTCATGTTTTTTCAAAAAAATTTTCAATGCGAATAATTATAGCAGGAGCAGGAGAAGTAGGGGCACATCTGGCTAAGATGTTATCTAATGAAAATCATGAAATTATTCTTATTGATCCTGAAGTGTCCCGGCTAAAACCCATCGATAGTTCTCTTGATGTTCTGACGTATGAAGGGTCTGCAACATCTGTTAAAATACTGGAGGAAACACTACGTAAAAAAACTGACCTTTTTATTGCAGTAACGCATTCCGAAGACACAAATATTACTGCTTCCATTCTTGCTAAAAAATTTGGAGCCATCAAGACCATTGCCCGTATTGACAATATCGACTATCTTGAACCTTCCACCCTGGAATTTTTCAAATCAATCGGGATAGACTCTCTTATTTATCCTGAACTGATTGCTGCACGTGAAGTTCTCGGGCTACTTCATGAAACAGGATCAACCGAATTTATGGAGTTTTCAGGTGGAAAACTTGCTATGTATGTTCAGAAACTTGAGGAGAATGCTCCCATCCTGAATAAAAGCCTTCAGGAAATTGCAGTTAGTCGGAAAACTGATAAGTACAGAGCTGTCGCCATCAAAAGAAATGCAATAACTATTATTCCAAGAGGGAATGAACAGTTTCAGTTAGGTGATATGGTCTTTGTTATCTCCACACACGAAGGAATTGATGAAATGATGAAGACATCGGGAAAGGAGAATTTTGAAGCCAAAAGTATAATGATATTGGGAGGCAGCAGAATCGGGAAACATGTTGCGTTGTATCTTCAGAAAACCAGTGAAGTTAAGCTTATTGATTCAAATATTGAAAGATGTGAAGATCTCGCAGATATTCTCGATAATACACTGATAATTAATGGTGATGGACGTAATGTTGATCTCCTTGAACAGGAAGGGATTACAAAAATGGATGCTTTTGTGGCTGTGACAGGCAATTCGGAGACAAATATACTGTCGTGTCTTCTGGCAAAAAGGATGGGAGTTAAAAAGACGATAGCTGAGGTTGAAAATATGGAGTTTATTAATCTTGCAGAGAACACTGGTATCGACACAATTATCAATAAGAAGATTTCAGCAGCAAGCAGGATTTTCAGGCATACAACAAATCCCAATGTGACGCAGGTTAAATATATGACAGGAACTGATGCGGAAGTTATCGAATTCAATGTTCCTGCAAACTCAAAAATTACAAAAGGTACTCTCCGGAGTATTGATTTCCCAAAAGATGCGATTGTTGGTGGTGGAACCAGAGATGGAGAACCATTCATTGCCACAGGTGATACAATAATAAAAGCTAACGACAAGGTTGTCGTTTTTACTTTGCCATCAGCCTACGAGAAGCTTTCTAAATATTTTACTTAACCGGGTATGATCAACTTCAGGATAATAGCCAGAGCTTTTAGTCTGTTGCTCATTGTTGAAGGTTTGTTCATGCTGCTCTCAGCGGGTGTTTCCTTTTTATACCACGAACATACAGCAACTTCTTTTTGCTACTCTGCTTTTATCTCAATTGTTACAGGCGTTTTAGTCTTCACTCCTCTCCGGAATGAAGAGAGAATCTTCGGAAAGAGGGAAGGTTACATTATTGTAACAGGCATCTGGCTTATCTTCAGCGCTTTTGGAACTTTGCCATTTCTTATCAGTGGTTCAATAACAAGTTTTGGAGATGCCTTTTTCGAGTCGATGTCAGGTTTTACAACTACCGGAGCTACAATACTTACTAATATTGAATCGATGTCTCATGGAATTCTGTTCTGGAGAAGCCTTACACAGTGGCTGGGAGGAATTGGCATAATATTTATCTCGCTTTCTGTTTTTCCGGTTTTTAAATCATTTAACATCCAGATTGCGGCAACGGAATTTTCAGGACAACCAACTGATAAGATCCATCCCAGAATTAAAGATGCAGCAAAACGTCTTGTTGCCATATATTTCTTATTGACACTTTCGGAAGTCATCTTGCTAATCCTTGGCGGGATGCCATTCTTCGATGCTATCTGTCATTCATTTTCAACATTATCAACAGGAGGTTTTTCGACCCGCAATAATGGAATCGCCTCCTTTTCATCTCCTTTTATAATGATTGTAATGACCGTATTCATGTTTCTTGCAGGAACCAACATGACGATGATTTACTTTGGTCTGAAGGGTAACTTTAAAAAAGTAGCTGGCAATAATGAGTTTGTTTTTTACTCAATAATCTGTTTTATTTTTGTGGTTCTCGTATCAGCAATTCTTTATTTTAAATCGGGCTTCTCTTTCTGCAAAGCTTTATTAGATGGTGCTTTTCATGTTATATCAATAATCACAACCACAGGGTTTTATACTCAGGACCACAATTTATGGGGTAACATAATAATAATAATCTTTTTCATATTGATGTTTACCGGAGGAACTGCCGGATCGACAAGTGGAGGGATTAAAATTGTCAGATTACTTCTGATTACAAAAAATAACCGTCAGGAACTGAAAAGAATTATTCATCCCAATGCATTTATCCCCGTCAGGCTTGATAAAAGAATAATATCTCAAAGCACTGTTTATAATCTACTGGTATTCATTACATTATATTTTTTTGTTATGTGTCTTGGTGCCTTTGTAGTTTCATTTATGGGATACGACATTATCACTTCCTTCAGCACGTCTGCTTCGATGCTTGGCAATATTGGCCCCGGAATCGGGACATTTGGTCCATTTACAAATTATTCTGCTATGCCTATGGTTGGCAAATGGTTTCTGGCGATACTGATGTTATTGGGACGACTTGAATTGCTTACAGTAATGATCCTTTTCAGCAAAAGCTTTTACAGTCACTGATTTTCAAAGCTCAAGAACACCCAGACCCTGTCTTATAACTTCAATTTCGGCACCTGTACAATCAACAATTGTAGATGCTTCGTTATTTCCAAAACCTCCGTCTATAATAATGTCTGCAATATCCTGGTACTTCTCGTGAATAAGTTCAGGGTCAGTAGTGTACTCAATTACCTCATCAGGGTCGTGGATTGATGTAGTAATAATTGGGCGACCTAATTCCCTCACTATTTCAAGAACAATATTATTATGGGGAATCCTTATACCAACAGTTTTTTTCTTATTCTTGAAAAGTTTTGGAATCTGATTATTTGCCTGCACAATGAAAGTGAATGGTCCGGGAAGGTTCCTTTTCAGTAGTTTAAAAATAGTGTTATCCCTGATTACAGTATATTCTGAAAGCTGACTCATGTCATGAAATATCAGGGAAAGTTCGGGGTTTTTCGGATTTAACCCCTTAAAACGGGCAATCTTTTCAATTGATTTTGTTGCCAGAATATCACATCCCATAGCGTATACAGTATCTGTGGGATAAATGATTATACCTCCTTCTTCAAGCAGGTCGACAATTTGTCTTATCTGCTTTTGGTTTGGGTTTTCGTCGTATAAACGGATCAACATCCAAAAAATATTTTGCCAAATATAGAGAAAAGTGTCTAAAGTGTAAAGTGCCTAAAGTGCTTAGAGAATTTTTAACTCTAAGTACTTTAGGCACTCCAAACTTTAAGTACTAAAAAAAAGGGTAAGCCCCTTATATCGCACCGCTACAACTGCCTACCCTTGCTACCTTCCGATCCTGGGGGAGTTCAGCAGGAGCTGGTCGTATAAGACTTACCCCGCACAAAAATACAATTATTTAAGAAGCCTGCAAAATAATTATTCCAAATTAACATCAGTTCCGGTTTCTATTTTTACATTATATTTGTTAATGAATTAACCTGACTAATAAATCAAATAACCTCAATCATGGAAGAAAAAGTCAATATCTGGAAAGCTAATTTAACTAACGGTGCTATTATGTCACTTGTAGTGATCGCATTTTCACTGGTTCTCTATTTTTTTGACCTGACATTCAATAAAACTGTAGGATATATCAACATTCCTATCCGAATGGCATTGTTATACTTTCTCCTGAAATCATTTCGTGATAATTTCATGCATGGCCAGATAACTTATGGTCAATCAGTTGGCGCCGGAATGGTTATTTTCGTTTATGTCGCCATAATTATGGCAATATATACTTATCTCCTCTGGGCTGTAATCGATCCGGAACTTGCAAAAAAATCGCTGGCTTTCACAGAAGAAGCAATGGTAAAAAAGGGAACACCTCAGGCTGCAATAGATGCAGGAATGGCTTTCACAGCTAAAATTATGAAACCCGGGATTATGGCCCTGGCCAGCATCTTTACGACACTATTCGGGGGAATAATTTATTCACTGCTTATAAGTATCTTCATTAAGAAAGAAGGTAATCCTCTGATTGACGCACCAGCAAACTAATCTGATTTCAATTCTGATGGATCTGTCGCTTGTTATCCCTGTTTATAATGAAGAAGAATCGATTCAGGAGTTGACTGAATGGATTAAAAAGGTATGTATAAACAGCAAGCTCGAGTATGAATTAATCTTTATTGATGATGGGAGCTCTGATTCATCGTGGGAAAAAATTATATCGATAGCCGGAAAGGACAGGTCAGTAAAGGGCTTCAGATTCAGAAGGCACTATGGAAAGGCTGCTGCGCTTCATACTGGTTTTTCAGAGGCATCCGGCGATGTGGTCATAACTATGGATTCTGATCTACAGGATAGTCCTGATGAAATACCTGAACTTTACAAGATGATTGTGAGTGAAGGATATGATATTGTATCGGGTTGGAAAAAGAAAAGATACGACCCGTTTATTAAGCGTTTTACAAGTAAGTTCTATAATGGTACTGCCAGATGGGCTTCAGGTATTAAACTTCATGATTTTAATTGTGGGCTAAAAGCCTACAGGCTCGAAGTAGTTAAAAGTATTGAGATATTCGGAGAGATGCACAGATACATACCCATGCTGGCAAAGGAAGCAGGATTCAGAAATATCGGAGAGAAAATTGTTGAACACAGTGTAAGAAAATACGGAGTCACAAAATATGGGCTGGACAGATTCGTAAAAGGATATCTGGATTTGTTGACAATAGGATTTATTACCCGCTTCGGTAAAAACCCAATGCACCTCTTTGGTTCTCTGGGCACGCTAATGTTTCTTATTGGACTATCAATGGCCGGTTACCTCGGGGTCAGAAAACTGGTTTTTGTCTCACATCACCTGAGAGCTCCGCTTGTAACAAACAGTCCTTTCTTTTTCATTGCTCTCACAGTTATGATAATAGGATCGTTCCTTTTTCTCACAGGCTTCCTTGGAGAACTTGTAAACAGGAATTCCCCGGAACGAAATAGTTATCTTATGAAGGATAAGGTGAATATCTGATACGCCATCGCCCTCTTTTTTTGCCCCCCTTTAGGGGGGTTGGGGGGCAATAAACTAAGAGTTTCGGATGGCGAAAAACTAAGAATTACTGGTGGCAATTCTTGAACACCTCCAAAATCGCACTAGTCATTTTTTCCCATGAAAATTTTTCTTTCTCAAGCTTCACCCCTTCTGTAAACTGCACTTTTCTGTTATTGTCAAAAAAATCGATAATTGCTTCTGAAATAAATTCAGGCTTTGGCTCCACAACATAACCACATTTACCGTCAGGAACTATTTCTTTAAGGCCCCCCACATTTGTTACAAGCATAGGTTTTTCAAAATAAAATGCTATCTGTGTAACACCGCTCTGTGTTGCAGTTTTATATGGTTGAACGACCAGATCAGCAGCACTGAAAAAAAGATGCACCTCATTGTCTTTTATAAAATGATCAAAAAAGATAATATCATTTTCGAGATTATACTTTCTTATAAGATCCTTATATGGAATATCGTCTTCATAAAACTCTCCCGCAATAATAAGCTTCAGCTTTCTGTTTCTCAATCTTTTATCAGAGAAAGCTTCTATTAAAAGATCCAGTCCTTTATATGCTCTGATAAACCCGAAAAACAACAGATATGATTCATCCGGAGAAAGGTTTAGTGCTGCCAGTGCCAAACTTCTTTCAACTGGTGCACCATAATTATCAAAAAGAGGATGAGGAGAAAGCTTTACTGGTATCTTTTCACGGAAGACCTTCAGATCGTCCATTACAGTTTTTGACATTACGATCGCTCCGTCAATGCTATTTGTAAAGTAGCTGGTAAGAATTTTATCGCCTGTTCTTTTTTCGTGTGGGATTACATTATCAAAAATGCATATTACAGAGGTGTGTCTGTTTGATTTTGCGATCCTTGCAATTGTTCCGAAGCATGGGCCCATAAAAGGCAGCCAGAATCTTATCAGAAGAATATCGGGCTTTTCTCTTTTGATCTTAAGACCCGATGCAATCCAGTTAAATGGATTTATTGAATTAAGCATCCGGGTGATTTTAATATCCTTTGGCTTTGGGCCATCCGTATATTGAGTCTTCCCGGGGAAAAGCAATTTTGGATATTGTAAGCTGAAAGTAAATATTTCGACATCTTGCCCCTCAGTATAAAATTGTTGAGCAAGACGGTCATTAAATGATGCCGGACCACCCCGATAAGGATATGCAGGACCTATAGATATTATCTTCACTATTCCTGTTTTTTTTTAATAAAACCTGATAAAGTTATTTTAATTTCTCTCAGATCACGCTTAGAATTGTATAGAAAATTAAAATCATTAACCGCAAAGAACCGCTGAGGTTTACGCAAAGAGCCGCAGAGTTGAGGCTCATTTAGCTTCTTTATTTCTCTGCGGTCCTCTGTGTAATCATTGCGTATCTCTGCGTTAAAAAATATTAATTACTCTACTTATGGTTGTCATATTTTGCCTGGAAGCGTCTGTATAGCTGTTTATGTTTATTATCGAGGTTGATATTTCTGCCGGTAATAAATGCATATTCTACATTATTGGTAGACATATCGAGGATATCTCCTGTTGAAACGACAATATTTGCATCCTTTCCAACCTCAATTGAACCTGTTATATCGTCAATACCAAGTATTTTTGCACTGTTGAGAGTAACTGTCTGGAGTGCCTCCTCTTTTGTAAGTCCATAAGCAACGGTCTGACCAGCTGCAAACGGGAGGTTTCCATATGCCTGTTTTGAGTATGTCAGACCCACAACTATTCCTTCTTTTCTAAACATGGCTGCCAGCTTGAAAGGAAGCTTTGTATCGCTGTAATCGTATTTGGGAAGACTTAGCGGGTCAGCAATAAGCACTGCGACATTATTCTCTTTAAGAAAATCCTTGACTAACCATGCTGATTCGTCAGCTCCTGAAAGCACCATTTTCTTCACTCCATATCTTTTCCCGAAAGAGATTGCTTCAATTATGCCTTTAGGCTCACTGGCAATAATAAACATGGTTTTAGTGCCATCAAATAGTCCTCGCATAGATTCAAGCCTGAGATTGGCATCTTTTGGATGATCAATGGCCGCATATGCAACTGCATCTGTAAAAATTTTTTCAAGTGCTTCCACGTTCTTCTCATAAGCGCCTGAAACTGAGGCAGCAGACATTTGAAACTCGCCACCACCACCTCTCCTGCCACCGGGGGATGCTTTTCTGGGCCAACCCAGTTGAATACCATTATCTATTTTGTACGCAGCATCTTCCCAGTTCCATGCATCCAGCTGAACTACACTGGATGTTCCAGGAAGCAAGGTTCCTGTTGGTACAATCTGTGCAAGAAGGATACCATTTGATCTTATAACAGGAATAACATGTGAATCGGTGTTGTATGCAACAATAGCCCGGACATTCGGATTAAGATCTCCGATCTCCCTGTTATCAGTTGCTACTTCAACACCACTCCCGATTTCAACTAATCCGATACTGGTATTAGGAAATATAAGCCCCGGATAGACCTGCTTCCCGGTAACATCAATTACATCATAGCCGGTTTTATCAACTTTAATATCTGAGGATTTAGCCACAACCGTTATTTTGCCTGCAGAAAAAACTATAGTTCCGTTATCTATTACTTCACCTGTGCCGGTGTGAATCGTACCTCCTGCCAGCATCACCGGTTTTTTCTGTGCAGGAGCAACTACAGGACTCTGTGCTGTTACGTGCATAAGGAAGGCAAAAAGAAGAATTACTGAAATATATATCTTGTTTCTCATCGTCTTGTAAAATTTGGAGTTGTTGAACTTGTTACCGGAGTTTCCCTCAGAATGTTGGCAATTATTCTGTTCCTCTCGTTATCAATTTGTTCTTTCATCTTTGCATCCTCTTCTTCATCAAAATAAAATGTGCCATCAACCATGGTTTTACTTGCCCGTGCATATACTGAAAGTGGATAATCAGTCCAAAGAACCAGATCAGCATCTTTTCCAACCTTAATACTTCCTGTTCTGTCTCCCAGGTGCAGCATTACAGCAGGATTTATAGTAACAAGCTTTAGAGCCTCCGTTTCGCTAATACCTCCGTATTTCATAATTTTAGCTGCTTCCTGATTCAGCCTTCTTCCCATTTCAGCGTCATCGGAATTAATGCAGACGAGTACACCCTGACTTAGCAGAAGAGCAGCATTATAAGCGATTCCCTCATAAACTTCATACTTATAATCCCACCAGTCGGAAAATATGGAAGCGGCAGCACCATTTGCAGCAATCTGATCTGCAATCTTATAACCTTCATTGAAATGTATAAGAGAATTTACTTTTACACCAAAATCTTTAGCCAGGTTCATTATCATTGTACCTTCAGACTGCTGGTAAGTATGGCATTCAATGAAACTTCTTTTTTCCAGTACATCCACAATAGGATCTAGTTCCAGATCTCTTCTCGGAGGTACTTTACCTACTTTGTCAGCATATTTCATTGCATTCCAGGTTTTCCACTGGTTATTATAATCTATTGCCCGCTGGTAGGCATCTCTGATGATCTGTTCAACTCCCATCCTTGTATTGGGATACCGGCTGGTTGTTCGTTTAACATTCTCTCCAAGAGCATGTTTAAGAAATCCAACCTGGTTTTCAACTTTCAATTCTTCAGCATTATGACCCCAGCGTTCTTTGATCAGAATGGATTGCCCCCCAATGGGGTTTGCCGAACCATGCAGAATATGAGATAGTGTTACTCCGCCTGCAAGCTGCCTGTAGATTGCCTGGTCTTCAGGATCAATTATATCGCCAACCCGCACTTCTGATGTAATAGCCTGACCCATCTCATTTGTTCCATCCATTGCAATGTGAGAGTGTTCATCTATTATACCAGGGGTAAGATGCTTTCCTGTGGCATCTATAATCCTGACGCCATCGGGAGCTGCCAGATTCTTACCTATCCTGGAGATCTTGCCTCTCTGAACAAGGACATCTGTATTCAGAAGTTTACCCTCCTTTTCACTCGTCCACACTGTGGCATTCTTAAATAGTACATCCTCCTGTTTTGGAAGTTCAGTCCAGCCGTAGGCTGTAAACGGATAAATTACTTTCCCTGATTCCGGTATTGGCATATTTGGTCGTTTCCGGCTATTGTCAGCATCCATGGTGTTGTCAGAATATACTGCTTTCCATGAAAACCATTTCCCATTGTCGGACTGGCCTTTTCCTTCAATATCTCTGCCACTGATATAGCCTGATAATCTGAACTTCTGTCTTGATCTGTCAAAACTGATACTGACTAGATCTTTCTCCTGACCAAATGTTGCACCTTTTACTTCGGTTGAGTCGAAAGTTATTTTGATCGATGGCTTGTCAAAGGTTCCTGATAAGACCATTTTATATTGAACTGTATCTATCTTCAGGGCATATGTGCCTCTCAGATCCTTTATCCTGAGGTCAGTGAGACGGTAGGGTATTCCCTGCACCCAGTTTTCAAAAATAACACAATCATCACTGAATATATCACCAGAAGTAATCAGAAGGTTTGCGATCATATTCTTTTTTATTGCCCCTATGAGGTCAGATGCCCCGATGTAGCTTGCCGGGGTATAAGTCAATGCTTTGAGTGCTTCCGTCCTGGATAAACCATATTTAACAGCTTTTCTCAGATTGGCAAGAAAAGAGGAACGCTGTTTCAGGTCGGAGGAAGTTATGGCAAATGTAACACTGGCACCTGATACCCT
>Ga0302206_1000843_pt1 | contig 11753 bp, 7 predicted proteins | sample II_Fen_E2_1_FD_194581 | JGI IMG/M metagenome (GOLD analysis project Ga0302206, IMG submission 194581) | Peat permafrost microbial communities from Stordalen Mire near Abisko, Sweden - II_Fen_E2_1 | ecosystem: Environmental > Terrestrial > Soil > Wetlands > Permafrost | place: Sweden: Abisko...
TTTTTTAGTTTTAGTTTTAAAATTTGAATCTTTCCTCTTAGATGTATCTTTTGTTTAAAGGTTTAATACACCCTGACAAATTTTTTAATTATTTGTTTGTTAACCCTTTAGTCTTGGCTCCTATGCAGGCTAATCTTAATACTCCTCTCTCTAAGTTGGTATTTGATTATCTAGTCTGAAGGTTTAAAAACAGAGCATTTATCAAATTATGTTACTATGGATCAAGGAGATTCCTCACTTCTGCCCCCCTTGTGCTCCTCAAACAAATTGTCATCCTGAGCGGTGGCCCTCGCGGCAAACAGGCTCCTTCGCTAAAATTGCCTGCCTGGCAATTTTTTAACGGTTGACCCCCCTGGTAGAAACACAACCCTTTGAACACATTTTTTTAGTTAGACAAAATGTTGTAGAAGATGCCGGAGGCGTCAAACTCCAATAGCCACAGTCACGTCTGTGGCAGTAATTACGCGTTTCACTACTACACCGGAAGTGTTGAATATAATGAAGTTTCTCTCCGGGTTTTAACCTATTCAACACCCTCCGGGGTTGAAAAATCAAAGAATACTTTGACCACGTACGCTACCGTGGCTGTTGGAATTAAATGCCACCGGCATTAATCTATGATATTAACACTCTTACTAACTACCGGTTAGAAAGGATAATAAGAAAAGATTTGTATAAAGGGTAGGGGGAAACGGGAAAAGGGGTAATTGAAATATAAATGTAAGTACGTAAATATTAACATAATACAATTAAATATATCTTGATTTTTTGTTATTGAATTCAGATAGTCATAAAACTTAAATCATTATGAAATATAAGAAATAATCCTCATCAACGTATATTTCAGTAAAATAAATATAAAAATAGTTGTATAACTGAAAAAGACGTTATATCTTTGAAAAAACAGTTACACATATGAAACGACTTACCAGAAAAGAAGAAGAGGCAATGAAGATCCTTTGGAAAGCCAGAAAGGGGTTTATTAAGGACCTTATTGACCTCCATCCCGAACCGAAACCTCTTTATACTACCTTTTCATCGGTTATCCGGGGACTCGAAGAGAAAGGTTATGTTGACCATAAAGCTTATGGCAAGAACCATGAGTATTATCCTCTTGTAAAGAAAGAGGAGTACAGGAAAATATTTATGAAGGATGTCGTCAATGATTACTTTGGATCATCTTACAAAAATGTAGTTTCATTTTTTGTCAGTGAGAAAAAAGTGAGCGCTGATGACCTTAAAAAACTAATTCAAATCATAGAGAAAGGAGAAGAAGATGGATAATTTACTCTTTTACCTGCTTAAGGCATCAGCCGGCACGACCCTGCTGTACCTTTCTTATCTTTTTTTATTCAGGAAGGATACATTCTACCTGCGAAACAGAATTTTACTTATACTGATTTTAGTACTGCCGGCCTTTTTCCCATTTATAAAGATCCCTGTTGTTACAAACAATACAGTTACTGCTGTTCCGCTAAATGCTTTTGGTAATCTTGTCTATTCAGGCAATGCAGCAGTAGCAACATTGCCGGGAGCAGCGAAATATTTCGATTACAATAAGCTGTTTTTGTGGATATATTTCACAGTTGCCGCAGTATTCCTTTTAAGAATTGCTATCAGCCTGATAAGCACATTCAGGATTATAAGGAAAGGCGAAGTAAATAAAGATCAGTTCCCTAGAGTTATCGTTTCCGACTCTAAGCTTCCTCCTTTTTCATTTTTCCCATATGCTGTTATCCCTTCTGAGGATTTCAGAAGTGGAAATTATACAGATATTCTGAATCACGAATTTGCACATCTGCGTCAGGGACATTCTTTTGACCTGATGCTGAGTGAACTCTTTATTGCCTTCCAATGGTTTAATCCTTTTGTCTGGCTCATTAAAAGGTCCGTAATACTGAACCATGAATACCTGGCTGACCAGGTTTCCTTAATAAACAACAAAAGTGCTAAAGAATACCAGTACAGGCTTCTCAATTTTCAGGCTGGACTAAAACATATTTCACTGGCACATAATTTCAACAGTTTAATAAAAAACAGGATTATCATGATTAACAAAAAACCAACCCGTAAGTATGCTACTCTGAAGAATATTCTTATTCTTCCTGTAGTAGCATTTGTGGTGTATGCTTTTGCAACACCGGATTATCACTCAGCTGTTGCCATATCAAATGATAAATCATTTAACATTTATCAGCAGACAGCCATTCTTCAGCAGGAAGTAAAAGGGATTGTTCTTAAAGAGGATGGCAAACAGTTTGAGGGAGTCCACATATCAAGCACCGGCACTCTTGGCAATTCACAAATGGCCTCCTCAGGTCCTGATGGACGATTTTCTATTCCAAATGTGCAGGCTGATGCCTCGCTATTATTCTTTTATCGGGGTTACAAGCAGCTCACTCTCAAACCTGAATTTGATAAGGAAATGAAGGTTAAGATGGAGAAAGACCCAGATTATAAAGCTCCGGCAGGAACTAATCCTGATGCCCTATCAGGGAATAGGCCTGGAACAATTGTTGTAATTGATGATGTAATTTCTGATAAAAGTTTAAATGATGCAAGAAAAGATCTTGGTTATAATATGGGAATTCTTAAAATGATTTTTGGAAAAGAAGCAACAGATAAATATGGTGAACAGGCAGTTAATGGGGCCTGGGAAATAACAACCAGGAAAAAAGCTCTCGAAATGGGGTTAAAACCTCCTTTTCCACGGTTAGCGCCGGAAGATTATCCCACATTTCAGAATAAGAGGTTTGACAGTTTTGCTGAATGGGTAGGAAGACAGATTAAATATCCTGTCGCAGCCCAGACAAAAAAACTGGAAGGCTGGGTAGCTCTGAACTTCAATGTTGAATTGAACGGTACAATCAGCAATATCGTCTCCACGATACCTGTTGATCCGATATTAAGCGATGAAGTTATCAGGGTGATTCAGTCTTCACCAAAATGGGACCCTCCAAAGAATCATAATGTAGATGAGCCGTTTACATCGAGTGTCACATTGAAATTTAAATTACCTGATCAGATATTAACTGAGGCCCCTTTTGTAGTTGTCGAAGAGATGCCAATGTATCCGGGCGGAGATGTTGAATTGCTTAATTTTATCAAGAACAACACCAGATATCCTGAAGCAGCAAAAGCCAAAAAAATTCAGGGAAGAGTTATAGTAAGATTTGTCGTTAGCACTGAAGGTAATGCTGAAGGAGTATCTGTTCTTAAGGGTGTTGATCCCCTCCTTGATGCTGAAGCAATCAGAGTTTCTTCCATGTTAACCGGGTTCAAGCCAGGACTGCAGGGAGGCAAACCTGTTAATGTATGGTATATGGCACCTGTTAATTTTAGCCTTGCGACTGGAGACCTTCTTTTCTCACAAAACTCCCAGACTGAAATTCTGAAATTTATAGGAATGAACACAGGGTATCCACAGGAAGCAAAAAGTGCCTCAGATACTGGTAAAATATTTGTAGTGGTGAAAATGGGAAAAGGCGGAATTGTGAAAGAATGTAAAGCCTTTACTGAAAAAACTGCGATCAAGGTACCTTTTCTGCCGGAAGTTGTGATTGTAGGCTATAAAACCCCCGGACCTGGTGATATCAAGCCGGGAAAAGTGACGGGGAACGAGCATCTTGAACTGAAAACTGAAAGTGAGCGGGTTGTTAATAAAATCGGAAGTGTAGATATCCCGGAATGGAAAGATAAGGACATGGAATTTGCTCTTACTATTAATTTTGTGCTCAAATAATATTCAAAATTCGCAATACAGAACTTAGGTTTACTGTTAGTCAGTTTTACAGGTGCGGATCAAAGTCCGCACCTTTTTTTACCTCTGTTTTGAAACAATAATATTCCATTTCCGTAAGTTTATGTATTATAAAGAAATGCAATAGTGAAAGTCCCGACAAACAGAAACCTGCCAAGGAACATATACATAAAGGAGATCACTTTTTCCATTTGTTTTATTATTGCAGTATTATTGATCAGGTGTGATGGCGATCATACCACTCCCACAATTGTGTTTCACAATCCTCTTGCAAACCCGCAGAACGGTCCCGCAGCAGGCAATCCTAACGGAAATTCACCGGTCCCGCCAGAAGCAGGACCGGAGGATGTTACGAATCCCGATCATGTAATTGGCAACGGAACACCTCAGGGCTGTACAGCAGAAGCTTTTATAAATGCAGTTGCACAGGGAGGGAAAATAGTCTTTAACTGCGGACCGGAGCCTATCGAAATAACTCTTGACAGGCCTGCAAAGGTAGTCAATGATGCAAAACCGGATATCGTAATTGACGGCGGAGGTTTAATAACTCTCAGCGGTGGAGTGAGAACACGAATCCTCTATATGAATACCTGTGACAAGAACCAGCATTGGACTACTTCTCACTGTCAGGATCAGGAGACCCCGAGACTCACAGTTCAGAACATCACTTTTGCCGACGGGAATTCCAGAACAGAAACCGAGTACGACGGGGGAGGAGCTATCTGGGTCAGGGGAGGGCGTTTCAAAGCCGTTAACTGCCGTTTTTTCAATAATACCTGCGACAGCCTGGGACCGGATGTTGGAGGAGCAGCAATAAGGGTATTCAGCCAGTATAATAATCTGCCGGTATATATTGTAAACTGCACCTTCGGAGGAGCGCCAGGCTACGGGAATTTCGGCGCTAACGGTGGAGGAATAAGCAGTATAGGCGTTTCGTGGACCATAATTAACAGTCTATTCTCATATAACCGGGCAATCGGAAACGGAGGAAATCCCTCGCAAGCCGGAACACCCGGAGGAGGCAGCGGCGGCGCCATCTATAATGATGGTAACACAATGACGCTTACAATTCTCGGAACGCTTATTGAAAAAAATAAGGTAAATGCTTACGGGTCAGCAATCTTTTTTGTTACCAATGATCACACTGGGGATATCCGGATTGACAACTCCATAATACGAAATAACACTGGTGGTTCGTGGTACCCGGTTTATCCGTCGATCTCAATGCACAGTGATACAAAATGTGTGGTGACAAATTCCACTATTGAATAAAGGTCCGGATTAGGAAAAGTTGAGATAATTGTACCCGACTTTAGTTTTCCCTTTGTGTTCCTTCGTGCAATACTTTGTGGTCCTTTGTGTTTTTAAAAATTAACTTTTAACACAAAGGGACACTAAGGGTAACACTAAGGTTCACAAAGGTTTAATTAAACTGGTCAATTTTAGCAGGAGGATAATCTATAGACTTGTATTATTAAATCGGTATTAATTTTACTAATTTTAACATTCATATTATGTAAAACCTTTATGTGATGAGCCTCAGGAAAATAGATTCAACATCGGGTTCGGCCCTGGTAAATATCGCTGCATTGATTATCATTTTTGCCGCTATGATTTATGCAAAAACGATAATCACCCCTTTTTTGCTTGCCCTTTTCATAAGCATAGTATGTGAACAACCAATTTCGTGGCTTGAGAAAAAGAGATTGCCCCGATGGCTCGCACTTATCATCGTATTACTCGGAATGATTGTTCTTTTCACCGGATTTGCTTTCCTGATAGGAGAAACTGTATCTTCATTTTCAGGCAATCTTTCGAAATATGAATCTACACTTACAGACTTAAGCAATTCTTTCATACAGTTTTTAAATGAGAAAGGGTATAAGATTAAGCAGGATCAGATTTTTAATCTTGTTCAACCGGCAAAGATCCTGGAATTTACTGCGAGTACTTTGAATACACTGGTCAATATGATGGGGAATACGTTCCTGATTTTCCTTATAGTTTTATTTACCCTTACGGAATTCGGCAGTTTTGCCATCAAGACGAAAGCAATACTGAGTGGGACAGATACATCCACCGCTTATTTTTCTACCATTTTACAAAATATCCGTCACTACCTTGGGATAAAAACCCTTATCTGTTTATTAACAGGAATACTTGTTTATCTGGCATTGCTGATCATCGGGGTTGACTATCCTTTACTGTGGGCATTGATTGCCGGCCTGATGAATTATATTCCTAACATCGGATCTATCATAGCCGCGGTTCCTGCCGTTCTCTTCGCCCTTGTACAGCTCGGCCTGGGCGGGGCGGTCTGGACACTGGCTTCATTTATGATAGTAAATAATGTTCTTGGTAACTTTATTGAACCCCGGATTATGGGTAAAGGTTTAGGATTGTCAACACTTGTTGTATTCCTGTCTCTTATATTCTGGGGATTTATATTCGGACCTGTAGGTATGTTCCTGTCAGTTCCCTTCACGATGACAATTAAGATAATTCTTGAACAGAATGTCAAAACAAAATGGTTTGCGATAATACTTGGAACCCCTGCTGAAGCAAAGACATACCTGGAACAAAAAGAACAGATTGACAGACAATAAGAGAATAAGTCTAAGGAACAAATACTAATTCTAATTTAAATGCTCAATTCAGGCCGGACAACAATGATCCGGACCTCTGGTATTACTGTGTTAAGGGTAAATCGAACAAAATCAGATAAAATATGTTTAATCTAGCACATTTTCATGCTTATTGATAATATAATATGGCGAGCATAATACCGGGTTATGAATACGATATCTTCATAAGCTACCGTCACAACGATAACCGCTCCGGCTGGATTACAGAATTTGTTGCAGCTTTACAGGAAGAGCTTGCAGCCACCATTAAGGAACCCATTTCTGTTTACTTTGACACCAACCCTCACGACGGTCTGCTCGAAACACATAGTGTCGACAAGAGTCTTGAAAGGAAACTGAAATGCCTGATTTTAATTCCCGTCATTTCACAAACCTATTGCGATTCAACCTGTTTTGCGTGGCAGAACGAGTTTCTTGCTTTTAATAAAATGGCAAAGGGAGATCAGTTTGGCAGAGATATAAGACTGGCCAATGGAAACGTAGCCAGCAGAATCTTGCCAGTTAAGATTCACAACCTTGATAGTGAGGATATTACGCTTCTTGAAAATGAACTCGGAGGAGTTCTTCGAAGCATCGAATTTATTTATACGGAGGCAGGAGTTAATCGTCCTTTGAGGCCTAACGATGATTCGAAAGAAAACCTGAATAAGACACAGTACAGGAATCAGGTCAACAAGCTTGCCAATGCAATAAAGGAAATTACGATCGGTGCGCGAAACTTCAGCGTTGCAAAGAAGGTGTCACCTTCTGATAATATTATTTCTGCAACTAGTCCGGGATCTTCGGGGACAAAAGGTTTTAAATTTAGAACAGCAATCCTTTCAGTCATTATTATCGGGCTGGTGGTTGCTGCATTTTTTTTATTGCCGCCACTTTTTAAAAAGTCTTCTGAGCCCTTCGACAGATCAATTGCAGTGCTTCCTTTTGAAAATATGAGCAATGATCCGGGACAGGAATATTTCAGTGATGGTATGATGCAGGAAATTCTGAATCGTCTTTTCATCATAGGAGGTCTTAAGATACCCTCCGGCACTTCCAGTATGAGATTCAAAGGGTCGAAGCTTTCGGTGAGGGAAATTGCCAGGGAGCTTAATGTTTCCTTTGTACTTGAAGGAAATGTAACTAATGCAGGCAATAATGTAAGAATAATTGTGAGGCTTATTAATGGGAAAAATGAGCAGCTTTTATGGTCAGAAGATTACAATCGCACCTTGACTGCAATCGATTTACTTGATATACAAAGTGATGTGGCTCAGAAGGTTGCAGACAATCTGAAAGTAGTCTTGAATCCTGAAGTTAAAAAAAGGATTCTTGCCAGGCCAACTGAAAATACCGAGGCATACCTCCTGTTTTTACAGGCAACACAGGCTATGGGACAGCATGAATATGTTCAGCAATTATTGGAAAAGGCAATCGCACTGGATCCTGGTTTTGCTGATGCTTATTCGAGCCTGGCTTTTTTCTGGTTAATACAAGGGAATGATCTTTACGGAAAGTTAAACCGAGAGCAGGTACTGGCAAAGACAGAACCCCTTCTGGAAAAAGCCCTGAAGCTGGATAAGAATTCTGTAATGGCTCATACTTATCTGTCATCTTTAAGGCTATGGTATAACTGGGATTTTAAATCGGTTGAAAAGGAATTTCAGATTGTTAATCAGCTGAATCCTTCCTCTTCAGATGCCTATCTTGAATTTGTACAATATCTGATAATTACCGGGAAATTCGAAGAAGCTCTGAATATGAGCAAAAATTCTTTTAATGATTATGACATAACCGGACATAAGTATGTTACCATGGCTCTGGCATATTGTTACAATGGACAACAGGAAAAAGCGCTGGAAACGGTTGAAAAATATCTAAGCCTTTTTCAAACAGATAACTTTATTTTATATAATTCCATGAGGATATATGTCAGTCTGGGAAAATATCAAAAGGTTATTGAGTTATTCGACAAGAATCTGGCAAATAAATCTATTAACGATTTAAGTGACTGTTTTTTAGGATACTTAGGTATAGCATGGTATAAAACAGGAATGAAAGACCAATCCAATCTGTTCCTGAGAGAGCTTTCTGCAAGAAGCATGAAGCCATCTATGGGAAGTCCTTCTTATTTCGCAGCTGCAGTGTACATGTCAATGGACGAAACTGACAAGGCACTTCAATCTTTGCAAAAAGCTTATGCGGGTCATGAAGTAGAAATGACCTGGTTAAAAGTTGATCCGCTTTTCAATTCACTGCATGGAAATCCTCGGTTTAAAGATCTGCTGCGGAATGTTGGTTTTGAATAATCTCATATCAGGTAAGTTGCTTTTTACGACCCCAATTCCTCACACGGGATGATTGAAATTAAAGATAAAGTAAAAACAATTTCTGCTTTTTTCTACTTCAGAGAGCCAGAGTCACTTGGCAATGCGGTGATTATTAATACTTTATCTTTTATTGCACAACGATTCAAAGTCAGGATATATACAAACCAGGCAGATTTTTTACGCAGCCATCTTCCTGATGTTCAAATAATTTCTCTGAATCATATAAAATTATTTGGAATTCACTTTTTCGGAATGTTGTACTATTGCAGAAGAATTGCAAAGATCCTTAACTCCGATAAATCAGATGCAGTTTTTATCGGGCACAATTCCGCCCCTATTGCTTTATGGCTGACTAAAACTTGTTTTCAATATGTGTACCAGATGCAGGAAATGCTTGGCTTAGAACGGAAAACAGGTTTCAACAAAATTGATCAGATAATTATGGAATATTTTATTGTTAAAGGTATCAGGACGAGTAAAGCAAGTTTTGTTGTCTCTGAACCTATTATACAATATCTTAGATTGCGCAACAGTCATAACCTGTTTTTAACTCCTCATTGTGTTGATTTAGAGCGGTTTTCAGAACCTGTTTTTTCAGACATTCATAATACAATTCTCAAAAAGAAAGAACAAGGTTACTTTATTGTATGTTACACTGGCTGGGTTTCTATAGAACGTGGTCTTCAATTAATGTATAAAAGTCTATATTTTGCTATGATAGAAGATCCCAAAATCCTATTTGTTGTTGCAGGCAGTGATGTTAAGCACACGAAGGAAATAAACAAATATTTCCTGGAGAGGAATCTCGAAGAAAATTTAATATGTCTGGGGAAAATTGAATATGATTTTATCCCCGGGGTTATTGCATTGTCTGATGTATGTTTAAGTATCCTAGAAGACAATCCGGTCTATCAGATGTCGCCGCCACAAAAAGTCATCGAGTATATGGCTTCCGGCAAGCCTGTAATAGCAAATATGATTCAGACACATTCAATGTTGATTACAAATGAGTTTGACGGATTTCTTACTGAAAATAATCCGGAAGAAATTTCTGACAGGATTTTGTTTCTGAAAGCAAATCCGGAAATCTACAGGCAAATGAGTGAAAATGTATTGAAAACTGCCTCAAAATTTGATACTTCACAGGTCTATAAAGAAATGGGAGAAGTGATAAATAATGTTTTGAACGGACAATTACAATTTAGCTCTTGAATATTGTAAAGGCCAGGCAATATCATCTCCCAGAAGAGAAGCAGCATGCAAAGCAAAACTGCTATCCCTGAGGGATGCTCTTGCAATAATTATGAGGTCAGCCTGTCCTTCTATCAGAATATTTTCTGCCTGGTGAGCCTCCGTGATCATTCCAACTGCACCTGTCAATATTCCTGTCTCTTTTTTTATGCGTTCCGCAAAAGCCACCTGATATCCGGGGCCTAATGGAATTTTTACGCCAGGTACCAACCCCCCCGAAGAACAATCAATCAGGTCAACGCCATTTAATTTTAGTATTGATGAAAGTTGAACTGCTTCATTGATATCCCATCCTTTATCTGCCCAGTCGGTTGCAGATATTCGTACAAACAAAGGATTGTTATTTGGCCAGACGGTTTGTATTGATTTTACAATTTCTATAAGCATGCGGATCCTGTTATCAAAACTCCCTCCATAGTTATCTGTTCTGTGGTTGCTAAGTGGAGAAAGGAACTGATGAATCAGATAGCCATGGGCAGCATGTATTTCTATCAATTTATATCCTGCTTTTAATGCCCGCATTGCAGCATGCTTAAAATCAGCAACTACTTTTTTAATACCATCCATATCCAGAGCGTGCGGGGCAAGGTCATCCTTATAAAAACCAATATCCGAAGAAGAAACAGTAGGCCAGCCACCATCTTTTTCTTTTATCTGTTTGCCACCATCCCATGGTCTGGCACAGCTGGCTTTTCTGCCGGCGTGCGCAAGCTGAATGCCTGCCACAGACCCTTGCTGATGAATAAATGCAGTTATTTTTTGCAACTTTTCGATATGCTCATCGAGATATATGCCTAAATCACCCGGAGTAATCCTTCCTTCGGGTGATACTGCTGTTGCTTCCTGAATAATTAATCCTGTACCACCTACTGCCCGGCTCCCTAAATGTACCAGATGCCAGTCATTTGCATATCCATCTGAAGAAGAATACTGACACATTGGAGAAATAACAAGCCTGTTTTTTAAGGTGATATTCTTTATGGCGAGAGATGAAAACAGTTTTGACATAATTATGAAATATTTATATTGCATTTTATGCTCCCAAAGGTAAGGCTAAAATCAGTTTCAAACACCAGAAGAAATGCTTCCTGAAATTTCATATACCTGCATTATTGTTGTATTATATTAAACGAATGAACAAATGCTGTTTTTAAAAAGTTGTATCTTTATACAAAACCTTAAACTAAAACACTATGAAAACGGGATTTTTTAAACTTTTTTGTATAGTTGTTATCTCACTGGCTTCGGTTTTCAATGCAAATTCGCAGGATAAGTTAAGCCAATCTCTTGCCTCAATAAAGGAGAAAGTACAGGATGTTCAAATTGATAAATCTACCTTTAAGCAATCCATCGAAATCATTGACGAAAGTAAAGGGAAACTTAGTTTCGTTTCTGAACTTGTTGACGAAAAAGGGAAAACCACCAAAGAAAGATACGAATTCTATGTGTCTGACATTGACAAGAATACAATTATACGTAAAACATCCGGGAAAAAGCTTTTTATAAACTTAACCATCAATAACAATCAAAAGTTTATAAAACACTTCAAAGAAGATAAGCTCGATACCTATACAAATTATTTCGAAATTCTGTTATCCGGTGCCGATGCAGCACAGGACCTGGAAAATCTTTTTAAGACTGCCATCCCCCTGGTAAACTCCAGCGAGAAAGGATGGAACACGAATACCGATGCATTAAGCTGGCTTAAAAGCAACATTTCCAAAATAAATTCGGGCTCAGCAACTTTTGAACAATCGTTCTCATTTGGTGAACGCAAGGACTACCTGG
>Ga0302206_1000844_pt1 | contig 11735 bp, 7 predicted proteins | sample II_Fen_E2_1_FD_194581 | JGI IMG/M metagenome (GOLD analysis project Ga0302206, IMG submission 194581) | Peat permafrost microbial communities from Stordalen Mire near Abisko, Sweden - II_Fen_E2_1 | ecosystem: Environmental > Terrestrial > Soil > Wetlands > Permafrost | place: Sweden: Abisko...
ATAATTATTTTGTATTTACTGCGCTACAATTTCTAAAATAACAAACGAACCCGGTATTGCTTTCGGCCGTTGACCTGCTGCAGCCGCTTCGAAGTTGGCGGTAGGCAGATAAATATGATGCGTCAGTTTGTTTACTGTTATGGTACGTGCCCCTTTTTGGGTAAGTACGTTTTCCAACACACTACATTTTCCATCGGTCGTTTCTTTTACCACTGTCATTGTACCTTCACCGTTTGAACTGTAAGCACATTTCATTGCCGTATCAAATGCAACCCCATCAGTTCCCGAACCGGTAGGGAGTTTAGCTATTATTTTACCCGTGCGAGCATCTACTACCATCATCAGTTTATTGGCACAAACACTAAACAAACGTTGTGTCTCTGCATCGAACGCTAAACCCGAAGGTTCTTCGCCCGGAGCAATAGGCCAAACGTTCTCTACTTTATCGGTCTGAGTATTGAGCACAGCAATACTGCTTGCACTTTCGAGGTTTACATAAATAAGACCTTTGCCATTCGTAACTGCAAATTCAGGGTTGGAGCTTAAAGCTGTTGAGGCGAGTATCTTATTAGTAACCGCATCAAGTACAGTTACATTGTTGGAGCGAGCATTGAATACAAAAACCTTCTGACTAAAAGCATCAAAAAGAATGGCATCGGGATTAGTACCGGTTACCATCACCCGTTGCAATACAGCAAAGCTTTTAGTGTCGAACACCGTTACCGAAGAATCCCTTCCGCAACTGATAAAGCCTTTGTTTAAAGCCGGAGCAATGGCAATACCATGTACCCCTTTGAGTCCTGTAATTTTACCAATGACTTCTTTTTTTATTTCATCAATTATCTGAACCTGATTAGCATGCGATACATACAGGCGATTGGCCTGATCGTCGGAGAAAAGATAATCCCATCCACCATCACCTTCCAGACTGATTTTGTCTATCACTTTATACCCTGATTTAGCAGTGCTTTTAGAATAAACGAGACAAACTGAGAATAAAACGATGCTAAGTACCAATAGTTTTTTCATTGCCTTTTTAGTTTTTAAACAGAATGAATATAGGTTGCAAATGTAACAGCTTTTTTTGGAAATGTTCTTTTATTCGATAGTTGATTTTCAGAACTTAATAGAAATGGGACAAAAAAAGTAATTGGAGAATGGGAATAACGATATTTCGTTTTCTACAATTGATTATCGTACTTTATTGCACTGTCTTTTGATTTCTTTCGAGTACTTCCAAATGAGTAAGTAAATCCTAAATAGATAGTCTGAGAACTTCGCTTACGAAGTTCTACACGATACAAATCAGCGGTATCCAATATATATTTGTATTTCATGCTATTGAAAATATCTGACACCGTCAATATTATAGCACCTTTCTTTTTAAATACTTCTTGTTTCAGACCGGTATTCATCACAAATGAAGGAAGTTTTTCCCCTTGAGGAGTAAGGGTCTCTGCACTATAACTGGATGTAATCTGCCAAACAAGACTTTTATTAAGATTACAACTCACATTCCCACTGGCTGACCAGGATACATTCGACTTGTTGGTACTATAACCCAAAGTTGAAGCATCAATGGTATTGTAAAAAGTATTCGTTGCCAGATTGAAATTTAGCATTTTCCCGATAGATGAAGAAAGTATAAGTTCTAAACCGGCCGATTGACTTTGAGATAGATTCTCAAGTGTTGTTTTATAAACATTATTGCCTAAATTAGTGATAATGTTTGTGATTAAGTTGTAACTATTTCGGTAGTAAAGCGTAGATAAGAATGAAGTAACACTCTTTTTAAACTGATAGCCCAACTCAAAGGAATGAATATCTTCGGGTTTAAGAGTAGGATTACCTGCCCTGATGTTATTCATATCCTGATATTCGGGAAAAGGATTTAATTCTTCATCCTGGGGACGACGAATGCGATGACTGTAGTTTAACTGTAATTCATGTATATCCGATAATTTATAGGACAAATGCAAGGTTGGATACAAGCGGGTATATTGATTTTCAATCGTTGAGTCCAAAGTTACCAAATGTGCATTGGTGTACGTCTTTTCTCCACGTACGCCCGCCAAAAAACCAAACTTACCTATTTCTTGTTCCATAGTAACATACAACACATGAGTGCTTTCCGAACGAACAAATCGGTTAGAACGCAGAATATCATTGTTCCACATATTTGTAGAACCCACTAAAGTATCTCGCTTTATATCCAAATCATTATTGGCATGTTGGTATAAATAACCTGCTTCAAACTTGCTTTTTTCTGTTATGGGTAAGGAGTATTCCACTGCCAATTCGGATTCATTGTTTAAATGATGATAGAATATATTATCTTTACTCAATTGTTGAATAGGTGTAAAATACGTGTTGGTGTAATAACTGTCTTCCGTCTCGTGCGAAAATGAACTGACGTAATTTACATTCAGTTCATGTCCTTCTTTATTGAATTTATGGCTATAATTGGCATTTACCTCCAAATCAGACTCCATTTCGGGTAATCTTCTGTCGCGGTTATAATTACTTTTGACAGTTTGAAAATTATCCTTTAAAGAATATGTTGAACTATCCAATTGTGTTTTTAAACGATAATTCAAATTAACCGATGCACCAAACTGATTCTTTTCATTTAGTTTATAATCAAAACCTGTACTGGCAATATAAGATACCGGTTTAGAATGACCTATTGAATAGGTTTCGGAATAGCTTGCCAAATGCTGTAAATCATACGAAGTAGAGGTGATATCGTTAATTCTGATACGACTATCCTGACGAATTCCAAAACTACCAAAGAGATTCACTTTACCAGGGTTGTAATTTACTAATACATTGAAGTTCTTCCTGTTCTGATTTCCAATATTGGCTATTAATACCCCATTTAGCCCAAGGTTTTTATTCTTTTTCAACACAATGTTGATTATCCCTGAAGTGCCATCGGGTTTAAACTTAGCAGAAGGATTGGTTATAATTTCTATCTTTTCAATGGAACTTGCCGACATTTGTTGAAGTGCCGCTGCCTGATTAATTTTCAACATGGCCGAAGATTTTCCATTAATAAGGATAGTAACATTATCCGATCCACGCAAACTTACATTTCCATCCATATCAACCTGAACAGAGGGTATATTCTGCATTAAATCACTTACCGAACCTGATTTACTCATCAAATCCTGACCAACATTAAATGTTTTCCGATCAATAGAGTTGATAAAAGTAGAGCGTTGACCCACTACTTCTACCTGACCTAGGGTTTTGCTGGATACATAAATATATAATTTACCTAGATCTACTTTGTTATGAGTGGAACTGATAACCACTTTTAGGGAATCGGATTTATCGTACCCAATAAAGCTATAACTGAGTTTATATTCTCCGGCAGGGAAACCCTTAAATGCAAATAAACCATTCTTGTCGGTCACCGTTTGCGCAAAAATACTATCTTTTTTATTTCGCACTACCACGTTGGCAAACTCTACCGGACTTTCCGTAGATTTCTCAATTATATATCCTTTGATATTGGCAGGTTCAAGTAATTCGGCAAACATACCGAAAATACTTATATATAAAAATAAGCCGACAGTTAAGATTCTTCTAATTATAAAATTAGGATGCTGATTGGGATTCATTTTTAATTGCTAGATTACTGTTTATAAAAATTTCTGGAGATCAATTTTATTTAAAGAGAATGATCGATTTAAGTAGATTATCAGTCATTTTTTAAGGGGTACAAAGTTATTCAAATTAAATTCAAAATTGATTAAAAACTTCATCTCCAAAATTGAGAAATGCAATTGTAACAGAAATTTAATCTATTCATTCCGACAACAAAGGACTATTTCATGAATTCGTAACGCTATCTAAATACCATTGATATATGCTTGAAATACTTTTGCAGAATTCGTTAATAAAACTTTCAATTTTGAGAAAAAATATTCAATCATTTAAGCTCTGGTTCGTTCTTCTAAGCCTATTATTGGTTTACTCTTGTAGACAAACAGATGTTGCTACTTCATCTAAAGTCCCGGAATCTGTTCAATCTTCTGATACCACCCAAATTACACAATTAGTATTCACAGCAGATTTGCACTACGGCATTACCCGTGCCTTTAGAGGAGTAGCTGTTGATGCAAATATTGTAAATGAAGCAATGGTAAAACAAATCAATGCTTTGCCAACTGCTGTTTTTCCAAGTGATGAAGGCATAAATGCCGGTAAGAAAATTGGGTTTATTGATTATGTAGCTATTGGTGGCGATATTACCAATCGACAACAATCGGGTATTCAGTCAGCTACAGCTTCATGGGCTCAGTTTAATGCCGATTATCTTAATGGGATAACATTAAAGAACAAACAAAATATGAACACTGATTTCTTACTTATCTGTGGGAATCATGATGTTTCTAACGCCATTGGTTTTTACAAAGCGTTGAGTCCGGCTATCGATAACAGTTCTATGGTGAATATTTATAATTTAATGCTCAAGCCTACCACTCCTAAAACGTCATCTACCTATAATTACGCTACTGATAAACCCAATTATTCAAAAGATATAGTTGGTGTTCACATGATGTTCATCACTATGTGGCCCGACTCTGCCAATTGTGTTTGGATGGAAAAAAAATTATCCACAGTCAATGCCTCTACTCCGGTTATTGTTTTTAGTCATGATCCTGTAGCAGGAGAATCTACGCATTTCACTAATCCATTTGGTGATCATGGTTTAACTGCCGATTACGAAAATGAGATTGATGAAAAATATAAAGGCATGCTAAGTCTACAAAAAGAATTTGCTGCTTTTTTAAAAAGGCATGCTAATATCAAAGCCTATTTTCACGGACACACCAATTATAACGAGTACTATACTTTTGTTGGTCCGGATGGTGATGTTAATCTGCATGTCTATCGGGTAGATTCACCAATGAAAGGATCTGCCTCCGGTTCGGATGAAACAAAACTTTCTTTTCAGGTTATTTCTATCAATGGAAAATCTAAAACTATGACCGTTCGCGAATGCCTTTGGAACACGTCATCGATTAACTCTCCCATTGTGTGGGGAAACACATCTACAATCTCCTTATGATAAATTAGGCTAATATAAATTGAGGAACAAAGGAATGTAGTTAAACATCAGGGCATTCGATCCGGAGCAAAACACCACTATACAACTTAATTTCAACTAAATACATATATCGTAACAAAGGCTTAATGAAGCTGAAACACAACCTTAACCTCGCTGCTGAATCTTCTACATATTTTTGTACAAATTATATGAGAATATACTTTTGATATAGATGTGTAATTATTATAAAAGCAAAAACAATGATTTTCGATAAAGCGACTTATTCTAAAATAACAGCATTATTTGTCCTTACCTTATTTATAACTCAACTGGATGCAACTGTATTAAAAGGACGAATTCTGGATTCCAAAACTCAAGAGCCGCTTATTGGTGCAATAATTCGCCAAAATTCAAATAATAAAGTTGATGATATAGCACGCCTTGACGGGACATACATTTTGAAAAATTTGAAGAGCGGTAAATACCTCTTTAGCATTCAATACGTGGGATACGCAAAAATTGAAAAAGAAATCAACCTTCCGGCAGGCAAAGATGTAGTGAGTGTTGATATTTTACTTGAATCGCGAGATGTCTCACTTGATGAAGTAAGTATTGTAGGAAAATTAAACAGAGAATCTACCCAATCAGCACGAAACACAGAGAAAAATGCTGACAATTTATTGAATATCATCCCGGCTAAATCTATTCAACTATCGCCAGACCTAACAGTAGCTAATGTTCTTCAACGGGTTTCGGGCGTAACAATCCAAAAAACAGCAAGTAGCGGCGAAGGTCAATATGCGATTATCCGGGGAATGGATAGACGTTACAATTACACACTGGTGAATGGAATTAAAATACCAAGCCCAAACGATAAGAACAGATATGTGCCCATGGATATATTTCCAGCTGAATTGCTTTCGCACATAGAAGTAATCAAAGCATTGACTCCCGATATGGAAGGTGATGCTATTGGTGGTGCTATGAATTTAGTAATGAAGGATGCTCCCAGTAAACTAATCATAAACATTAATGGATCTGTTGGTTACAACCAGTTATTTTTCGACCGTTCGTTTTATCAGTTCAATACATCGGTCGTACAATTACAATCACCTGCCGAAAAAGGAATTATATCTGCTCAGGCAGGTGACTTCACCAAAGATAATCTAAGTTTCAAAGCTACCAAACCATTCCCTAATTTTAATGGAGGTATTACTATTGGAAATCGTTTTTTCGGCAACAAGTTAGGCATCGTTTTAGCTGTAAGTAACCAAAATAGCCACACCGGGTCAGACGCATTTGTAGCAATTCCAAGAGCACAACCAAATCCGGGAACTATACCGGGATTTGAAACTATGGAAAAAAGAACCTACTCCACCTTACAAAACAGATTAGGTATTCACAACAAGATGGATTATCAAATTAATAAATCTAACAAAATTAGTTTGTATAATGCCTATTTCGAGTTGAACAAATATATCTCCAGACATTTGGTTGAGACTTCATTGAGTACAGGTGTCGGTAATATGGTGGTAAAAGACAGATCGCAAACCCAACTTGAACGTATCTATAACTCTACACTTCAAGGAAATCATTCTCTGAATAAAGATCTTAAACTTGATTGGTCGGCTGTATATTCAAAAGCATGGGCAAATAACCCTGATGAAGTGGAACTACAAGCTAACAGCACAGATATCAATAATCCAATTCTTCAAGGCATCACTCATAAATGGAGACACAATACTGATAAGGACTTAGCCGGTTATTTGAATGTTGCCTGGTGTCCGGAATTTCTCTCTAAAAATACGGAATTGAAAGCCGGTGGTATGTACAGACATAAAGAACGTGACAATTATTATAACGAGTATTCGCTTGATCCGATTCCTGACGCAGGTTCTAATACTCAATTGTATCATGACATTTACACCGCCAAATTTCAATTTAGTGGTAATGGTGCCAGTCTGGGAAGTCCGGTAAATCAAAATGATTACCACGTTACTGAAGATGTGGCTGCTTACTACGGACAGTTGAAATTTAAAGTAATGAACAAACTGAATGTGTTGGCCGGAGTAAGAGCAGAACAAACCATCCTAAAATGGCTAACTCCCATGCCAGTGTCATTTGTCGGAGCTTCCGGAAATACAACCTATATGGATATATTACCAAGCGTACACTTTAAATATGAACTTAGCGAAAATCAGAATTTGCGTTTGAGTTATTTCTCATCCATCTCTCGTCCAGGTTATTTTGAAGTAATACCATACAATATAAAAGGTGAGACATTCGATGAAAAAGGAAATCCTTATTTGAAACGTTCAAAAGCGCAGAATCTTGATTTCCGATATGAGCTTTTCCCCAGAGCTTCGGAACAAATACTAGCCGGCTTCTTTTATAAAAACATACAAGACCCTATTGAATATAGTTTAGTTCGCGAAAATGGTCCATCGGCTTTACAACTTAAACCGCAGAACTTTGGTACAGCTACAAATTTTGGTGCCGAACTGGTTGTGATTAAGTATTTCGGAAATTTTGGAGTCTCTGCCAATTATACCTATACAAAGTCAAGTATTACAACTAATAAACTGACATATCACCGACGTGATCCGAATAACACTGCTTCAGACCTGATAACAGACAGCGTTAAAGTAACCAGACCTATGCAGGGGCAAGCCGATCATATCGCCAATTTGTCATTATTATATAAAAATCAAAAGGTAGGACTCGACTGTCAGGTATCGATGGTTTATACCGGAAAGTATATTTCACTTGTCTCCGGATGGGAAGGATTAGACTACTGGAGTATGCCTGTTACAACTTTTGATTTTTCGTTCGAACAGAAACTAAGTAAAAAAATAAATCTGAGTATTTTCGGAAAAGCGCGTAACCTCTTGAATTCGGCTGCTATCACCCGGATTCTGAAACCGAACGATTTCTACAACTCCAATAGTAATATTAAACTTCCGGAACAAGACAGTCCCAATAGTATTCTGGTTCAGAAAGAGCAATACGGACGCAATTTTCTTCTTGGATTCCGATATTCATTTTAAGTAGTTACTAGTAAATAGTTACCAGTTATACTTCGACAAGTTCAGCAGAAAAGTATGTTTATCTGCATTTCTATTTCAAAAAACATATCATCAAATAATCTTTATCATTACAAATAATAACAAAACAATAATATAATCAATTAAAACAAGGTATGAAAACAAAAATTTTTTCTTTGAGTGCTGTGGCAGTATTAGCTTGTAGCCTCTTTTCTTCATGTGCAAAAGATTCCACTACGGTTTCTGTTCCACCAGTAGTTGTCGGACTTGCAGTTAGTGATGCAGCTCCTTTATCAGGAAGTATTAAAGGAACCATGTTGAGTGGCAAAACCTATACTGTAGGTGCTGACATAACTGTAAACGCAGGTGATACATTACTTCTTCAACCGGGTGTAAATCTTAAAGTAAGCAGAGGTAAAACAATTTTAGTAAAAGGTGTATTTATCTCGTTAGGAACAAAAGCATTACCTAATTATATTGGGCCTGATAAAACCTTTACAAAAACCGATGCAGCAGGATATTCAGCAGCAGCCGATTCAGCTTACGTTGGTTACTGGACAGGTCTTACCTGCGAACCTTCATGTACATTATTGGATTTGAAATGGACACACATTGAATATACAGGTGGTAAATTTGGTGCAGTTCTTTTCCCTACAGGTGGTAAAGCCGGAGATGGAGCAAAAGGTATCTTATTTCAAAACCCTACAGGTGACTTTATTATGGAAGACAGCTGGATGTATGGAAGTATCGATGATGCCGTTCGTATCTCCACAGGTCGTATTCACATTATGCGTAATACATTCGAAAAATGTGGAGCTACCGGTGGTGACTGTTTAAATGCCAAGAGTGGTACTGTAGGTGATATGGCTTACAATCTTTTTGTAGGAACTGCCACTAACGGAACAAAAGCTTCGAACAAAGGTGGAGTAGGTCCGCAAACTAATGTAAATATGTATAACAATACATATATCAGCGGTGGTTATCGTCAGAAAGACCCTACCGGTCGTGGAGGTTGTATCAACTATGAAGAAGGTGCAAAAGGAAAAGCATTCAATAATTTGATGGTAAACTGTAGAACAGGTGTCAGAATTCATAACAATCCGGCAGCCGATGTGGCAAATATGTCTTACGGTTACAATTATACCTATGGTGACTCATTAAGAGTAATGAATAACGTATATCCTGTTGGAGCTTCACTTACAAGTGGAACTACAGCAGTTACTGTACCACAATCTACAGATATTCCTACATATACAGCTCTTTTATCTAATGTCAATTTTCAACAAACGTACTTATACACTATAGTTGGTGGAGTATGTCCTAATATCGTAGCTCCATATGATGGTACTGCTTATGTGAAAGTAGGGAATCCATTGTTTTCAAGCTTTGCCCTTCCATATACAGGTAAACTAGCCGATGTGTCTGCTGTAGCTTCTTACAATTTCAGATTACAATCTACTTCACCCGCTCTTGCTAAAGGAACAATAGATGCTACTAAAATTGCTCCATTAAATGCCATTCAGGTAACTAATGTAAACTTTAAACCATCGGAAGTAACTTTACCCGGTACTGACATGGGTTGTTACCAGAGCAATGGCAAAGGAAATCAACATTAATCATTAAAAGAAAATCTCACATCAAGCATGTGAGATTTTTTTACACAAACAATGAACATAATGAAAGCACTCCCAATAAACCAAACAACAAGGTCTAATAACAAGACACTAAGATTATTTTATATTGTCTCGTTAGCATTAATATTATTATCTGGTTTTGGCTCAGGATTAAAAGCTCAATCAGGCACTATCACTCAGTTTGTTTACACATCAGATTTACATTATGGAGTAGTTCGGACCTTTCAAGGTAAAGAGAAAGTAGAAGCAACCACTGTAAATAAAGCCATGATTCAGCAAATGAATACTTTGCCTACCGTAACATTTCCAAACGATGGGGGTGTGAATGCAACTAAAAAAGTCGGCAGTATAGACTATATGATTATAACCGGTGACATTGCCAATCGTCAACAAAAGGGAATTCAGTCGGCAACCGATTCATGGGCACAATTTAGTGCCGATTATCTCGGCGAAGGTGTAACACTAAGAACAAAGAATAATCAAAAGATTAGTTTCCTGCTAGCCTGTGGTAATCATGACGTTTCCAACGCAATAGGGTATCCAAAACCAATGAATCCACTCACAGATGCAAGTGCCATGGTTGGTATTTATAATCGGATGCTTGCCCCTACTACGCCAAGAACTAACGAAACGTATAATTACAATACCGATAAAATAAATTATACAAAAGAAATTGCCGGGGTACATTTTATGTTTGTAACCATGTGGCCAGATTCGGCCAACCGTGTATGGATGGAAAAAGACTTATCTGTGGTTAATCCTGCAACTCCTGTAATTATATTTACGCACGATGAACCGGACTGCGAAGCAAAGCATTTTACAAATCCAAACGGAACCCATGATATAAATGTAACCGATAAATTTGAGAACTTACTGGAAGAACAGTTGAAAGATGGGAACACTACAAAATCGGGAACAATTATTGAGCAACGTGGATTGGTGACATTTTTAAAAGCCCATAAAAATATCAAAGCTTATTTTCACGGTAATACCAATAGTAATGAATTTTACTCTTATGTAGGACCCGATAAAGACATTAGTTTACCCATTTATAGGGTTGATTCACCGATGAAAGGCTCTATATCAGGACTGGAAGCTACTGATGGTAAAGGCGACGAAACAAAATTATCGTTTCAGGTAATAGCCATCGATCCTAACACCAAAACACTTACCGTGCGCGAATGCTTGTGGAACACAGCAGGTGCCGCTTCCAAAGTTAGTTGGGGTACCAACTCCACCATTTCGTTGAAGTAAGAACGAAACTATATTTTCAGAAGAATGTAAAGGGGATAAACAGCAGTTTATTCCCTTTCTCTTTTTGGTTATATACATGGGCAACATCCTCTACCCCATATGCCCATACCGCTCGCGCCACTCTACTGCGAATAATTGATACTGACAACCGGCAGAAGCCGAAAGGTAAACATGCGGAAGCAACCGCAACGTAAAAGGATGAACCCGACAAACAAGAAATCAACACCGCAGCGAAAAAGGATGACACAGAACTGAAATCGGATGCAATTGACGGGAAAGAAATTGATTCTGCCAGAGGAAAGAACGCGTCTGACAAGCAAAAGAACGACACGTGCAGTAGAGTAGAACGCGTCTGACGAACGAAAGAACGATACATACAGTAGAGTAGAACGCATCTGACGAACGAAAGAACGCGTCTGACGTACGAAAGAACGACACGTGCAGTAGAGTAGAACGCGTCTGACGAAGAGTCGAACGCAATTGACGAGCAAAAGAAAGGGATGGTTTGCTAGTTAAATAGCATGAAAAGTATTGGAGAAGACAAGCTATCTACTTGCAAAAGAAATCAATAGAAGAGTTCAAAACCAGCGATGAAAAGGGATAAACTACAGCCACGCCCGCCGGCATCCAGCAGTCAAAAAAATACCAACCCAACCATTAGCACCCCCGAAGCAAAACAAAGCTCACAATTTCCGCCGCAAAATATAATCAAAGATGATGAAATAAATGTAGTTAATGTGAAAT
>Ga0302206_1000845_pt1 | contig 11726 bp, 10 predicted proteins | sample II_Fen_E2_1_FD_194581 | JGI IMG/M metagenome (GOLD analysis project Ga0302206, IMG submission 194581) | Peat permafrost microbial communities from Stordalen Mire near Abisko, Sweden - II_Fen_E2_1 | ecosystem: Environmental > Terrestrial > Soil > Wetlands > Permafrost | place: Sweden: Abisko...
GATATCAGGATATGTTCAGGCGCAATGGGAAATGTATGGTAAAGATCTGGAAAAATCGAATGGTTATGATAATACCTTTTATATTAGAAGAGCACGGGTAAAATTTACTTATGAGGCTTTGGATGGAGTAAAATTTGTTTTACAGCCCGATTTTAGCACAGGAAACCTTGTTCTGAAAGACGCATATGCAGTGCTGAATATTCCAAAACTTAAAGATTGGACATTCTGGGCCGGGCAGATGAACAGAATAGATTATGAAGTAGAATACTCATCTAGCTCAAGAGAAGTTCTTGAACGTTCAAGGGTTATCAGAGCAATCTATCCTGGCGAAAGAGAAGTCGGTGTGAAACTTGAATATATCGGAACGAAGATTCCTCTTAAATTCCAATTGATGGCGATGAATGGCAACTTCACTTCTACCCAGTCAAAAGATGTTGATTCAAAGAAAGATTTCATGAGTCGTTTGGTTTATTCTATTAAACTTCCGAATTCAGGTTTAGGTATTGATCTTGGTGTCAATGGTTACTATGGAGGAAATTTGTCAAGAACGAATCCATATATTAAGAAAAGTGACGGAACAATTGATAGTATTAAAATCTGGAGTTATCTGAAGAAGAATTGGGTAGGTGGTGAAATTCAGATATTTGCAGACGTCCTTGGTGGAATGGCAATCAAAGGCGAATATGTAGCTGGTGTGAATTCAACTCCAAGTGCAATAGCTGCAACAGCAACACGTGCTCAAATGATGGCAAGTCCTAATTTGTACAACAATTTTTCAGGATTCTATTTATACTTTATAAAGAATATTGGACCTAAGAATCAGTTTGTAGCGAAATATGATTATTATGATCCCAATACCAAATTGAGCGGTGATGCAGCTGGTAACAGCATCTATTACAATACAATTCGTAAGGATTACACTCAATTATGAGATGCCTAAGAACGAGATCAATGCATCAAACCCGGTTGATAAGAAGGATAATTATTTTGGTGTTAGAATGCAGGCAAAATTTTAAGTTCAAAGTTCAAAGTTTTAAGTTCAATTATTAAAATTATAAAAAATGAAAAACAATAAAATTCTCCCGATAATGCTGTTAATGGCTCTTATGGCTACAGCAACAGGATTTTCACAGGCAAAAATCACAGTTAAAGGTTCTGATACAATGGTGATACTAGCTCAGAAATGGGCTGAACTCTACATGAAGAATAATCCTTCAGCAGCAATTCAGGTAACCGGTGGTGGATCAGGTATTGGAATCACGGCACTTATCAATGGAACGACTGATATTTGTAACGCGAGCCGCCCGATGAAACAAACAGAAATTGAAAAGCTGAAAGCCCGTTATAATGTTCTTGGTGTACAGATTCCTTGTGCGAAAGATGGCGTTACAATTTTTCTGAATGAAGACAATAAAGTTCAGGAACTTACACTCAAACAGTTAAGTGATATTTATACTACAAAAATAAAGAACTGGAAAGAATTGGGCGGGAATGATGCTCCGATCAGATTATATGGACGCGAAAACAGTTCAGGAACTTATACTTATTTCCATGATGAAGTTGTTAAAGAAGATTATGCAGCAAGTGTACAGTCTCTTCCCGGTACAGCTGCAGTTGTAAATGCGGTTAAAAAAGATGTGAATGGTATCGGTTATGGAGGAGCAGCATATGCAGTTGGTGTAAAACATGCCAAAGTAAAAAAAGATGCAAATAGCCAGGCATTTCTTCCAACAGCAGAATCTATCGGAAAAGGTGAATATCCTATAACCCGTTTTCTGTACATGTATCTTAGAAACAGGCCTACTGGTGAAACAAAAAAATACATCGACTGGATATTAAGTAAAGAAGGACAAATGGTTGCTACAGAAGTTGGATACTTCCCATACAAATAGTCGTTTTTTGAATATGTTAGTTTTGGGTTAAGGTCGGACTTGTCAGAATATCACTGACAAGTTTGGCTTTTTAAGAAAGACAAAAGATAATCCACCTACGCTAAAGCTTCGGTGGACAAAGAAAGTAAAAAGACAAAAGTATGGCACAGGGCTCTGGTCAAGAGGTAAAAAGGGATATCGTGAGTTTCAATAAGAAGAAGTTTAGATTTTCTGATTGGTTTGCTGAGAAGGTTATTAAAGCAGTAGCTTTTCTTTCGATTGCAATAGTTATCCTGATCTTTGTTTTTGTTTTTCGTGAGGCTTTCCCGATTTTTAAAATGGATAAAAAGGTATCTGCTTCAACTGAAGTGATGGTGCAGGAAAGTTATGGAGGATCGGACAGCGGAAGTACTACAGAAAAAGCTGCAGATAAACAGGTCGATAATTCCAATGAATCTCACGCTCCCGGTGATAAACCTTCATCAACACTCCTGTCAAAAACATGGATGCCTGTATCTGATAATCCGCGTTATGGTATGTTATCTTTATTTCTTGGCACCTTGAAGGTCACTCTTATTGCGTTATTATTTGCAGCACCACTTTCAATACTTGCTGCGATTTATACTTCGATGTTTGCAAAACCCAGGATAAGGGAAATAATAAAACCGGTTATTGAATTACTTGCAGGATTTCCTTCAGTAGTAATTGGCTTTTTTGCTTTAATGGTACTGGCTACTGTCTTTCAAAATATCTTTGGATATGCAAGCAGGTTAAATAGTTTCGTTGGAGGAATTGCTATGGGTCTGGCTGCAATTCCAATTATTTATACTTTGACAGAAGATGCATTAACGGCAGTTCCAAAAACCTTTACAGAGGCAAGTCTCGGACTGGGTGCAAGCAGAAGACAGACAGCATTTTATGTTGTTCTTCCAGCTGCTGTTCCGGGTATTTTTGCTGCTGTAGTATTAGGACTTGGCCGGATCTTTGGTGAAACAATGATAGCTCTGATGGCTACAGGAAATGCTGCTATGATTTCAATGAACCCGTTCGATTCGGTAAGAACATTATCTGCAACAATTGGTGCAGAAATGGCCGAGGTAGTTTTTGGAGACACTCATTATAATGTCCTGTTTTTAATCGGTTCATTGCTTTTCATTTTCACATTTGCGCTTAATGCGTTGGCGGAATTTTATTTTAAGAATATGGTCATTCGAAAATATCAGTCAAAGAAATAAGTAGAGATATGATTCTAAATAAAAAAGAACTTGAAAATCAATTTATTTACCCCAGCCCCAAGGGGAGTAAATTGATTTTCTTCGCTCCCCTTGGGGTCGGGGTAAACGAAGAAAATCAATGGGGATATAAGTATAATTGGTAATGATCATAAAATGGAACAATCAGATTTACCTTGTAATGAACAGAAATGTAAAAGATATAATAGTTGAAGGGATAACAGGAGTTTCTGTTCTATTCATAATATTTATAATTGTTTCAATTCTGGCAATTACAATTGTTGGAGGCTGGCCCAACCTGAACTGGACCTTTTTATCGGAATTTCCAAAAGACGGGATGACAAAGGGTGGAATTTTTCCTGCCATCGTCGGGACAGCAGTTATGACAATTATTATGGCCGTGGCGGCAGTCCCGTTTGGAGTGATCACTGCAATTTATCTTGCTGAATATGCAAGTGAAAAATCGGTTATTGCTAAAACAATACGGTTTGCAGTGAAAACGCTTGCTGTAGTACCATCAATAATATTTGGACTATTCGGACTGGGCTTTTTTATTGGTTTTATTGGAAAGAACATGGATGGCTTGCTAAACGGAGGAGTGCTGAAATGGGGTCAGCCAAATATACTCTGGGCAAGTTTTACAATGGCCCTTCTGACACTTCCGGTTGTAATTGTTTCAGTTGAAGAAGCTATCAGGACGATACCAAGAGAGATGCGTGAGGCAAGTCTTGCTCTGGGGGCTACCAAATGGCAAACAATTAAAAGTGTTGTATTACCAGGTTCCATTTCTGGAATTCTTACAGGAACTATACTCGCAGTAAGTCGTGGCGCCGGAGAAGTAGCCCCTATATTATTTACAGGAGCAGCATATTTTTTGTCAACCCTTCCGCATTCATTAAGCGATCAGTTTATGTCACTGGGGTATCATATTTATATAATGTCGACTCAATCCTCTGATGTTGATGCAACTTTACCTATTCAGTTTGCGACTACCCTGGTACTGTTGCTTCTGACTTTTTCACTGAATGCCGTCGCAGTTGTATTAAGATACCGAATAAGAAAGAAAGCAAAATAATCATTTCCATGAACGATATTAAAGTTAAAGTCAAAGATTTATCACTGTGGTACGGCACAAACCATGCTCTGAAAAGCATCTCAATGGATATCCCTGAAAAAATGGTAACAGCGTTTATCGGTCCTTCAGGTTGCGGTAAATCTACCTTCCTCAGAACACTTAACCGTATGAATGACTTGATTGAAAATGTAACGATTAGCGGAGAAGTTTGTATCGATAAGATAAACATTTATGATAAGAATATTGATGTCGTAAATCTGAGAAAAAAAGTTGGGATGATTTTTCAGAAATCGAATCCCTTTGCAAAATCTGTTTACGACAATATAGCTTTCGGTCCTAGAATTAATGGGATAAGTCAGAAAAGTGTTCTCGATGAAATTGTTGAGCGATCTTTAAAACAGGCAGCAATATGGGATGAAGTTAAAGACAGGCTTTTTAATTCGGCATTAAGTCTTTCAGGCGGACAGCAGCAGCGTATCTGCATAGCCAGATCACTTGCTGTGAATCCGGAAATAATTCTGATGGATGAACCGGCAAGTGCTCTTGACCCAATTTCAACTGCAAAGATCGAGGAACTGATTCATGAACTTAAAAAGGAATACACAATAATTATTGTTACCCATAACATGCAGCAGGCTGCACGTACAAGCGATTTAACTGCACTCTTTTATATGGGAGATCTTATTGAGATGAACCGTACGGAAGTAATCTTTTCCAATCCTGCCAAAAAGCAAACTGAAGATTATATTTCAGGACGTTTCGGATAACATAATCTGCGTCTATCTGCGAATTCTGCGGTAAATTTTTATCGAGTAACAAGGTTGAGATTATTTAGGAAGGGTAAAAAGAAATTCAATTCCTCCTCCGGTTTTGTTTCTTACCTGGATATCACCTTTATGTAACAGAATTGCATTCTTCACTATTGCGAGGCCGAGACCGGTCCCTCCGCTTTTTCTCGACCGACCGGAGTCGATCCGATAGAATCGCTCAAATACTCTGCTCATATGTTCTTCAGGAATGCCCACTCCATTATCTGAAAATGAAAAATGGCAGAATTTATCATCCTGATTATATAGAGTTATAGAAACTACTGTGTTGTTGCCGGAATAGTTTACAGAATTTTCAAGCAGATTCTGAAACACTGAAGTTATCAGAGATCGGTTACAAGTGATATAAATATTGTCATCAACGTTTAACTCCACCTTCATTCCCCTTGTTTCGATAGCAGCTTTGAAATTGTCCTTAACCTCACTTAAAACTTCCCTTACTTTTATTCTTTCTTTGGAAAAAGTACTACCTGCCTCCTCTATTTTATTTATAACAACAATGTCGTTTATGAGCCCGGTCAGCCTGTCGCTCTGGGCCAGTGCTTTTTCAAGGAAATATTTTTGTTTTTCCGGCTCCATACCAGGTTCATTGATAAGTGTTTCAATATAGCCTTTAACTGAGGCGACAGGGGTTTTCAGCTCATGGGCAATGTTGGATGTCATCTCCTGTTTTATCAAACGGCCTTTTTCAAGGGTTGTAATGTCACTAAGGATGACTTCGAAACTATTATCATTAAATACAACACATTGTACTCTGAAAAATTTGCCATTTTTATTGATTTGGTACTCCATTTTAGGCAAATCAGATGATTTTATTTCAGTTCCAATCTGTTTTTCAATGAAATCAACAACCTGATTAAATTCTGGTATCTTAAAAAAATTGGCAGAAGAAATTGTAAGTGCTCCGGAAATCATGTTCATGAACTGGATGAAGTGATTATTAGTGAGAATTTTGGTTTTGTCTTTTGAAAAAAATGCTATTCCTTCATTTAATGCGTTCAGATGGCTGAAGAGTTTCTCTTTTTCATTCCCAAGATCATTCTGTGTTTTAAGCATTTTATTATAAATCTCAATAATCTCTTCCCCGATAATACCGAGTTCATTTTTTGGAAATTTTGAATCGAAATCGAAGGGCTCATTATTAGCAACCCTTACCGCAAAATCTTTTAGTTTTATTATTGACTTGGCGAATTTATTTGTTACAGCGAGAAGCACAAGCCATATTGCAATGAAAGAGAGAGTTATAATAATCAGGAAATACTTTTTTGCAGTAAGAAAATTTATGATTTTAATATTGTAAATCACCGCAGCCCTGATATAATATCTGTTGTAATACTTTGCATAATAGTAGTACTCCTCGCCAGTAGTACCAGATTTTCGGATTGTTGTACCAAAGTCAGAATAAAGTGCTTCGCTTATTTCGGGTCTGTTTTTATGATTCTCCATGGTCTTCCAGTTTGGAACAGAACTATCATAAAGTACAACACCGGTAAGGCTCACAACGGTGATTCGTAAATTCTCCTGAGGTAGTAACCTGACAATTGAATCTGTTAATTTCCAGTTCCCGGTTTCATAGATTGATTTTGATTTTGTATAGTTATCAATAACCTTTGTAACGTTATCAAGTTCGTCATTCAAAGTTGAAATTCTGAATTCTTTTTCCCTGCTATAGAGATAGCCCAGAATAAGTAATGTGAATATTAAAAATACAGCTGAATAGTATATGAAAAGGTTATTTCTGAACTGATTCCTCGTGATCATTATTGAAGTTTTTTTTATTAGAATTCAAAAAAGTAGCCATAGCCTGTTTTGTTTTTTAAAGAAGAACCAAATTGTCCCAGTTTGGTTCTCAATCTTGTAATATTTACATCAACTGTTCGTTCAGTGACTATTACATCCTGTCCCCAAATTCTCATAAGCAAATCTTCCCTTGAAAATACTTTTCCCTGGTTTTCAAGCATTACTTTCAGTATTTCATATTCTTTTTTTGTGAGCTCAACTTTTTCATCGTTAATGATTAGTCTTTTGCGGACAGTATCAAGATCTATACCATTGAACTGAAGTATAGATTTATTGCTAACCTTATCAGCATAGGATCTCTTCAATACAGCTTTTACTCTTGCTGTTAATTCATTAATAGAAAAAGGTTTGGAAATATAATCATCGGCACCCAGACTAAACCCGGTGAGGATATCATTCTCAGTATCCTTTGCAGTGAGAAAAATCACCGGGATCTCAATCTTCAATTCTTTTCTGATTTTGTCAGCAAATTTAAACCCCGACATCGGACCCATCATAACATCAAGCAAAACAAGGTCAAAGTTGCCAAGTTGTTTCTTAAGTGCTTCTTCCGAGGAATGAGCAACTTCGGTAGTGTATCCTTCATTATTCAGATTGTATTGAAGTATTTCGCAAAGATCTTCCTCATCATCCACAATAAGAATACGCTTGCTGTTCTGTTCCATGGAGTAAATCTATTAGTTTTTCTCGTTTTGATCCATCAGATTTGCATCTAATCCTGTATGTCTTATATCCGTACCCTGAATCGAATATATTGATGCTTCAGCGATGTTGGTAGCATGATCAGCTATCCTTTCAATATTTGTGATAATATCCTTCAGATCAATGTAACTCAATAACATTTCTCTCGTTTTTGCGCTGACTTTTGCTTTTGAGATGCTGTTTATAAGTAATTTATGATTCATCTCGTCGACTATTTCATCATTTTTTATAGTCCAGACAGCATATTCGTTATCGTTGTTAATAAATGATAACAATGATTTTTCAACCATTGATATGCCCGACACAAGCATAACTGATATTACCTCCGCAAGGGCTTTATACTCGTCAGAATTTTCAATATGTTCCAGAGAATGAATAATGTTAACCACCCGATCTCCAATTCTTTCAAGGTTAATTGTCATTCTGTAAATTGCAATGATCTTTCTGATATCAGAAGCTACAGGCTGATACAGAACAATAGAGCTAATAAATTTATCACTAATAAGAATTTCAAACTTATCAATTTTATCTTCATTTTCCTTTATTTCAGTAATAATCCGGTCACATTCTTCTTTTCCGGGTCCCGACATATATTTTTCGAGGAGGGTAAGCTGAATAAGGATAATGTCGGCCATCTCCTCAAATGATGCAACTATATCGATTATAGATTCTTCTCTCTTAGTTTTCATTTTTTTAGTATTAATCTTTTTCGATATTTAAAATATCAAAAATTGTTTATATACTTTCCCTTGCAAAGGTAAGCTCTATTATTGTTACAGATATCTTATTTGTGTTACTTAAATGTTACAAATTTGTAACTTGCGCTCCTAAATTATCAATATAATGACAATAAAATCAGGACTACTAGAAATCATTTTACTTATGATTGCCATGCCCTCAGGTTTTTCTCAAATGATAAGTAAACCCAATTATGCACTTAAGAGTCATGAAACCCTTGAAATACAGAAGATTGATATCTCAGGAACAAGGACAGTTGTTTATCTGACAATTGAGAATCGCATTTCAAATGGTAGCTTCTGTGCTGACAGAAATATTTATTTAATTGAACCCAACGGTCAAAAACTGAACTTGATTAAAACATCTGGAATTCCTGTTTGCCCCGACAGCTACAAGTTTAAAGTTATAGGTGAAAAATTACAATTCACACTTGAGTTTCCTCCACTTAAGGCAGGCACAAAGTGGGTGGATCTAGTTGAAGATTGCAGCGATAATTGCTTTTCGTTCTACGGCATTACGCTTGACAATGATCTTAATAAGAAGCTTGATGAAGCTTTTGCGCTCGCTTCAAAAGGAAAGGCAGCTGATAATATCATCCTTTTTAAAAACATTCTTGAAAGCATTGATAATCAAAATCTTGGTATAGAAGGGTTACTTTATATCAACATAATAAATGCAGAAGTCGAGGAAGCCGATAATGTAAATATAAAGGTATGGTATAATAAACTTGCATCTTCAAACGCACCGCGGGTTAATCAGTACTTAAAATATCTGAACGACAGGGGTATAAAATAAATAAAGCTGACCCTTGCAGGATCAGCCTTATCAGGTTGGTTAGTTTTATTTATTTCTAGAATCTCATATCCAATCCAATACCAAAAATTGTTGTGCTTTTCTTGTAAGTTTCAAGAGGATTGTAAAGTGTTTTCCCATTAACGTGATCAATATATTTGCTGTCGGTCTGATAAGCTGTATAGCCGTATCCGATGTTGAGCTGTATTTTATCAGTAAAAGAATATGCTCCTCCAATTCCGAAAGTCTGTGTTGCAAGACCGTAAGTAAGATCACTCTGATATTTTGGGTTCACACCTCTGTTTGCCCATACATAACCGCCGCTAACGAGAAGTCTCTCTGAAATTTTGTACTCAAGTCCGCCCTGTACTGAGTAGCCATTATCGAAAATAATATACTTGTTTGCAATATGTACTGTTGGAGTTGATGAGTTCAGATCATCGTCAACTTTATGACCGTAGTCAGCATTCTTATCAAAGAAGTAGTTAGACCCAAGTGATATTTTGAAGTTTTGAGCCACTTTATAATCAATACCTACGGCAAGCATTGCAGGCATATCATTTCTTGTTTTCTCGCCATTAGGAAACATATTAATCGGCTTGGTCATATCCGGAATTTTAGATTGCGGAACTAGTACAGATCCATTCATACTTTCATAACCAACTGTTAAATCTTGCACCGTTTTATTTGTAAGCTCAAGCTTTGTCATCATTTCATATTTAATAGCAATATTCAGGTTTTCAGAAGGAGAAATGTTAACACTGAAAATTGGTGAAATGCCTGAACCTGTCTGAGCCACATCTGCAGACTGATCAGCAACAAGTGTAGAATTTGCACTTGCTGAAGCAGCCTGATCCATTAATGTAGGAGTAGCACCGGTTATTGTCGCACTGATAGTTGATAAAGGCATCACAGCTATTGTTGCAGCAGGTACCCCTATTGCGGCTAACCCTGCTTCAATATTAGATTTTGCAGCTGCAATCGCCGGACTTAAGCTGGCAGCAACTGTTAAATTCTGGCCCCCTAATCCACCGGTAATAGCTGGTGCCAGTGCGGTGGGTATTGTAGTGATGCTAATGAGTTTAGTTGCAAGACCTTGTAAAACAGTTGTTGCAGGAACCCATGTTCCACCGCCCATGTCAAGTTGAATATCCTTTAAATATCCATTGTATGTATTCTTTGCTGTAACATAACGGAGACCAACAGCAACTGATATCAAATCATTTACTTTGTATGATACTCCGGCCTGGTATCCAAGGAATGTGGAACTTCCCTTGAAATATGTATCTAACCTATAACCAACTGCACCCTGTGAGGCCAGTGTAGGAACCAAATCAGAAGGACTCATCTCAAATGAAGGTAAGCCGGTTTTATATTCAGCACCGCCGCCACCACCGATTGGATTAAATCCTAATGAGATTGCAAACTTGTCCATTTTATATGCTGCATAGATACTTGGGAAAGCAAGAGCTGTTACTGTGCCTTTATATACGTGATTATTGAGGCCATAGCCACCATTAGGGCTGGTTGCTGTAGCAGGTCCTGCATAAGTATTGTCAATTTCTCTTGTTTGGAAGACAGATTGATTTGATAGTGATAGATGGAATCCATTCTCCAGTTTCATTAATCCTGCCGGATTATAATAAACTGCATCTATTCCAACTGATGCATTCCTGGATGGAAGGCGAACCCATGCAGCACTTTGGTTAGTATTTGTAACCAGTCCGCCTGCAAACATACTACCGGTAATCAGTGTCCCGGCAACAAAAGTTAAAAGTTTTCTCATAGGTTAAATTTTAAGGTTAAGGTTAAGGTTAAGGCTAAGTGAATATTTTCTGCAATGGTACTCTATCCATATTATCAGTAACCAAAATTTAATATATCTGATTAAATTCTAAAAATGTAATTCAAAACCGTCTCAAATGTAGAAAAATATTTCATTCCTGCAATAAGTCTAAAATAGTATCTTGATATTAAGAGAATTGTGGGTATTATTTTGTTTAGGTCGAAAAGATCGGGTAAAAATAGCTGGGCTGGAAAATGAAAAAAAGGCGACAGGCTACAGGCGACAGGCAACAGGGAATAACATAAATCATTAATATTTACTATATTGTGAATGTTATTGCATTGTGGAAGTGCTAATTTGTTTTTACTAATTTAAAAAGCTGCATTATGGGAAATTTTAGAGAATTAAAGGTTTGGCAACAAGCAAAAGATCTTGCTGTTGATATTTACAAGCTTACAGATAAGGGTCTTTTTATTAAAGATTATGGATTAAAGGACCAGATGAGAAGAGCCTCTGTATCTGTGCCATCAAATATAGCAGAAGGTGATGATCTTGATACGGACAAGCAAAGTGTCAAGCATTTTTATATTGCAAGAGGTTCTATTGCTGAGTTAAGAACACAACTGATTATTTCACTTGAAATTGAATATCTCTCATCTGATACATATAAGGACTTTGAGAAGAGATGTGATAATATAAGTGCAATGTTAACAGGACTGATAAAACACAGATCGAAATAGATGCAACAGGCAGCAGGCTTCAGGAATAGTGTTTTTCCCCTTGCCTGTCGCCTGTCGCCTGTCGCCCGTCGCCTTTTTTATTCTCCTCTATATAAAACAAATTCTTCGAATAATCCATAATCGAGTATCTGATAATCCTTTCCCGGGGGATAAGATTTCACAT
>Ga0302206_1000846_pt1 | contig 11720 bp, 8 predicted proteins | sample II_Fen_E2_1_FD_194581 | JGI IMG/M metagenome (GOLD analysis project Ga0302206, IMG submission 194581) | Peat permafrost microbial communities from Stordalen Mire near Abisko, Sweden - II_Fen_E2_1 | ecosystem: Environmental > Terrestrial > Soil > Wetlands > Permafrost | place: Sweden: Abisko...
TTGCGGCATCTTTGCAAAATTATCCTCATGGTAAATCCTTATTGTTGAGCTGAGTGCTACTGGCATCGGACTCCTTTTCTCAATTTTGACACCTTCAGGTATTTCACCGAAATACTTAGCCACCATTGCCTTGACTTCGTCCTTATTTATATCTCCCGATATAACTACTGTTGCATTATTTGGAGCATAGAATTTATTATGAAATGCTTTGACATCTTCCACAGTAGCACCGGTAAGATCTTCCATATTTCCAATTACCGTCCAGCTGTAGGGATGACCTTTTGGGTAAAGATTCTTTGCAATGATTTCCTGATTGAATCCATATGCGGCATTATCCACACTCTCGCGTTTTTCATTCTGAACAACATTCTGCTGATTTGCGAGTGCGCTTTTTGTAACGGTATTAGTGAGGTAACCCATCCTGTCCGATTCCATCCACATTGCCATTTCAAGAGCATTTTTCGGGATTATCTCAAAATAATTTGTTCTGTCATTATTTGTGCTTCCATTGAGCGTTCCTCCTGCTCCCTGAATGTTTTTGAAATATGTAACTTCCGGAACATTCTCTGATCTTTGAAACATCATGTGTTCAAAAAGGTGAGCAAATCCTGTCTTCCCGGGAACCTCCCGGCTGGAACCCACATGATAGTAGACAGCCAGTGCAGCAATAGGATCTGATTTATCTACATTGAGTACAACTGTTAATCCGTTTGGCAGTTTATATTTCTCAAATGGTATTGATAAACCGGTTTCTTTGGACTGCGGTTTAAATGATATAAGTCCAATTGTCATAATCGTAGTAACTATTAATAATAATCGTTTCATAATTAATTTAAATAAAATTTCTTTTTCTTAAACTTTTGAAGGACCGAAGTTAAAATAAAACACGAACTAAAAGATTCTTATAACATTATTTAACAGTTGATTGGTTTATTGTAACAAAGACTCTAAACAATCTTATTATGAAACTGCACAAGCCCAATGAGAATTGCATCGTAAAGAATTAATCATTGGATATTGATAATTAAAAAAAATGCTTATTTTTGCCCGTGATTTTGCGGGAGTAGCTCAGTTGGTAGAGCACGACCTTGCCAAGGTCGGGGTCGCGGGTTCGAGTCCCGTCTCCCGCTCATACAAAAAAGGCTGTGGAAACAGCCTTTTATTATTTACGAGTGTCGACGACATCTTAACATGGAGGAGGAAACGAGTAAATAATAAATAGCCACGATAGTGGCTTTTTTGTTTGGAAGCATCACCTAAGGGTCCGCCATGCCGCAGTCATGGCAATCCCGTCTCCCGCTCAAATTAGAGGCGGCATTATGATGTTGCCTTTTTTATTTTATATTGATTCAGACAATAGATTGGAAATTCAAAGGAGTATTCCTTCTGAAAATGGCAATAATTAACTTTCTATTCAGTTAAAATTCAGTCAAATAAATAAAATATTTTAATTCATAATTCAGGTGCAGTTGTTAACAATTTCAACTTTAAATCTGTTAATAAAAATCTCTTAAGTTTATTTAGAATAAATAAAAATAATATAAATTTGTATTAACAAACTGAAGGACTGAACCTAATCTGAGTATTTGTGTTTTATCAGGCATCGGTTTGAAACCAATTTTTTTGGGAGAGAGTCCCACTCCGTTGGCTGGGACTAAATACAAATTACTAAAATGGCTACAAAAGCAACTGCTAAAAAGACTGCACCAGGTTCGACAAAGAAAACTGCAGCTGGTGCTACCAAAGCTAAGCCGAAAGGCAAAAAGTAAGCGATTATAAAAAAGGCGCCCCGAGAGGCGCCTTTTTCTTTATAAGAAACAGCTTGTGTTTTCTTTTATTTCTTAACAGGGCCCCACTCAAGAAGTGTATTATTTTCAAAATAGAGCCAGGTATTTTTGAATATCCATTCTTCCTTCACAACATTTCCGCTTATAATCCTATTGATCTTCTCTGCCATACCCCAACTGTCTTTTACCATGTCCGAATTCATCCCTTTCCAGATCTTTCCGGTGATGAGTCTTGATGCCATGTTGGTACCATATTTATTTTCAAGATAGGAATATCTGGTTTGCTGCTGATCCGCCATAGGCTCTGTCTGCCGGTCAGAGGGTTGGGCCTGGAAAGGCTGCTGGTTTTGAACTTGTATTCTTTTCAATATCACATGACGATTGAAAATGTATCCTTCATTATCATCATAGACCACATGAAGGTATGTACTGTCTGAATCGAGGACAGTAACGACAGAGTCTGCAGGAATGATAACAATTACTGAGGTAAGATCATCTTTGGATGCAAAAAGACGGCTTGAATTGGTCAATTTGCCAGTAGTGGTCACATTCTGACTGGCAGTATTATTCTGTTCCGAGGTCCGAGGCTTGTCCAGCTTGTTTGTCTGTGCATTAAGATAAATTACACTTAAAGTAAGTAGAAGAAAAAAGAATGTTTTTTTCATATGATATTTTCTTTTTGTTAAAGCAAAAACTGTACCAATTTTAATCGGCGCAAAGGCGCAATGGCACAATGGCTCAAAGGTGTACATCATAAAAAACACCTCTGTTTTACCTTTAAGCTGTTGAGCCATTGTACCATTAAGCCTTCTTTTTTATAAGCATCATTCCATCACGAATTGGGATGATGACTTCCTCAATTATTGATTCAGCCCGTATCATTGCATTAAAATTGATTATACCCCTTGTCTGGGGATCATTTGATTCATTATCCAGAACCTGTCCCCCCCACAATACATTATCGGCAAGAATGAAACCTCCGGGCTTTACCTTCTCAATAATAAGTTTATAATATTCAATATATTCTCTTTTATCTCCGTCAATAAATACCAGGTCAAACATCCTGTCAAGGCCGGGAATTATATCCTGCGCTTTACCTGTCAGTTGTATGATCTTTGCTTCTGCTCCAGCCCGGCAAATGAAAGAATGGGCAAACTCAGACAATTCATCATTTAATTCAATCGTTATAAGTTTACCGCCCGGCTTCAGGCCCTTAGACAGACATATTGCAGAATAGCCGGTGAATGTACCGATTTCAAGAATATTCTCAGGTCTGATCATCAGAGAAATGAATTCAAGAAATAATCCCTGAATATGGCCTGATACCATATTCGGATTAATAAACCTGATATGCGTCTGCCTGTAAAGATCTTCGAGAACCGGATTTTCCGGTGTAGAAAATTGCTCTATATATTGTTCAAGTTTTTTGTTCATAGTTTGAAAATAAGTCAGAAGTCCGAAGTCAGAAGTGGTAAGCTCGAAGGATTTTTTAACTTCGGTCTTCCGACTTCCGTCTTCCAACTATTTGTATATCAATGTCGATAGTTTCTCAGGATCAAAAATTTCGTTTGCGGTTTCCATAAGTTCCGATGCTGTTACTGCATCAATTTTATTACACAGATCTTCAATACTGTCAATTTTGTTGAATATAAGAAGGCTCTTTCCCAAACTTAGCATAAGGCTTTCATGGTTTTCATAACCCCTTGCCAGATAGCCTTTTATCTGGTTTTTTGCTTTGCTGAGCTGAATAGTTCCGAGTTTTGTATTCCGCAGTTTTCCAAGCTCAATAAGTGCTATCGCAATACTTTTGTTTAAGTACTGACTATCCGTTCCAAAATAAATTGAAAAGATGCCAGTATCATTATAGGGACTATAACTCGATTCAACATTATAAGCAAAGCCATGTTTTTCGCGCAATGATAAGTTCAGCCTTGAATTCAGTCCCTGACCGCCAAGAATATTGTTCAGAAGAAACATACCCATTCTGCGGTTATCCTTAAGATCATATGCCAGATTTCCCATGATGCAATGATTCTGGTAAGTATTCATTTTTTTTGTAACTGAAGCAGGTTTATATAACCAGCTCCTGTTGATTTTTTCAGTCTGTTTTTCGGTAACGATGTTCTCAAAATTTAATCTGAACAGCTTCAGTATTTTTTCATCAGCGATGTTGCCTACTGAGCAGAATACCATCTGGCTGGTATTGTAATTCTTTGAGATAAAGCTCTTAATACTCTTCTGCGAGAATGATTTTACAGAATCAGGTGTACCGAGAATGTTACGGCCTATAGGCTGGTTTGAGAAGATCAGCTCTTCGAAATCATCAAATATTAGTTCCGATGGATTATCGAGATAGGAGTTTATCTCTTCAATTACTACATCTTTTTCTTTCTCAATCTCTTTTTCGGGAAAAACAGAATTGAAGGATATATCACTTATCAATTCGATTGCTCTCTCATAATCCTCCTTAAGAAATGAAGCATGGATTGCTGTTTCTTCCTTTGTTGTATACGCATTGAGTTCACCCCCCACGTCTTCAAGCCGGCTGAGAATGTGATAAGCTTTTCTTTTCTTCGTTCCTTTAAAAAGCATGTGCTCAATAAAGTGTGCTATTCCATGTTCAGGTACGGTTTCATCGCGGGAACCGGTATTGATAATAAGCCCACAGTGGGCAACTAATCCCGGGATGCGGTAATGAACCAGTCTGATGCCGTTATCGAGAGTGTTAAGGAGAAGATCCATCTTTTCTTTTTAGTAAGGAGGCAAAGGTACCACAACATTAAAATGATTCCAAATAGAATTGGAAATCTGAGAAATAGATGGGGAAAAAGAAATAAATGGAAATAGAAGAAATAGAGGTAATGAGTTAGGCTATTTCAGCCCATTAAATTATATATTTCAGCCTGCTTCAACTTATTACAATTTTTTCTTTCAACCTATTTCAACCTATTTCAATTACTTAATTCAACCTGTTTTAGCCTAAACAATGAAATAAAGATGTTTTTTTTTACCAAAGTATTTGGTTACTCGGATTTGAGATATATATTTGCAGTCCGAAAAGGAGGTGCCATAGCTCAGTCGGTAGAGCAATGGACTGAAAATCCATGTGTCCCCGGTTCGATTCCTGGTGGCACCACTTCTTAAAATCGCAGACCCCTGTAGATCAACGATTTACAGGGGTCTTTAAATTTCTTGTTGACGGACGTTGTAATGGAAGAATTGCCCTTTATACCGGAAGATTCAACTTGTTTATAATATCCTTAAATCTTTGTTCGTTCTTCAGAGGTTTAAAGTATATATCACCATTATTCATCCATGGAATAAAATCTCCATGTTTTTTATAGGCAATCTCAAGACAGTCTATTGCCTTTTGTTTTTCTCCAAGTGTAGCGTATAATTCTGCCAGTCCCCAGGCATACCACCATTGATCCAGTTGCTTTTCCATTTTTGCAACGACCTCAAGCGCTTTTTCTTTTTGACCGGCCCGGGCGTAAGCTATTCCAAGTCCGCTTTCGTAGGCAGGACTAATGGCAAGTCCTTTCCTGTGTATTTCAATTGCTTCATAAAACATCCCCATTTCAGCATACGCTGATCCGATAAGATAAAATGCGAGAGTACTGTCAGACTGTAACTGCAAAAGTTTTCGTGCTTCGGTTATGACATCATCAAAACGGGCAAAATCCATATAAAGCCATGCAAGATAACCCTGGCTGACCGGATCTGTCGGATCAATTTCAACTGCCTTTTTCATTTCAGAGATGGCTTGATTAGGGTTGTTCAGCAGAACATAATACCATCCGAAAAGATAGTGGACCGATGGTATATTCGGATTAAGTTCCATAGCACGTTTTAAACAATGTTCTGTTGCAGGGAAATCCCATTCGGTATAAAGATACCTCTCCGCAAGTACGACGTATGCATCAGTAAGGGTCGAATCAATTGAAAGAGCTTTTAAGGCATAGCTTTTTGCTTTGGCTGAGGCATTTTCATCCGTGCCAGATGTGTGGCTTGCCGTACCATAACCAATAGCGAGTCCAACATAAGGCAAAGGATCTGCTGGATCAATTTCTATTGCGTCATTAAAGTATTTTATCCCTTTTTCAAAATCTTCCTTGGTGTTTTTTTTCATGAAGTAAATTCCCCTGTTATAAGCTTTAAGAATCTCAGGGTTATGCTCCCTGTTACTTGCCAGTTTTTTATCATCCTGGGGATTTACTTTAACCTGTAGGCCGTCCATAATATGTCGTACTATATCGTTATAAACTGATCCTATGTTATTCCAATTCTGACTGAAGGTTGAACTCCATACATATTTTTCTGATGGGAAAGCTTCAACTAACCTGACTTCTATCTGGAGATTATCTTCCGACCCTTTTATTGTAGATTCAATAATATTATTGACGCTCAGTTTTTTAGCAATCTGCTGAATTGATTCCTGGCTTTTAGAGAATTGTAGCGTTGATTGTTCCGGCCTGACTGTCAGGTTGCTTAACTTGCCTAATTCACCAATTAAAGCATCCTGAATCCCTGAAGCAATATAATCCAGGTCAGGATTGCCTGTAAAATTGGATACTGGCAAAACAGCTATAGCTTTATTAACTGTCTCAGCGGACATTAATCCGGCTTCTGGTTTCCTTTTATGCTTTGGATAAATAAATAAAACTGCCAGGATCAGGATAATTCCTATTGAGGCCAGCAGAACAGTAGCTTTGTAAACTCTCTTACTTAGAAAGGTTTTAGTGGTTGCGGCAGGCTGCAGATTTTCGGAAAAATCCGCAATACCTCTTGTGTGATAGGATTTAGTTGCTCTTCTTTCAGGATCGGGATGAAGGCCATAAATTACATCTTTTACGGTATTTGCCACCTTGTTAATCTGATCGCGATAGAAAGTTTTGTTAAGATTTTTATCAGGATTATCAGAGGGTTTCAAGGGCCTATTCACACCAGCACTTTCGTAAATAAATTCAATTGACCTGATCCTGCTACCAATTTCCCTTTCAAAGAGTTCAATATCAGAAGTATCCAGCTCATGTATCTTTACAGGAATTATTCTGCTGCATATATTTCCATTTACAAGCTTTACATCTTTTCCTAACGGATCAGTCAGGGCAATCCTGTTAAAAGCGACAAATTCATTCTGCCAGGCGAAACTTTTGGGGTCGCAATAAGTTTGAGAAATGATTGGAATAAAAACAAGTGATTTTAATTTCAATTCGAGACTCTTATCCACATTATAAATCTCAAGCAGACCGTCATGTGGGTTTTCATCAAAATAGATTGAAACATCTTCTTTGAAAGTCGCCTCAATTTCATTTTTAAGATGTTCGACAAATTCTGTAACCCAGCCATCGTACTTATTGTCCTTCTGGCGATAGCTAATGAAGATATCATACTCGTAACCAGGTATTATACTTGCCATTTTGATAATGAATGAAGAAAGTTAAAGAACAAATTTCTTAATCTATATCAAAATTAAAACTTAAATAAACGTTAACCAAAAAAATAAATTCATATCAAATTCTTTGTTTTGTTCTGAAATAGCTCGTCACATCAAAAACCATTCAGGATAAAAATTAAACAAAATCTTAAGTGAGATTAAAAACTAAATGCCGGGATCCTTACCTGAGGATACAGGATTGGGAAAATAATAAAGGCAAAAGTTACCCTTATGGTTCCCATAAAAAAACCTGTATGTTATTATTATACAGGCTTATACTTTATTTTTTTGTAGTGGAATTTGTCATTTCCGGAATCGATGTTCATAGCGAGATGTCTAAAGAAAGAACTCTTGCCAATGTCACTGTTTTCAGCAAGACCCACTTTTCCTGCTTTGGGTAAGATCAGATCTACAATCGATCTTTTACTTGTTATTCCAGCAAGCTGGCAAATTATTTTCATATACTGATTCATTTTTTGATTACTTAGTGGTGCAGATGTAATACCATTAATGAAAAGATCTCTAACTCTCTCTAAAGTTGGTTTCGCTGTCAAATCAAGAAATCTTATCACTTCCTAAAATAGCAGAACCCGTAAGATCAACGTCTTACGGGTTTTTGTTTTGAGGGCGCTGGTGTTCCAGTATCAATGATATCCTATTCGAAATAAATTCATAACAAAACAAATTGAAACAGAAACTCAGGTATGCTAAAACATTTATTTAGTTTTATTTATTTAAATATACTTTTGTATTGTTTCGTTTAGTTTTTTTATTTAATATTGCATTCATTAAAGGACGAATTAACAAACCATACTTATGAAAAAACTATACCTATACTTATTTTTTATTATGGTTGCCCCGGTTTTACTGGAAGGTCAAACTAAAAGCATGCGAACTGTTGAGGGTACAATCACTAATAAGATGACCAACGAAAAGCTTGCCGGAGTAAGTATTGTAGTCCCTGGTACAACCAGAGGTGTTACAACCAATATTGACGGGCACTATTCAATTGATGTTCAACCCAGGGATTCTCTGCTGCAATTTTCGTTTATAGGATACTTAACACAGGCTGTTCAAATTAAAAATCAAACGAAAATTAATGTAGCCTTAGTAGAAAACTTTAAAAATCTTGACGAAGTGATTGTAGTAGGTTACGGGACGCAGAAAAAAAGTGATTTGACCGGCTCTATTTCTACTGTTAATATAAAAGAACTGAGTGAAAGGAACGTAAGTTCCGTCAGTCAGGCTTTACAAGGCCAGGTTGCTGGAGTTGATGTTAGCTCCAGTTCCGGGGCTCCGGGTGCTGGAGTTACAATCAGGATACGTGGAATTGGAACCATAAATAATTCTGACCCACTATTTGTTGTTGACGGTATGATGGTAAATGACATCGATTTTGTTAACCCAAATGATATAGAATCAATGCAGGTATTGAAAGATGCTTCAGCCACTGCCATTTATGGTTCACGAGGTGCAAATGGCGTCATCATTTTAACAACCAAGAAAGGCTCCAAAGGGGATGCTGTGGTTAATTTCTCTTCATATGTTGGTGTACAAAATGCATGGCGTTCTTCAAATGTTATGGACGGTCCGACATGGGCATATTTAAGAAACGAAGCTTTGATTGCCAAAGGTTATGCGCCGATAGTTACGGATCCTTCAAAACTACCAACAACCAATTGGTTTAAAGAGATTTCGAATGAAAATGCTTCTATCTCAAATGTTGACCTTTCTATTTCAGGAGGCAGTGAAAAAGGCAGTTACTTTTTAAGCGTTAACAAGTTTGATCAGGAAGGTATTATTAAAAAGACCAGTTACAACAGACTCACACTTCGCAGTAACTCAACTCTCGATGTTAAACCATGGTTAAAAGTAGGTGAAAATATTACCCTTATTAAAACAACCAGCCATAATCCGCCTCCAAGTGATGAGTGGACAGGTCCTCTGCTGACAGCTATGGTCAGGGACCCGGCAACATCGGTCCGAAACGCTGATGGCACTTTCACAAAAAGTATATATAACGACACATTTAACCCGGCTGCCACAATTGAATATTATAATAACGAAAATATTACATATAGAACATTAGGTAACGTATTCGCCGATATAACCTTACTAAAAGGATTAGTGTTCAAGACAGATTATTCATTTGAATACACCTATAGTGATGCAAGAGACTATATTCCGGTATATTACGTGTTTAACGCACAGCAAAATGCTAAAAGTTCATTAAGCGATTACTATGGAAAGAATTATATTCTGCAATGGACAAATACATTGAATTATGAAAAGAAATTTGGTAACCATTCTATTTCAGCGTTAGCCGGAACTGAAAGTTTTGGCGACGATTACAAGGAGAGTGGCATTGCAGTAAGTGGTCTGCCTAAAGATTACGATGCTATAACCATCGATAACGCTTCCGGTAACAATTCAGCAAGGGTTAATGGATCCTACTCTCAATCGCGTCAGTATTCATTTTTGGCAAGATTAAACTATAGCTTTAAGGATAAGTATTTATTAACTTCCAATTTCCGGGCAGACGGTTCATCGAAATTTCTTAAAGGGAAAAGATGGGATTATTTCCCTTCATTCTCTCTTGGATGGAAAATGTCTGAAGAACCTTTCCTGAAATCCGTCGCTTTTGTCAACAGTCTTAAATTAAGAGTCGGTTGGGGTCAAATTGGCAATCAGGGAAGTGTCGGTTCTTATGATTATTTAACCACCGCAAGCTCGGGTGCTGACTATATATGGGGTGGTGTACTGCATCCCGGTTACTCTTTCCCTGGTGTGGGGAATCCGGAACTAAGGTGGGAAAAAACGACAACTACAAACTTCGGCGTTGATTTTAGTGTACTCAATAGCAAACTATCAGGTACAATAGAATATTATATAAGAAACACAACCGGGATGTTACTGCAGGTTCCAACTCCGGGGCAAACCGGAATTGAAAATAGTCCGTATCAAAATGCCGGTGAAATGAAGAATTCAGGCATTGAACTCTCTTTAGAGTATAGAAATATGGATCACGACTTCACCTACTCTTTTGGCGGAAATTTCAGCACAATCAAAAATAAGGTAGTAAGTCTGGGCGTAATACAGGGTTTTATTTCCAGCGCCTCATTTGCCAATATGGCTTATTTAGAGAGAACTTATTCGGGTGCGCCTATAGCTCAGTTTTACGGATATAAAACCGATGGTTTGTTCCAGAATCAGGCAGAAATTGATGCACAAACAGCTCAAAAAAACGTGTCTCCCGGCGATATAAGATATGTTGATGCCGATAAGAATGGTGAACTGGATGTAGTAAAACTTGGAAGCCCGTTGCCAAAATTTACTTATTCCTTTAATGCAAACTTTTCATATAAAGGTTTTGATTTAAGTACAACATTTCAGGGTGTTTATGGCAATAAGCTTTTTAACGGGCCCGCCATATATACCAAATCCTCAACTGCAGCCTGGAACCTTTCAAGGGATATGATTAACCGTTGGGTTGGTGAAGGTACTCAAACCGATGCCCGCTATCCGCGTATGGCTGCCAATGATGTTAATAACGGATATATCTCGGATCGTTTTATTGAAGACGGATCCTATTTCAGGATTAAAACACTTCAATTGGGATATAGTCTCAATAAGAGCCTGACATCCAAAATGCATGTAACTAATGTGCGTATATATTTAAATGCACAGAACCTCCTGACCTTTACCAAATATACAGGCCTCGATCCTGAAATTGGTATTAACGGACCTCTTGAAATAGGTGTTGACCGTGGAGTTTATCCTCAGGGCAGAGCTTATAGCTTAGGTTTGAATGTTACTTTTTAAATTCTCATTATTAAAAACTTAAGTCAATGAAAAATATATTTTCTTATAGCGTAATAGTTGTTTGCATGTTACTGGGTTTCCAGGCCTGCAAGCCGGATAAATTTTTAGATACACCCGTGCCCAGTATAACTGATGCGATTTTCTTTGAAAATGATGCTGCTGCGCTATCGGTATTACCTGGGGTATATGACCCTGCAGGATGGGGTAATTATTCTCAATACCTTGAGTGGGCTATAGGAGATGTTGTCTCAGACGATGCGGTAAAAGGAGGCGGAGGTGACGGCGATCAGCCTCAGATGTACGATCTGGAGCATTTTCAGGCATCAGAACAGACTGCAGTACTTGAATCTGTCTGGTCTGACCTTTATGTAGGGATAAATCGCGCCAACAAGCTTATCAAAGGAGTAACTGATAATAGTAAAATAAGCGCTGATGTTCAGAAACGCCTTATTGCAGAGTCTAAGTTTTTGAGGGCTTATTACAACTTCTGTCTGGTAAGGATATTTGGAGGAATACCAATAGTAGATCATATCTTAGTACCTTCAGAATATTCTAATCCCCGAAATACAATTGAAGAATGTTGGACATTCATAGAAAGTGACCTCAAAGCGGCAATTCCGGATTTGCCACTGAAAAGTGCGATGTCAGCTGATGATTTAGGCCGTGCAACATGG
>Ga0302206_1000848_pt1 | contig 11708 bp, 9 predicted proteins | sample II_Fen_E2_1_FD_194581 | JGI IMG/M metagenome (GOLD analysis project Ga0302206, IMG submission 194581) | Peat permafrost microbial communities from Stordalen Mire near Abisko, Sweden - II_Fen_E2_1 | ecosystem: Environmental > Terrestrial > Soil > Wetlands > Permafrost | place: Sweden: Abisko...
GAATTTCAAACACTTGAATGTCTTATTATTAATTCCTGTACGTTTTTGCACAAAAAACACAGGGCCTTTTGAATTCAGTTTCAATACTATGGCAAGTATTGGTAAAAGCCAACTTAGCAGTAATAATATTACAAGTGATGAAAAGACAATATCGAACATTCTTTTCGAAAATTGGGATTCAAAATTATCAAGTGGGATTTCCTGTGGATTTACCATCACCAATTGCCCCACCTTTTCCATATTCGTTGTTTTTTTAAACCATTGTTGATTATCCGGCACAAACCTCAGCCTTACTCCTGTCCGATTACATATCCGAAGATATTCCTTTGAAGTTAATGATTCATTGAACAGTGATAAAGAAACAAAAACAATTTCAATCTGATGCTCCCTGATCAACTTTTCAAGTTCATGTGTCTTCCCGATTATCTCTTTGTCCCGGTAATTTTCATCCGAGACATACCCTATAAATTTATACCCCAGTGTTGGATTGAACTCAATTAATCTGTTTAAATTTTTAGCAGTTTCATTCCGCCCCACTATGATGGCTCGGTTTACATGAATGCCTTTCTCTCTCAAAATCGTCAGATACCTGTATAAGAAATAGTAATAAACCAGTTTTCCAAGATAGAACAAAGCCGAATACTCCAGTAAAAAAACACGAGAATAAGTAATTCTGGGCATAAATAAATACGCCAGAACTAAAGCCACAACAACAAAATTGAACACTCGGTAGGTGATTCGTTTTACACGATTGAAATAACCATCTCTTAAAAAAAGATTATTCTTTGAAAGAATAAAATACGTAATAACCCATGACAGGTTAGCATGCAACATGTAGGAACTCAAAACATGATAATCACGAAATGTCATAACATCGCTGATTGAAACTATTACAAAAATCGATAAATTCAAAATAATCAAATCTGTCAACAAATACAATATCATTAATTCCGTTTCACGAGATTTCATAACAGAAATATTTATTGTTACTAATCGATTGATTATAACCTGTATTTAATTGTAGGTTGTTTGTTTTTTTCATTTGGTATTTAGTTGTTTATAACTTATAGACTGAGAATTTAAAATGAAACAATTGCAGTTAGTTGGATTAAACAACTAACCGAGCCTCATTTTAAGAGAATATTTAAGATAATTCAAAAAGACAAACCATCACATAAAGATTGGATGAATTGTTTTATTTGCATGATTATTGCCCGGAGTAAGGTTCTATTTTTTACTTAAAAGAGGTGTATTTTTCAAATCGAGAATTGATTAGCTGCTTTATAAAAATATCAATATTTAAGACCGTATTTCAATTATCATTCATTCTTATTCTTTGAAAACCATTTTACCAACACTTTTTTTCTATCTGTATCCTGTAGGGCTTTCTTTGCTTTCTCTGTTCTTAATGTACCATTTTCATATTCAACATCCCAAAAATTAGAGCCACGATAAGTACAATAAGTCCAGTTCCAACCATATTCTTCAAAAATATCTATACAATCGTTTATATATTGTGCAGCACCCGGTGCCCAACGTACAGCACTAAATTCACCAACATAAACAGGTACATGGTATTTGAGTTCAAAATTACGTACAGGTTGAAGTATTTTCCTTAAAGTGTTTTTATTATATAGTTCTCCTCTAATCAATCCGGGATAAACAATATTGGTTTCTTTATTATATACACCTTGATGTGTATACAAACTTGTTTGATACATATGGACTTCATAAATTACATTCGAAATTGGTATAGGTTTTAATGAACTGAATCTATCCGGTGAATCCCAATTATCAACCTCAAAAATAATTGGAGTTTTTTGATCAATTTTCCTGATAACTTTTGAAGCTCTGATTTGTGTTTGAATAAAATCCATACCTCCATCAGGTATTTTTTTTTGTACAGGCTCATTGATTAAATCATACCCCCAAACGGTTGGATTCCCTTTATATCGTTGGGCAATGATCTGCCATACTTTGACAAAATGATCGTTAAAATGTTTGTTATAAAATACTGTTCTTCCAAGACTATCTCTTGGTCCAACCGGAACAGTAAATAAATCAATCACAACCTTTATTCCTAACTCTCTGCTTATTAACAAAACACTATCCAATTCATTTAATCTATTATTAAGCCATACATCATATTTCGTTAAATCAGATCCAACTTCTGCGATTTGAACTTTATTCATTGTTAAACTCCAGCGGACTAAATTTGCTCCATACAAATTTTTTAAATCAATAAAATTTTTTTGTTTATATTGAGATTGACAATTTACTCCTCTGTATTTTGTTGCAGAAGATACGTTAATTGTCTGATTGTTTGAAGGAGTATTAGTACTCTGATTCGGTTTATCTGAATATGGAATAATTTTTTTTTCACCATTTAATATAAAAGGAGAAAAAAGCAATCCTGTCAACAGAAAGAAAATATAAATAACTTTAATCTTAATCTGATTCAGACTCTTGATGTTAATTAAATAATTAATTTTAGAATTTTTCATTAAAATTCATTTAAGTTTATAATTTCTTTCCTTTTTAAAAACAAAACAGAAATAATTATTGAACCATCGTCAAACTATCCTTTAGGTTCGTGTTTGATTCTTTTATTAATACCTTTTCAATCAAATCTTTTGTTTCCTGTATATGACTTTTAGATGAAGCTCCAAACAAAACTGATTCAATGTTAGGAAATTTACCCAAATAGTCGATGGCTTCTTTTGGACGTAGAGCTCCTGCAGCCAATACCTGCATAGCTACTGGACGGAATTTCTTTTCATTGAGATATTTTTCGTAAAGATCAGTACCACCACTCATACGAAATCCTATTTTATTAATAGAACTGCAAATGATTGGATTTTCAATTCCCAACGAATTCAAGGCATCCAACAAAGCCGGCATATTCATCGTTATATAACCGGGCTCTGCATGATACCTTTGTCGAATATATGAATCATAAGCTTTCAAAACAGGATACATTTTTAGTCCTAATATCATATCTACAATAACGTTTTGAATAAATATTACCCGGGTGTTAATTCCTTTGAACATTTTCATCTCCGCATCAATTAATAGTTCCATGAATTTGATGAAATCTTTATTTATTAATGCAAAACCACCTTTAGCTAAAGAGCCTACTATATTCCCGGGAACATATTGTTTAATGGTACCTAAAATCCCAAGTTCGGTAACAGCATTCGCATATTTATGGGCATAAGGCATGCACGGATAAATATTAAAACCGGAATATGTCTGAGGGTTATTCCGCATATGATCACAAACATTGGCTATCCTGTCGTGCGTAGTGCACATAAAGGTATTTATTCCCAGGTTAATTGCCTGTTCAAGAACCTGTATTATGGCACTATCATCTTTAAACCGGATAGACTGTTCAGTTGCTTTTTCATCCGAAGCGTGGTTAACTGCAAAAAATTGGTTGTCACCAAATAATATCTTATCCATATTTTTCTAATTTTTAAAATTTTCTACAATCATTTCAACCACTTTATCGGTATAGTGAGCTTGTTCAAATGAGTTATACACAGCTTGTCTTTTATTTAAAATGCAGTCTACAAAATGATCTATCTGTGCGCTATATTCTTCACCACGTAAATAAAAATTTACCGGGATTGCTAATTCAGTAATATATTTTATTGTCCATCCTTTATCCAGCCCTTCTTTTTCATCAGGGACTTTAAGGAAAATTTTCAGTTCTGTGGCATCACAAATTATCTTTCCTTTTTTACCGATTACAGTCAAAGTAGTTGACATTTTACGATAGGTTTCATCGCTCCAGTTCACTGACAATAATCCACTGACTCCATTATCCAACGTCAGCAAAGTGTAAACTGCATCTTCTACACTTTCGGAATAAATATTTTTAAGTTGCGATCCACTTGCTTTAACCGGCCGACCAATCGTTTCCTGTATCAGGTTTAAAACATGCGAGGCATAATCATACAAACAGCCACCGCCTTCTTCATGTTTCGAACGCCAGGTACTACATTTTTCTTTCACGACAACAGGTCCATAGGCTGCTCCTGTAAAATGTATCAATTCGCCTAATACTCCTTCTTTTAGAAGCCTTTTCAACTCTCTGAACGTACCAATAAAATGGTTATGATAACCGATCTGGTTGACCAGCTTATTTCTATTTGCTAATTCAACTAATTCATCTCCTTCTTTAGTATTCAGACTAAAAGGTTTTTCACAAAAAACGTTTATTTTTTTCTCCAAAGCATATTTAACCATTGGAAAGTGAAAACGTGTTGGGGTACAAATAAAAATAATATCGAGATTTTCTTTATCAATCATCTCTTTGTAATCTTTATAAGTTCTAATAGCGCTGAATTTTTTAAACGCATCCATCACAAACGTTGATGTATCACAGACTGCTGCAAAATCCACTTCAGGATGTGCGCCCAAAATAGCTGCATGAGACAACCCCATTTTGCCGAGGCCAATAATTGCTCCTTTTATCATAGTTTGTTCTTAAAAATTTCTAAGTATTGATTTGTAATTTTGTCCCAATTAAATCTACTTGTCACATCCGCTTTTCCATTCTTAGCATTTGTAATCAGTATTTCTTTATTATCAATTGAGAACTCTATTGATGATTGTAATGATTTACTGTTCCCTGAATCAAATACAAGAGCATTTTTATTTGTAATGAAAATATTTTCTTTAATATCACTACAAATTAGTGGTGTACCTAATCCCATAACTGTTAAAATAACTGGAGATAATCCTTCAATTAAAGAGGGTTGAATATAAGCATAAGCATTTTTTATTAAGAAGTTTGTATCATCACCATATATATAACCTGGAAATATAATCCGTTCATCATTAGTTTTCTTAATTTGTTGTTCATAATGACTCGGATTCGGTGAACCTCCAATCAAAACCAACTTCTTGTCTGAGACTGTTTTTTCAAATGCTTCAACCAATAAATGAATTCCTTTATCTGGAATAAATCTTCCTACAAAAAGAAAGTAATTATTCTTCGTTAAACCTAGATTCAGTAAAATTGAGCTGTTAATCAAAGGGGTTGAGACTTCACTACCATAAGGAATAAATGTAAATGATTTTTTATACTTTTTTTCAAAATAATCCTTTGTAAATACATTGTCGAAAACAACCTCGTTTGGGATATGTGCAGTTAGGAAGTTTGATAATAGATAAAACAACTTTCCATACCAGGGCCATTTATCACGTTTCCAGTCCATTGCAAACTGACTAATTACAACCTTTTTTCCAGCCAATCTTAATGGAATTGCCCACAGACTATTAGCCCCGCTATGTATATGAATATAATCTGCAGTATTATGTAAAATAATATCCATGGTTGCCTTAAATGAATGAACTAAAGTATCGAAACCTGCTTTGTATACTGTTTTAAAAGGTTTCAATTGAATACCAGCATAACTTTTGGTTTGAATATTCTTATCTCCCGGATAGATCCGTGTATAGGCTATAATCTGATGACCTTGACCAACAATACGTGGATACAATTCTACAGCAAACTTATCAGATCCTGCGCCACCGGCTTGTGGAGGGATTGTACGAAATCCTCCAAAAGCTGCAATTCGTAAATGTTCTAAATTCTTCAATCAAGATATCCTTTATAGTAATTCTCAATATATTCTCTTAACGAGATCTTCCAATCGCGCATTTTATTTACGCCTCTTAATTGTAATTTACGAGTTAAGAGACGCTCTGATGCTGGTCTTTCAGCATAGTATTCTTCTTTAAAGTATTCAGAGTTCACAATATTTATTTTGATTTCCTCTTCTTTACTTAATATGTTTATGAGCTCCTGAGCAACTTCAAGGCGACTTGTCTGTCCTTCACAGACACAATTATACAAACCCCAATACTCATTTTGAATCAATTCTTTTACGGTTTTAGCAAAATCTTGGGTATATGTTGGCGTGCCATCTTTGTCATTTACAACAAAAAGTTCTTTTTTACCATCTTTTAATTGTTTCATCAATTTCTGAATAAACTTTTTGTCTTTTGATGGTCCGGAACCCATCATCCAACCCGCACGACAAACCAAAAAGCGTTTCGCATTTTCAACAACGAAGCGTTCCCCCATATATTTAGAACGGGCATATACACCTAGAGGATTTGGCATATCCCAATCATCATAGAACTCTTTTTTACCATCGAATATACCTGCAGTACTGATATATAATAAAGGAATATCAAAAGTATTTGCCAAATAGACCGCATTTTCAACTCCAAGTGTATTAGTAAGAAAAGTTTCAACTTCATTTTGTTCACAGAATTCCAAATCGGTATAAGCACCTAAGTGGAAAAGATAATCAGGATGAAAAGCTTCCACATCTTTTTTATAAGCATAAAAATCGCGAAAATCGAGGAAAGAGAGCCAATTATCATTAACATCTTTATCTGTACATTTTATTTCAAACTCACTGTTAAATTGAGTGTAAAATGCTTCACCCAACATACCGCCACATCCGGCAATGTAAATTTTCTTTTTCATTAAATATTATTTATTTATTCATTTAAAATCTATTATTTTCTGGTTTTGATAAGATTAGATGGGATATTTAAGGTAAATGAGCACGACACAATACGTTCATTTAATACACTTTAATCTATAGACATCCTGATCTTTTCAACTGTAACATCATCATGTATTACTTCACATGTGCCATGACAAACATTTTTTTACAATAACTTCATTTCTTGTTTCCTTGTTAAAATTAAATGTAAATTTGGGACGTCATAAATGAGTTGTCCCAATTAATAATCATTACTAATGTCATTGAATCTTGAAAACAAACCAATTAAATAGTATTACGATATTATTATCTCATAGAATTCGAATGGCAGAAGTTTGGATTATGTTAAAACAAAGAATGTTCGAATATACTTAGAAGGAGAAGTATTTATCATTTAAACCAGATTACCGCCATATTCTATAAAAGTGTTAAACATTCGGTATTTTTTTAATAAATAATCCTGTATACTTTTATTTTCTAAAATGATTCGGTCATTATATTGAACTCGTAATTTTTCATCCAGTTAATGCCTAAGACAACCATTTATTCCGCGTCCAATCAAATACATCGATATTTAAGTTGTTTTTGTGGCTATTCATTTTCAAAAATGGAATTACTAATCCACATCCAAATCCCAGACAAAAAATTTCATTGTATATTCTTACTGAAAGGATGAATGAAATGTTAAAGTAGATGCTACCAATTGCTATGTGAGTATTTAAAGGAAGGTCTATTAATTATGCACCATTTTATTAAATCATTTTAGTGGAATATATTGTGAAGTACAAAAAACCTTAATGTCAAATTCTTTCGAAAATATTCGACTAAATATTCTGTTAATGTTTCAAATCAACCAAAATTATTCGGGATACCAAACGTTCAAAAGTTAACAATTTCCATTATATTTTATTTATTAATATATGAAATTCGACTAAGAAAACAAACTATTAAAAATCAAAAATATTCACATGTGATCTACCATAAATAGTCATGTGTTTAATTAAATTATTAATATGGGAATTGAAACAGTCTTTTAAAATATTGAGTTAGAATAAAATCGATGTCTAATTACTATATTTGAATAACTTTTTCATCAATTCAGATATTATGCATAAATACAAATTTAAATATCTTTCCACCCATCCTTTTTTGTCCAGTTTATGAGTTCTGCTTTATCAGTCATTCGTATATTTTGTCTAATTATTCTGGCAGGATTACCTGCGACTATACATTTTGAAGGAACATCCTTTGTAACTATTGATCCTGCACCGACAATAACTTCATCACCGATTGTTATTCCAGGTAGAATAGTCGAATTTACCGCAAGGAAACATCTTTTTCCAATATAGGTATGAACCAGTAAACATTGATCATCTACCCTTTTACAATGATCATGACTCAAAATTGTACATCCTGAAGCAATTAAACAATTTTCATCAATGTGTATACCTTCCGGAAACAAACGATCAAGATGTAATTTGCGTTCAAAAATCACTGTCGGGTGAACATTATACCCTTTAAAGCGATAATATTTGTTTCTTAAGTATTGAATTTTTTTTGCAAAAAAAGTTCGTATTGCAAATCGTAGATAAATTGAGTTTATATACATTGAATATTTCTGTCGATATTAGTATTTGATTTTATTTTATTTTTTAATATATTTAATAGTTAACTCACCGATAATAGAATTGGAAGAGAATTTCTTATATACAACTTAGCCTACAACAACAATAGTTCCTGATCCCTATATTACTCCATCAAGAATGATTGTTCCTACCTCAATCAAACAATTATCTTTTATAACTACTCTCTTTCTGTTTTTTCCCTGATAATAATAGATGTTTTTAAGTCATAGAAGAAGTGAATCTATGAAAACATTTATACTTCCCGTCGAATAATTACAAATTGTCTATTTTAACTTTTTTCTGACCTCAAATCAAGGATGTGGAATTTAAAACTGTATTGTCACCTATTGAAATCCAGATTCATTTGCAATATTTTTTTAATTATTATTTTTTTTATTTTTAACATTATCAAAAACATCTATTAATTTTTCATAATGTTGTTGTTCTGAATAATTGGTCTTAAGTTCTGTATAAGCATTTTCACCCATTCTGATGACATCATTTTTATTACTATCCATATAATTTAAAGCTATTCTTAGACTTTCGTAGTTTCCGGCTTCAAAATGGATTCCCGTTTTATTTTCTATCACGATTTCATTTAAGCTTCCCAAATTTGATGCAATAACCGGTTTTTTAAATGCGTAACTCTCAAGTACTGAGTTAGGAAAATTATCATACCATTCTGTTGGACAAATAGTGCATAAACATTTTTCTAATATCGGTGCGATTTCATCAAAATTGAGTTTACCGGTAAATGTGATATTATGTTTTTTATCTTTCAGATATTCTTTTATTGATACATCGTAGCCATCGTTAGAAAAACCGATTATTATCAGGTTATAATTCGTATTTTCAAATGCTTTTATAAGGGTGAATAAGCCTTTGTCAGGTTCAATTCTACCTACATAAAGAAAATAATTAGTATAACTTAGATTCCCGAAGTTTTCTTTTTTGAATTTAAAAAAAGTAGGAATATGAACTATTTTTTCTTCTTTTATTCCAAATTCAATAAATTTACTTACAGTAGAATTAGCTGGAATAATAAATGCACTTATTTTATTCCGGATATTTAAAACATCTTGAACTTTTAATGCTAATACTTTTATTACTGAAATAATAAAAGAATTATTTGCACATTTATTAAATACGCCATTTATCTTTGATCCGTTCAAACATTGTTCACAAATCTCTTTTTTTTCATAGCGATAAAGAATTGCATCTATACAAATATGACTAAAATCTGAAATCCGTTGAACAATAGGAAAATTTAATTTATAGGCAATATCAATTATACTACAGGATATTTTGTTTTGAAATTGGAGTATGTATATAATATCCGGTTTTTCTTTAACGAGTAATTCTTTAAATTTTCTTTTTGCTTCAAAAGAATAAATCATTCGACTCAGTACTTTGAAAATAGTTTTAAAATTTCTTTTATATTCGTGTCCATAAATTTCTTCTCCACATCCAATAGCATCTATAAAATACGATTCATATATAGATGGTTCGTTTTGGATATGTTTCACACTAAATGGTATAACCTCATGACCCTTAGATTCTAACAGAGATATAATGTTAAACATGTAACGCTCTGATCCACCGGAAATAAAATATCTGTAATTTACTAATACTATTTTCATATTCTTGAACATGCTTTAAAGTAGAAATTATATTTCAAATTGATTAATTATCTCATCTTCAGATATTCTATTATTACTAAAAAGTGTTTTATCATGAAAAAACGTCTTTTCTAAAGTATTGAAACGATTTGAAAGTTTTTTAGTCGGAACTCCTCCAACAATGGTATAAGGTGCAACACTTTTAGGAACAACCTCTCCGGCCGCAATCACAGAACACTACCAATAACTACACTTTTAAAATTGGAACATTAGGTCCAAACATTACTTTATTACCTATGTATAAATGAACAATTTAGGGTATAAAACTTACCCTTTCTCCGATGTATACATCATTACCGATTGAAATATTTTTATATATGAAGGAAGATGAAAGCGGATTAAATTTCACATCCTTTCCACAACTTATAAATCATCCAATATTTACAACTATTAAATACTTATTTATAATTCTTGGTATATAACCCGATAAAATTCCTATAAAACTCATTAGTTTAAATATTCTTGTCATCCTCTTTACTTTAATTTTTATCCTATAATATTGGTGAAGTAATTGTTGAGTTTATTAATGTGTTTTATTATTCTTTTTATTCCATTTTTAAATTAGAATTAATATGATTAAGTACATTTTCCGCTCTATTAATTAAACAATCATTAATCATCTGGTTGTGTTCAATATCAAAATTTCTAACTAAATCAGCCACTTTATCAGGAATCAACTTTATACTTTCCTGATTGAATATTGTAATATGATGAGCTGATAAACCATATTCTTTCAGGATTTCGGACCTTTTTGATGAGCCATTTTCATTTATTTTTTTTCTTTGCCAGTCAATTGAAAAAACAGGTTTATTGTATCTCAGACTCAAAACAGTATCATGAAACCGTTCAGTAAATACAACTTCGCAATAATGGAATAATGCCGCCCACTCGAACGGTTGTAAATTTTTAAAGGATAAATCACAATCCGGATCATATTCAATTGAAACCAATTTATAGCCCATACGTTTTAACACCGTTGCCAAATCTTTCCGGTAAATAAATCTTCTATTAAAATTAAAGATTGCGATTTTACCTTTTATTTTTTTTAGTTTACTAATTTGACTATTTTTTAATTTAAACAGAATTAGCGGTAATAAGTAGGTTGGGTCAGGCTGTTTAAGAATAAAATGTTCCGGTAAATTTAATTTTTCAATAAAAAAACTTTTCACAATATCATCCCTAACTCCTATTTGTTTAAAAGTAAGAAGTTTTTTCTCTAAGGATCCAAAGAAATCAACTGATTTAAAATTTTCTATACAATCATCCGCGCTGACTGCAAACATAATCTGAGGGATTTTTATTCGTTCATTCCCCCACATGATACCTATCTGGTTTTGTTGTGCAACTTGTTCCAGGATCGTATCACTCCCAATAATTAACATATCATAATTGTTGACATAATCAACAAATTCATCTTCATTATAATCAAAACAATTAAATAGAATATCTGAGTTTTTAAAAGTTTTTTTTTCAAGAGTACGATAAATTATTCTACGAATTAAAGAATACGTTTTCGATAATAAAACATCATAAAGACTCATTTTTTGACTTACAGTTATATATAATTTTCTTTTATGGTCTGTTCTTAGAAATGTAATTTCCGAATCAGGATAAATTAATTTCATCCCTTTTTGTACAGAATAAGCCTGTAAAAATGTTCCGGGATTAACGCTCTTAAAATAAGTTATAATCAGAATTTTCTTTCCCATATTTCAATCTTTTATAAATACATTCGTCAAACTGGCGGACTTTCTTGCTGAACATGCAACCGTAAAAGTGTCCTTTAAATTTCCTATTCCTACAATTAAAACAGGTACATGGTTTTTAGGAATATTGAATTTGTTGTACAAAAGGTTTGTCTTATTTCTTTTAAA
>Ga0302206_1000849_pt1 | contig 11708 bp, 14 predicted proteins | sample II_Fen_E2_1_FD_194581 | JGI IMG/M metagenome (GOLD analysis project Ga0302206, IMG submission 194581) | Peat permafrost microbial communities from Stordalen Mire near Abisko, Sweden - II_Fen_E2_1 | ecosystem: Environmental > Terrestrial > Soil > Wetlands > Permafrost | place: Sweden: Abisko...
ATCACATAAACCATGACCTTTTATTACAGCTATTTCCATTTTTGCTCTATCAATATATTTCTTAGTAAATCTTCCTGTATCCTTTAGAGTTTGAATGCATACCCTAGTTAGCTCTTTTGCCGTATCCTTAAAGTCTATACATTCAGGAATACTACCACTAAAATCTAACTCCATATCGATCTTTTCATATATCTCATCCATCGCATCCAACTGTTCTTGAGGATAGAATCCGTGCATCTTCTTGAACTTAGCTGTGATCTCTTCCTCCGAATGCATGTAACGTTCTTTGTAAGTTTGCTCTATGTGTTCCATTGTAAAGCCTTGACCTTTGGCTGCCCCTAACTTGCCTAATTGATGCATTATTAAGTAGCTATCAAAGTCCTCTTGCCTTGTAAAATGTGAATCTGTTGTTAGTATAGATTTTATACCCAACTTCTTACCTAATGACATTAGCTGTGTATTTACTTTTTCTTGTGTTCCTTCTTCGTCTATCTTCATAGGCTGTATTTCAAAGTAAAAGTTGTCCTCGAATATCTCTTGGAACTTTTGTGCTGCTTTTAAAGCCATCTTCTTGTTTCCTTGTGCTAGTGATTGTGATATAAAACCTGCTATACAAGCACTTGTACAAATTATACCCTCACTATACTTGCTTAATATTTCAAAGTCAACTGTCATAGTTCGGTAGAAATTAACATCATTAGCTTCTGATATCAACCTACATAAATTCTCATATCCTTTTGCATTAATTGCATACAAGCACAAATGATATTTCTTTTCACCTTGTACGAACTTTGGTTGGAAGTATGCCTCTACACCCATAAGAGGTTTCAATCCTTGTTTCTTACACTCAAGATATAGTTGTACAATCCCGCATGCATTACCATGATCTGATATACCAACAGCCTTGTGACCTAGCTCTTTCGCATAGGCCACAATGTTGTTAACTTTATCAAAACCATCAAACATACTGAAGTGGGAATGCTTATGCATCTCAAAGTACATTTAGATCATCCTTGAATACATGAAGACTTCCTATCATCAGTGATATATCAAACACTGGATAAGGACGGGTGTAACCTGCTTCTTCTACCAATTGGATATATGTGTCACATAAAAAGCCTACAATGAATATATCCATTTCTAAGTTCTTAATTGCATTACAACTACGCATTGTACAAACTGCATGAACCGTGTTTTCTCTTACCAAAAACTGTACTGATTGAAAGCAATGTGATTCATCAAACTGAACAATAGCTCTTCTAGTATCTATTCCATCAAGTACTAATTGTGATGCACAAGCATATAACTTTGGCAACATTGAAAAATACTTTGATGTATCATATGGTCCAATAATATCTTTCTTTAAACAAAGGATAGACATGATGAATCGTGACACCTCTTTTGTATCCAGCTTTAATGCATCCTTGAGCGATTCTAGGTTGAAAAGGGGTATCCTTATAGATTGACCTAGCAACTCATATGTTCCATTGACTTCTAACCCTCTTGACTTGATAAGATTAACCACACCTTCTACATCCTCTTTACTTCTAATTATTGCTGACATTTTGCATCCTCCTCCATATATAGGTGAATCAAGTCATATTCATTCTTTTGTTCCTGAGCACATAATGAAAGCTCAAGGCTATAAGCTACTTTATCAAACATGTTTTCAGCATCCTCATCGGTTCCATTCATCTGGTTGCGTTGGCACTGATATATGAAGTCTTTTGGGTGCCAATCAAACAAATCACTATCAGCATCAGGGAAATACAAGTTTGTAGCTTTACCTGTTCTAGCTGTTTTAACATAGAACATACTAGGTGCATGCAAGTTGATAAGATCATTTGCAACTGGATATTGCTTTAAGATCTCAAGATACATTTGATAAGCAATTATGTTATCTGTTTCAGGCTGTATTTGCTTGTCCATACGTTGTTTAATAAAAGCAATTGCATCCTTAAGTGTGATCCTCATATAGTAAAATGTTTCCAAGCAACGAGGTAATATATATCTTGCATCCATGATACTTATCTGCTTACTATCAATCATATCACAATATAGTTGTTTTGCATCTTCGACAACTTGAATGTATCTAGAGTGAAAGTCATTTAATTGATAGTTTGTGTGTTGAATAGGAGTACCATTACTATTTTCAATACTGTTTGGAATAAGTGCTGCCTTTTCCGTCCACCATTTATCACCTGAACAGTCAGCACTGAAGCTAGCATTTCTATGACGAATTATGTGAGTTACTTCCTGTAAACTAATACCCTCAATCCTAAAATTCAAGTTAATCGTTTCCAATGCTGTTGGCAGTGTTTTTCCAAAGAATACATCCTTTATGATCTTGTCCTTTTGTCTCAGTGTTAAATTATCATTGCTATCTGGTTGCTCACTCCATGTTGCCTCTGCAAACTGAGGTAAATATGATCTAAGCTCGTCCATAGTTGGTGCCTGCAATAATGATATTTTAATTGCTGTTAAATTGTTCTTAAATTCAGTTACTGGATCCACACCAAACTTGATCTTCATCGGTAACTTTGCTACTAATATCTCCATGTTCTTTGGCATTTTTATTCCTCCACTTTTCTATTAATGATTCAACCTTTTGCTTTGACTTCTCTATCCTTGTTTCTGTGTCCTGCTTTAGCTTTATGAATGACTTATTACCCAAGTCTTCTTCATTAGTACAATATTGCATTACTGATAAAATGTCTGCATGCTTAACGAGTGCTTTCGCTATTTGTTGTTCATATGATAATGGATCAAACAATATACCGTAAACTCGTTCACTATGCTCCTTTATTATCGCCTTCTCATATGGCTGTAACAAACCAGATACCTCAGGGATCATTTGTTTTACATCATATGTAATATCATTGGTTATAACCTCAGGAATGTCATGTAATATAGCCGCCTCCAAAGCCATTAACCTAATTATATCAGGTAGTTTGTACCATGTACATAACCGATTTGCAAACCATGAAACGTAGAAGGAATGTTCCGCAACTGATTCCCTTTTTATCTTGCTTAATTGTGAATACCGTATGATGTTACTAAGCTTGTATACGTTACCGTCCCCTACTATCACTCTATATCACCTTTGTACTTTCTACCACCATCTCTTATGGCAACTCTGATACTTTCTATTGTGACTTCACTTTGCTTTGTGAAGACATCACGTCCTGATTCAGCTAGCATAAGATTAAATTGATTATCACCTAAAGTTTCAGCATAGTACATCACTGGTTTTTTGATACCATATGCAAAGCCTGCCTCCCATATTGTTCCCATGTCTTTTTCATCAGTAATTGCAAATACTGCTCTTGACTTTCTTATAGCATCACAATTTGAACTGAATACTTTTTCACGACTAGCAGCTGTTGACTTAGCATCCAAATTACAACTTTCCTTAGGGCTAAATACAGTCAACCCTAACTTTCTTAAATGATCTATCATACGTTCTTCCCGTTCAATTTGTGTTTTGTTGAAGAATGGGCTAGCAAAGTAAAGATCATAATCATTAGCTGCCATCATGATTTGTTCACATGTACTAGCTAGCATCTTGAATTTGGTTTTAACTTTCCAGATACATGATAGTGAATACTCAAGCGCCATCAGTTTTGCATGTTCTGTTAAATCACATCCTGCATGTTCATTTGAGTAGTTTATATCATCAGGTTCAACCATTACTAATAACGTTTTCTTCATTGACAATATTCTATCCAGCATAAATAGCTCAGGTGTCTTAGATCCTTTACGTTCTATTGTTCCATATACCATTTCAGTTAGATGTAATCTATCCATTACAATATCATGTCCTTGTTCAATGAGTTGCAATAATAGCACAACAGTGGAATCACACTTGCCTAATGAATAATCACAGAAGCTTAAGCTTGACTTGAAGTCATCACATGTTGACACTAGGAACTCATCCTTAAGATACATAAAACCTTGCTTAACTAACATATTTGCTAAAGTAGTTTTTCCTACTCTATCTATTCCCTCTAAAATTACTAACACTATTCACACCTATTTAACCTTTCAAAGTTTTGCTTTATTTTACTTGATATTGCTTGCTCAATGTCGTTGACACTGAACCCTGAGTGTATCGAGATGTTAATTGCAGTTATAAATACATCAGCTATTTCATCTAGCTTTTCTTCAGGTTCGTACCTTTTGTTCCTGTTGGTTTTCCACCTTTTATCTGCCTTCATCACTTCACCTAGCTCTTCTACCATTGCTTGAATGTGGTAGCTAAAGTGTTCAAGATGATCACCGGGGCATGTAGCCCCAGTAACCCTTTCTTGAAAACCTACTTGATGCTGGAATGAATCATAGAAGCTGTTATTCAGCCCACTCATCTTCTTCTTCATCCTCTTCATCATTATCATCATCTGCTTCAAGCAAGCCTATGTAATACTTTGCAACTTTCTTTGGTTTTGCTTCTATGTCACGTTCCTTACACAGTTTGAACAACTCCAAAGGTGACATTTCAGTGTAATCAACTGCATCATCATCTTCCTCTTCCCATTCGTCCTCTTCTGGTTCAGGTTCTGGTTTCTTCTTCTTAGGCTTAACTGTTGGCTTAACTGGTTTAGCACCTCTTTTTGGTTTAACTTCTTCTTCGTCATCATCGTCATCGTCATCAGTATTATCACCATCAGGAAAGGCCTTGTCCAACAATGTAAGAAACTTACTCTCACTATATGCTTTGGCTTTTTCATTTCTAAATTTAACCTTGTCCATAGGAACGATAGCAAATGTAGTTGACTGTTGCTGACCTGATTTAGTGATTACATAATCCCTGTCTGTCAAGGTTCCATATGCCTCATACATAGATACTAATGTAGGAACTGGTGAGCATTGATTGACAGCTGCTAACAATAGCTTGACCTCTTTTGCTTCGTAATCCCATACTGACCATGCATATTGATCTCTCGTTCTAAGCTCATCATTTTCACAATGCTCACATTCACGACCAAATGTTTCCTGACAAGGTACATTTATGTTATTAGCAAAGCTATCATGGAATGTTACTTTGTGACCGTCATCCATATCATCCAAGAATCTTACTCTGATCTTTGATCCTGCCTTAAAGTATAAAAATTTACCTTTGTTTGTTCCTGATTTCTTTGCCTGCTTCTTAATGTCGTCTACTAATCCCATCTTGAGACCTCCTGTTTTTAATTAACTTTTTAGTTTTTGCTTGTGCTACTATGAATTGATCCTTGTTCATTTCACCTGCATCTTTTACTGTGTTTGAATATTGAAAGTTTATCACCTCAAAAAATTGCTTTAGATAAGTTGTTCCTTTCCTACCACATTCGTCCATGTCAAGTGCTGATATTACACATGTGATACCTTTTTCTTTAAGCTTGTTAACTTGTTCCGCTGTTATTTTCCAGCCCAAGATAGCAACTACATTCTTGATTCCAAACTGCCTAAACTTAAGCATGTCCATGTATCCTTCTACAATTACAACTAATTGATTCCTTGTATATTTACCACATAAAGTGGACCTCCTGCTAAAACCCTCATTATATAGGTACTTCCTTTTCTTTTCAACTGATTTTGTAGTGGTTCTACATACCCACCCTTTAAATTCATCATTGTCCATCATAGGAAATATTAGTGGATATTGTTGATTATATGTATACTTTGCCTTGCAATGAGTAAGCGTGCTAGAACTGAAGCCTCTTGCTTTCATGTACTCATGTTCAGGTGATTTTTCCTTTAACCAATCAATAGTTTTTAGCCCATAATAATGATCTGTTGCTTCTATCAATGCTTGTTTTGCATCACTTTTGTTCACATTAACTGCCATAGCTTTTATCTTCTTGACCTTGTTTGATTTTAAAACTGTTACTAGCTTTTTCATTCCTTGCAAGTCATCGTCAATGTGTTCTATCTTTTTAACAAATGAAAATGCATCACCTTTTTCTTGACACCCAAAACAAAAATAATTTCCGGTTGCATAATTTATCTTCATACTGGGGTTTATGTCACTGTGAAAAGGACATACTATTTTTTCCTGATCAGAGGGGATGCCGTAATAATGAAAGACTTTTGCTAATTGATCACCACCAATTTTAAATTCAATTCTTACCACCCGCTTCTGTTATTTTTATTGTTTTAGATATTGTAGCAGTAAATGTACCATTCAGTTGTTTCATTGTGATTTCCTTACTATCATACATTTGCTTTATCCTTGCACTATCTGCTTTAACAACAACTTCTAGATATTGCTTGAATTGTTTTGCACTAACACCTGCCTCTCTCACCATCTTTATCATTGCATCTATGTCTGTTATAACATAAGATCTTTTGGTAATCTCTAAGAACATCTCATCATCAAACTTTTTCTTAAGCTCTTCTATTTTATATGTAAGAGTAGCACGTTCTGATTTTTTAATCACTAGACCTGACTTAATGTTAAACGTGTTTTTTTCACCAACTGCTATTTCTAGCTCTTTTATTTGATTCTCATCAAAATATTTTTGTATCTTAGATTTGTTTTCATCTGACTTCAATAATAGCTGACCCATCTGCTGTTCAATGTTGTGAGTTTCAACAGCTAATGATTTTACTGTATACTCGGACATTTTAGCCAATGGTTTCCACCTCTTTCGTGTTTAACTTAAAGAGCTCATATACCCATTTTGGCCACTTAGCTCCTGTTTTGACCCACAATATATCACTGTGTAAAATGTAATATTTTGTGCCTGACTTCGTTTCCACTGCATAAGTGTCTTCGCCGGGTTCACCTTCCCATGAATCATTTTCAATTAGCTTAATAAACTTACCGCTAAGAGCTGATTCACCACGTTTTGTTATGACTTTAAAAGCTAATAAATCACCTACTTCAATGTGGGAAATGTAACTATCAGTGGTTGCTGTAACATTCACGCTTCCTTCAGGTTGTGTTTGAATATCACCGTTGATAGCTTTATCCAATGCCTCAACTAATGCTTCCTTATTCATATCCCATCTACCTGTGATATTGTGTTCCTTTGCTGATTCCCTTAAAGTCTTAAGGGTTAATTTCCTAAGATCATCTTTACTCATTGATTTCCTCCGTTTACTATTTGTTTTCAAACTACTATAATACGGTAACTTGGTAAGCTCATTATAACACATTCATTATGATATGTAAATACCTTTTTGTAATATTTCCTAGCCACCCTCAGCATACATAAAAGGGGCCGAAGCCCCAGTTATCTTATAGTTTGCTTAAATACTCCTCAGAAGCTAAAAAGCCTCTGACTTTATCAACTGTGCTATAACCTCTCCAACCGGCAATTTCATCATCTGAAATTTCTCTATCTGTTCTGAAAAGTAATACTTTGTAAAGACTTCTAGTAAGTGAATCGTTGTTAGCTTCATCAGAATTTGCTATTTCACTAGCTACATCACTAACAGATTCACCACCTTTAATCTTATCTGCCCAATAAACTATTTCATCTTCTCTGGACATTCTACTTAGGTATCTTGCGTAACATGCAATAACTTCTTCTCTTGAACCATCACCAAGATCTACTGCTGGAGCTTCCTGAACTTCTCTAGCAACGTTGAAATATGCATAAAAATCTCTGTTTGGAATGTTGATACCTTTTGTTTCATCACCAAACCAAATACCGTCCCCTAGGTGATACCCAAGATCTACATGTGTTGCATTTCCCATATAACCGATTCCTGTTGCTCCGTGGTCTTGTACAAAACAACATACCAATGACGAATCTACTAAATTACCATTTGAATCGTTTTGCATAATATCAGCTGCATTAGCTTGTACATGTTGATCATTTGCATAACCACCACATGCTACTGAAACTTCAGGTGTGCTGAACCCTCTGGTTACAGTAGTACTACCTCCAAAATGATCATGAACTGCTTGTAAAAGTGCAATTAAATCAGGATTAATTACTATCCTATCTGTTCTATCATTTCCATTATGATTGCTTTGAAACTCATGTAACATGAATGATGGTGCCAATTGCTCATCACCTTGACTTAAAAAATATTCTTTTGCCATAGTTATTTCACACTTTCGTCGTTCGACTTTTTATTGTTTGACCTATCCCATAACTCATATAATTGATCCCAACCGTTGGTTGCTACAAATGAAACTATAAAACCTAATATAATTGCACCAACGATGTAATACCACACAAAAGCCATTCTTTGCGTTTGTATGTAAATTATTGCGGTGATAACTGAAAGCAATATACTCGTTACAGTTACCTGAACTACTGTTGGAATATTTACAAATACCCACAGCTCTTTTGTTACTTGCGTAATTAATGAAGTTAAGAATACTAACCCTCCAATTACAGTGATGATTAATGCTAAATTTGAAATTAAAATTTCCATACTTCTACCTCTTCCTTTCCCCGATAGGGAGTTCTAGGAGCTCATCATATAGATGCTTGATGGTTCCATTGCCGTCTAGTGCTTTGTACTGCTTGTACATTTGTTCTACGTTTTCAAGCGCATAAATTGGAATACACTTATCAATTGAATACCGGTTATATTGTTCAATCAAGTTGTTTCTTAATATCGCCTGCATGCCTAGCTTTAGAGCTTTAAACTGTGCAAATAACCATCTTAAAGCAAAACTAAAAGCAAATATTACTAATCCAAAAAGTGCTTGCAACCAATATTGTATAATAAATTCTTCCACTTCTGCCTCCTCACTTACTTTATTTTGTACTTGATACTTATAATAAGATGATTTCTACACATCTATTGCATCCTTAAATTGTGGTAAAGATTTTATTTGTGAATATAGTGCTTCAAAAGAGATGCCTGATTCTTTATCTAAAGGAAGTGTATATTCCTCCTCAATCAATGCATATTCATATTGATTAGGGTCTAGCGTTATTCCTTTTTCAACTAAAACATTGTACTCTACAGATAAGCCCTTTATCATGTCTATTGTTTCATCTGTCACAGTTAAGTTCCTCAACTTTTCACTAAGGTCCTTCAGTGTCTGAACATCTTTATCTCTTTGCTTTTCAATTTCTCTATAAGATACATCCGCATATGAGTATAGCTTTAATCTAATTGAACTATTTACTTCTAAACTATTTATCTGATGATATGATGTAACGATGCCTTTTTTGTTTTTTACTGTAATTTGTAAAGCCATTTAGCTTTCTCCTTTCATCACTTTAATTAACCAGTTCTTTGCCATACAAATAATTGCATTGCATAAGGTGTTGCTTGATGAGTATGCCCTTGCCCACCGCCTGATCCGTCTGTGTTAAGTGTCCAAGGAGTGTAGGGCCATGAGCTATCTCCACTTGTGTATTGAACTTCCCATTCCCACCCTGTTGGACTACCACTAGCCCACCCTGGAGATTTCATTCCATGATTATGGAAAGGCATTGTTGCTTGACTAATAGCTGTTGCACTTGTTGTATCTGATCCAAACTGACCTCCACCTGAATTTCCTGCATATAAATATGCTCCTGAATTTCGTGTCCAAGACCCACCAAATATGGTAGCTGGTTGATCAGCAAGAGTGTTTTTAGTAGTCATGTATATTGCTCCAATTGGGTAAGCTGACATTCCAACCACATAGCCTTTCCAATAAATTTCTTTAGCTACGTTGAGATCTCCAATAGTCCATATATGGCCATCAGTTCCCAAACCAATTGCATCGGCTCCTGTTGTGCCTTTTACCCATAATCCTTTTCCTTGTATTACTACACCTTCGTTTGTAGTTGCATTTTGTACTGATAATTGCCCAGGCATTTGCTTAGATACTAAATTGGGTCCATTAAGCTGAATTACACTAGTTGCATCTGCACTTGTAGTTATTGCTATACTACCTCCTGTAATCGATACAATTCCTGTTGAGCTTAACTTAAAATACTTGCTATCCCACACCCCTGTATCAAGAACTATTTTTAGTCCTGTCGTGTTAACAACATAATTTAAGCTTTGAATTGTTCCTGCAGTAACAGTTCCTAGGTTTGCCGAAATTGAACTGAGTGTAGCAACATTTATCTCAGCAGCCGTTATTGAGTCAGCTAGTATGTTGTTAGCAGTTATCGTATTTGCTGCTATTTTATCACCCGTAATAGTTGCCGCTACTAGCTTATCACCAGTTATTACTGCTGCTGCTATTTTATCTGCACCAATTGCACCTGCAGCTATTGCATTAGCAGATATTGAACCTGCTAATATACTATTTGCTGTTACCGCACCGGTTGCAATTTTATCAGCAGTAATAGCATTTGCCGCTATCTTATCTGTAAGTATTGTTCCGGGAACTATCAAATCTCCTTGTATAGCTGTTGCGGTGAGTACATTAATGGCTGAGCCACTTTTGTTCAAAAACAACAAACAGTCATCAGCTGTTAGTGTTGGATAAGTATTTGTAACTACTAAATTTGTTGGATAAGCAGGTGACCAATAAGTATATACTGCATTAGTATAACCATCTACAATTGTATATGAAACACCTTTGTACTGAATATGTAACCCTGCCCATTGAATCTGTCCTGCAGCAGGCGTATTGTTTAATATCGTATATGCCATTTATTAGTTCACCTCCATTCTAGAACATCATATGCATTGCCGTGTTAAGTTTATCTGTTGCTACTGCTCCAGCTCCTATCTTTACTGCTATTACTGATCCAGTTCCTAGGATAGTTGAATCAACAGCTCCTGTTGCTAGCTTTGCAGTAGTTACTGCATTTGCACCTAAAGCTACTGTTGTTACAGCACCAGCTAGCAATGCATTTGCTGTTACTGCACCGGTTGCAATTTTAGTTGAATCAACTGCACTAGCTGCTAGTTTAGCTGTTGTTACTGCCAAAGGACCAAGGGCTGTAACGTCTACAGCACCAGCTAATATTTTACCACTTGTTACTGCACCAGTGCCTATGGCAGTTGCATCTACTGCTCCTGCAAGTATCTTGGTGTTGGTTACCGCTCCTGTTGCTAAAGCTGTTGCTGTAACAGCATTTGCAGCTATCTTAGTTGAATCAACAGCACTTGCGGCTAATTTAGCTGTTGTTACAGCAAGTGCTCCTAATGCTGTTGCATCTACTGCTCCAGCTAATATTTTTGTGTTGGTTACCGCTCCTGTTGCAAGTGCAGCTGCTGTTACCGCCGAAGCCCCTAATGATGTTGCGTCTACTGCACCACTTGCTATCTTATCATTAGTTATTGCATCACCTGCTATTGTAGTTCCTGTTACCGCTCCTGTTGCAATTTTACCAAGTATTACTGCTCCTGCGCCAAGGATAGAGGAATCTACTGAACCAGCAGCGAGTTGAAGTGTACCAATTGCATCGTCTGCAATTTCATTACCTGTTAATGAATTACTAAGTATTGTTGCCCCTGATACCATCTTACCTGTCCCAATACTAGTTTGATGAATACCTCCGTCATTAGTAAATACTAAAACATCATCATCTGTTAGTATTGGTTTAGTAGCTGAACTTGTAAACAGTGTTTTATCAGTAGCAGAAAACTTCCAATACGTATAGGCTAGATTTGTATTACCATTTTGTATTGCGTAGTTTACACCCTTGTACACAATGTTACAATCTGTCCATGCAACATATCCTGCAGTAGGCGAATTATCTGTTAGTAAAAATCCGTCTAATTGATGAGAAGCTATATTGAGATCTCTTGACATTACTTTACTAGCTATACCATTAATTGCATTTACCTTTGACTCATACAAGCAT
>Ga0302206_1000853_pt1 | contig 11677 bp, 10 predicted proteins | sample II_Fen_E2_1_FD_194581 | JGI IMG/M metagenome (GOLD analysis project Ga0302206, IMG submission 194581) | Peat permafrost microbial communities from Stordalen Mire near Abisko, Sweden - II_Fen_E2_1 | ecosystem: Environmental > Terrestrial > Soil > Wetlands > Permafrost | place: Sweden: Abisko...
TGATCATGGAGGAATAACCGTATTGGAAGATGGCAAACCGGTGGTTTATGATTTCACTTTCAATGGATGGGGATTAAAGTTTGCTGCCAATCACGACAATCTGATTACACGAAAACTCTATACTGCAGGAATTTTTGGTGAAGCCGGCCATAAAAACTGTTTTGATTTTGTGTTGGAAGGTGGTAGCATTGAATCGGATGGTGAAGGGTCGTTACTGACTACAGCTGAATGCTTACTTTCGGATAACCGCAATAATTTATCCGAAGAGGACATAGAGGCAAAACTAAAAGAGTATTTTGGGCTAAAGCAAGTACTTTGGTTGAATCATGGGTATTTGGCAGGCGATGATACCGATAGTCATGTGGATACACTGGCACGGCTTTGTGACATAAGTACCATTGCTTACGTAAAATGCGATGATATTGAGGATGAGCATTTCGATGAATTAAGGAAAATGAAAAAAGAACTTCGTAAGTTTAAAAATCTTGCCGGGAGATATTACAGGCTTATCCCACTTCCAATGGCTGATGAAGTATACTTTAATGACGAGCGGCTTCCGGCAACCTATGCTAACTTTCTGATCATAAACGGAGCAGTATTAGTACCAACCTACAATTCACCGAAAGATGAAATAGCACAACAACAACTTAAGATAGCTTTTCCTGATCGGGAAATAGTAGGTATCAATTGCCTGCCATTGATTAAGCAACATGGTTCGTTGCATTGTGTGACGATGCAATATGTTTAAACATTACTGAAAAAACTTTTCAAGAGTTTAAAACGTTGGAAAAGTTATAAATAGAACAAGAAACTCCAAGATTATGAAAATAGGTCTTATCCAACAATCCAATACAGCAAGCCGTGACGAGAACATTGCAAAGCTGGAAAAGAATATCCGCATCTGTGCTGCCCAGGGTGCGGAACTTATTGTCATGCAGGAGCTGCACAACGGACTGTATTTTTGCCAGACCGAAGATCCTGCTGTATTTGAGCTGGCAGAAACCATACCCGGACCTTCCACCGAATCGTTTGGCAAACTGTCCAAAGAATTAGGAATCGTACTAGTTCTTTCCTTATTCGAAAAACGTGCAGCCGGATTGTATCATAATACTGCTGTTGTCCTCGAGAATGACGGAACAATAGCCGGGAAATACCGCAAAATGCATATTCCTGATGATCCTGCCTACTACGAAAAGTTTTACTTCACTCCCGGTGACCTGGGCTTTGAGCCCATTCAGACTTCTTTAGGCAAATTAGGGATACTGGTATGCTGGGATCAATGGTATCCCGAAGCTGCACGACTTATGACTATGGCAGGTGCGGAAGTATTGATTTATCCTACTGCTATTGGGTGGGAAAGCACAGATACCGTTGTTGAGAGACAAAGACAAACGGATGCCTGGATGATTTCACAACGTGCACATGCAGTAGCAAACGGGATTCATGTTATCTCGTGTAATCGCATAGGGTACGAAGCAGATCCTTCAGGTGTAACCAATGGCATCCAGTTTTGGGGAAACAGTTTTGTTGCCGGCCCACAGGGCGAAATACTGGCACAAGCGTTCAACGACAAAGCTGAAAATATCATTCTTAATATCGATTTGTCACGTACTGAAACGGTTCGTCGTATGTGGCCTTTCTTCCGGGACAGGCGTATTGATGCATTTGGGGATATGACTAAGAGGTGGAGGGAAGATTGATGTATTGATGAAATAATCTGTTATACCAATCCCGAAGGGAAGATATGATTGTAAATAGAAGATATGATTATAAATAGAAGATATGAGTTGTCACTAAATAAATCCCGAAGGGATGATATGATTATAAATAGAAGATATGATTATAAATATGAGTTGTCACTAAATAAATCCCGAAGGGATGATATGATTATAGAAGGAAACCAGAAACTCCGAAGGAGTGGAATAATAGGATCTGATTATTGAGATGACATTTACAATTTATGCACAAACAATCATAATTCATAAAACATCATTATTATGGCTGGAACCTATTCTCAAGTTTATATTCAGGTAGTTTTCGCTGTCAAAGGTCGGGAAAATCTCATATCAATGCAGTGGAGAGATGAATTGCATAAATACATAGCCGGAATTATTCAGGGGAAAGGCCAGAAATCAATTATTGTTAATGGAATGGGTGATCATATCCATTGTTTTATTGGACTGAAACCAGCTATATCTATTGCCGATTTAGTAAGAGATATTAAAAACAATTCCTCCAAATTCATAAATGACAAAGGATATACAACTGGTAAATTTCACTGGCAGGAAGGATACGGTGTTTTTTCCTATAGTAATTCGCAGATTGAGAATGTTTATAATTATATACTGAAACAAGAAGAACATCATAAGAAGAGAAATTTCAGGGAAGAATATATTGAATTTCTAAATAAATTTCAAATTGAATATAAGCCGGAATATCTTTTTGATTGGATTGAATAATTTATAATAACGTTATCCCTATAATCAATAACATCCCTTCGGGATTCAGTTTTTTTTGTTTTCTTTCTCTATAAAAATATCACCACTTCGTGGTTCTTTCTGTTTCGGATTATAACTCTGTCAAAATCAAATACGGGTTTCTAAAGTCTTCTGACTTCTGAAACCCGTATTCTGTATAAATCAACTATCAACAACGTCTAGAAAGGAAGTTTAAAATTACTATTATCATCAGCCGGTTGATCCACATTATGCTTTTGTTTCTCTATACTTTTCCCTATTTTAAAATTATAGGTGTACTGCAAAACAAAGGCAGCAGTCGTATTTAAAAATGTTTCTGTCCGTTGATAAATCGAATTATTCCTTAAGGTGACCGTGCTATCGAAGAATTTACTGGCAAAAGGGTTAAACGCAATAATATTCAGGGAACTGTTATTTTTAAATTGCTTGACAAGACCTACTAAATAAAAAGGCGTCATCCTGGTTTCCGTTTGCCCGTCCAATACTGGTCCATTAAGGCTTAACATAGAGATAACCTTCAGGTCCCAGGGCACCGGGAACATCATGAACGAATTCCAGTTCCAGCTTCGCTGGTTCGTGGGATCTATCTGGTTCTGGTACCTGTCTATGTGATTAAAGGAATACCTGAAATTGGAATTAAACATAACCTTGCCTATTTGCGAATTAACCGACAAGCCGCTTCCTGCTTCGTATCCGTTGGATACATTCTCCGGCATACTTTGAAACACATTGGTACCATCCCTCTGACTGACTATTGTCTGGATAAGTCCTGTTTTATACTCGTAAAACAACTGAGGAGCCAGATTAACGGTTACTTTCCCGAAGGTGATTTTCACATTGTAGGTAAACTGAAAATTATCCCGGTAAGCCGGTTTAAGATAGCTGTTACCTTTACTGACTGTCTGGCTGTCTACCTTGCTTTCCAACGGGTTCAGCTGTCCGGCACTTGGTCTAATAACCCTTCGGGAATAGGCCAGTTTAATGCTGTGATTGTCATTAAACTTCAATGAACCGTTAGCATACGGCAACGGCGAAAAGTAATCGTTGCCTGTCGCCGAATTGATAACCACATGGGAAGTTTCAAACCTTGATCCTATCTTCACACTCCCCTTTTTGAAATTCCTCGACAGTTCTGCATACCCACCCAACCGCAAATCAGAATAATCCAAATTAGGAGTAGAAGCCTGCGCAAGAGTGCTTGTATTGTCAATATTATATTTATTAAAGTTGCCACTGACACCCCCATTGAAGGAATAGACACTGTCGAAGGGCAAGGTATAGTTTGTTTGTCCTGTTAATGTTTGGGTATTGGTTCTGCTCTTTTCATTTTGTATCGGATCCGTGGCAAGAATGATGAGGCCAGTGGGGTTGTAATATACATTGTGGTAATCGGTGGAGGAAGTATTATCCAGGCTCTTGTAATATTTCAGCTCCACTTCATAGCCATGCTGGGTTTTTTTATCGAACTTATGCTTGTAAAACAGCGAGGTGGTCAGGCCGTCACTATTGGTGTTCGGATTGGTAAAAGACCGAAAAACACTCGTCGGCACATCATTGGCATAATTGTAATTCCAGGCATCCCCACTGGTTTTATTTCCGGTTCCGTTGTAAGAAACATTCAGGTTCAGGTTATTAAATTCATTCGGGTCGTAAATCAAGCCTACATTCACATTCCTGTTATTCCATTTTAGATCCTGAACACTATTCCGTTTCAACTCATTAACCCCCGCAATACGATCCATATTTGTATTGATGTCGAAGTTTTGTGTCATACCATTGGCAGCAATATAGTAGGATATTTTTTCCAATCCATAATCCAGGCTTGCATTTCCCCTGGCCATATAAGCATCCTTCCCAACAGGCAATGCCATGACACCTACCGTTCCTTTGAGACCAAACCGCATGGCAGGATTCGTCACAATATTAATAACAGCATCCACATCGGCATCATATTTACCTGACGGACTGGTTATAACTTCCATCTTATCCACCTGCGAAGGATGCAGTCGTTTCAGGTATTCCTTATCCCGGGTTACTCCGTCCACTTCAATCTTAATGTTCGACTTTCCATTCACGGTGATGCCCTCATTCAAATAGTCAACCTGCACGGAGGGTACTTTACGAAGAACATCCAGTCCATCGGTTGATGACTTTTTAATGCCATCGGGTATTCCGTAAACAGTCCTGTCACCAAGTTCGGTCACTTTTACTTTTGATCCGTTCACCACAATTTCTTTGAAGCTGTATGTGTTTGGATCCAGGGCTATAGTACCCAGATTATTCATCATACCTTTCTTTTTGGGAACAACACTCAACCGGGTTTTATAAACCAAATGTTTCACTCTGACGCAATACGTTTTAATGGTATCCCCTTTATAAAACACAAAAAGTCCTTCCGAGTTCGATTTCGACAGCTCAACAGAGCTGCTGTCAGGTAGCTGTAATAGCTCCACACTGGCTCCCACCACCGGTTTTGTTGTTTCCTTATCAGTCAGGTTTCCTGTGATGATTTGTCGGGCATGTACATTTAAGGCAATCAGGCACAGTAGCACCATGAAAATTTTAGTCTTCATTCTTATCTATTATTGACAATTGATTCCTATTCTTATTTCACCATGATGGATTCCGACTGAGAATCTACCGCCATAGGTATCTTCATCTCAGTGCCATTGTTCTTCATGGTGGCAGTCCCGTCAATATGTCCTTTTGACGTACTTTTCAATAAGAGTCCCGTTGGCGTATCCAGAGTGCCATCAAAAGTCATGGTTCCCTTTAATTCCTGCGTCATTTGGGCAGAAGGATCGTTTGAGGGCAGCGATTCTATTTCGGTTTTACCGGATACAGTCGCCAGATTGTTCTCAACGCCCTTTAGGGTAAACGTGTTAAGAGCCATCATAGACACATTGCCGGCTACCCTGAAGTAAGAGGTTTCCCAGGTATCGCCTGTTTTCACAGTTGTTTCGGGCAGGTACGCAAATAAAGGTTCTATCATGCTTTTTACTGCCGATTCCTTTAATAGTCCATCTGCTTGTGTCTTGGCCTGATCCCTTTTGGTGGCAGGTATGGAATCCAGCACAAACATCACACTGTCTTTAAACTTACCGTAGTTTACAAAATCCACAAACTTACCGGCGGTCGATATCTTTGCAATGATCTTATACTTGCTCATTTTGTTCATAATCTTTTCCAGAGGATCGTTGCCTGCAGGCTTTGCCGAATTGGTCTCCTTAGTGAACATAGGCGAAATGATTTTCGAGGCAATAGTATCAAATTTAAATTCAATGTCCATAACTTCATTCTCCTGCCGAAGGACCTTGTAACTAATCACCGTGTTGGAATAAACATCCATTTTAAACGACTGCCCGTTGGCTGTTTGTTGAATGGCCTGCTTACTGGTACTTTTAATGGTGTACACTTTCCCTTTTTCAAGGTTTAACTTAAAGCTGGCAGGGGTTTGTGCCAGGACAGAAATACCCAAAAAAGCTAAAAAAACAGTTGTGATAATTGTTTTCATTGTGTAAATTGATTTGTTAGTTTATAGTATTGAAATTAAATTAAAGTTTTCTGATGTTCGGGTTTTGCGGAATGATTATTCAAGTAACAAACAGGACTTCCCGATTGTTTTTTTACTTACAGCCAGACCCAATATCTTGTGATGTTCAGGATAAAGCAGGATGTTTATGCAATCTTTTATAAATCAAATGCAGCTAATACAATCCCAATTCTTAAAAAGCACCAAAGTTAAGATATTATTGTTATTTATAACATTTCTATTAACATTAATTATTCTTTTGCGACCGTTCGCTTCAAATGTGGCTATCCTTTCTTTTTACTCGGTATATTCATTTAAATCGTAAATATCTTTCTCCAGCCTTTCAATTTTCCCTTTATCTATTTTCCGTCGTTTATAGCCCAAAGCCAATGAAAAACCAGCCACAACAACCAGGAAAAATATATTATAGAAATCAAAATTAAGACTTTTCCAACAAATCAATAATAAACCCGTACAAGACATTGGAAAATACATTAAACTAAATTTTCGTTTAGATTCAAAGAATCCCTTAAATTCAGTCACTTTCCGCACTGATTCAATTATTGAATCAGTACTCAAATCTACTCCTTTTAAAGCCGTAAAGCATTTAAATTTCAGGTAACTCACAACTACAATAAATATAAGTATCAGCAAACAACCGATTATAAATTTCGCATCAATATTTTCAATCCTGAAATTATCGTGCAATAGCAGGATTAATATTACAGGAACCAGGAATAAAGAAAAGAAACTTCTGTATTTCATCCAGTTCAATTTTTTCTGTGGCTTTTTTGAAAGTGTATCCATAATGAGCTTTTTATTAAGTTTTTCGAGATTATCAAGTTTACTGTCGTACTTCTGCCAGATAGTTTTTAGTTCTTCTATTTCCATGATTTTAAAATTTAATTGTTAGACAAACAGTTTTTAAGTTTCAGTTTGATCCTGCTTATTTTTGTGGCCACATTGGTTTTAGTCAGTCCGATAATTTCAGCTATTTCTTCATACGATGTGTCATCCAGAAATAACAGAATGATCGCCTTGTCCACATTTCCCAATGTGTCGATGGCTCTGTATAACTGGTCATGCAATTCGACCATTGTATGATCCGTATCATTAGCAATGTCGGGAATCCAGTTTGTATATTCAATCCTTTTGGCATGTTTTATGGATTCCCGAAACCAGGTAATGGCCGTATTTAAGGATACCCGGTAAATCCAGGTACTGACTTTCGACTTCTGCTGAAAATTTGGATAGGCTATCCATAAGTTTGAAATAATATCCTGGAACAGGTCTTTTACATCATCTGCCTGATCGCAATACATATGACTGACTTTATAAATCAGCTTTTTATTGTCCTCAATAATCTCTATAAAATCAGTTTGTAGTGTATCGTTATCCATTCTGACGTTTTTAATTTTGAAGTATTAGTCGTAAAAGGGAGTTAAAAATCACACGAAAGAAGAATTATTTTTAGTATCAGGTCTATTTCTCCGGCAGATAGCTGCTACTACCTAATTGGAATAATATATTATCCTGTTTTATTTCTTGATATAATACTACTTTACAGTAATTAAAAATAAGGGAATAAGGGCAGATTAATGCGGCATTAAATTTGCCACTAAGGGTTAAAAAATAAAAATAAGGTTTTTTGCCTATACAATGCCAAAAAAACAATTGATTATTAGCAAGCTACAACTAATTATTTTAGTAGATTTAAATATAAGTACGTGAAAGTAAAAACCTTATTTTTATTTTTTAACCCTACTATATAACTAGTCGCAATATAATATTAATCAGATGGTTATAAATTTAATTTTTCATTCCTTCATTGTTTTTCTTATTGATGTTCGATCTCTGATCGTTGGAACATACTCGTAAAGCTGTACCTCAATACTAAATAAAAGAAAAACCTTATTTTCTTGTTCAACCTTAGTAGCCAGATTATAACCAATAAACACAACCTTATTCTTTGTTTGATTTATTCCATTGAATATTCTTATCAAAGAATAAGGTTTAATATTGAGGGTTAAAATTACTACTAAGGTTTAGCAACTGAAAATAAGGTTTTAAATATAAGAGAAAAAATGTAAGAAAAAATAGGATTGAACAAGTTGTAAATCACTATTAATCAAAAAGCCATAAATTGCGATTTAAACCCTTTCTGGTTATCTTTATTGTTGTTCGATCTCTGATCGCGGAGACTTAGTAGAGATGTTAAGCAAAAATATCTACCCCTTATTCAAATTAAAATTACACGACAGTATTTATTTCCGTTTACTTAAGTTCTTATCAATCAAAAAGACCGCTCCCGGAAATTCTTCCTGAAGCGGTCTTTGTATAGGATAAAGCAATATTATGCCTTTTCGTTCATTTTCATCATGCCCATCATCTGGTTCACGGTTTTTTGCATACCATCGGTCGACGCATCCAGGAAGATAACATTCCCTTTTCCTGTTTCCCCAAAATGTTTGATGGTTTCCGTCCACATGCTGAACAACAGGAACGACGCATCCAGGTCAGCATCGGTCATTTCCTTGGCAGCCTGTGCCATTCCCTTGGCCACTTCTTCGCGGAACAAGGCAATCCCCTGTCCACGTTGCTGAGCAGCTTCCTTCTCAGCTAATGCCGATATCTTAATGGCGTTTCCTTCAGCCTCGGCAGCTTTGGTACGGGTAATCAACAAGGCCTGACCCTCATTCTCGGCAGCTGCCTTCAGGTTGTTCGAAGCCACCACGCGGGACATCGACTTGATAATCTCTTCGTCAAAAGTGATATCGTTTAGCTGGATATCGATCATATGAAAGCCCCATCCTTCAAGTGTATCATCCAAATGTTTCTTTACTTCCATGATAATCTCGGTACGAAGCCCCAGGATTTCAGCCTGTTTCTTGGTAGCCACGAAACTACGGATCGTTCCTTCAATGGTACGGATCAACGCCTGCATAAAGCTACGTTCGTCAACAAATTTGAAAGCCACGTTTTGAATTGTTTCGTCCGACTGGTTAAAAACCGCGTACAGCAACATGGCCTTAAAATACACATTGGCCTGATCCTGCGATACAGCCTGGAATTCCAACTCCGCCGAACGGTTCTGGATACTGATGCGTTTGTACACCATCTCTATTAAAGGGATCTTGAAATTCAGCCCCGGAGCCATGATGCGCCGGTACTTTCCGAAAACGGTAATAACCGCCACATTGCCCTGATTCACGGTAACGAAACCGGAGGCAATAACAATCAGAGCAAAGACTCCGATAACAATAAAAGGAATTGATTCCATGTAATTTGTGTTTAATGAATACTATGTTTACGCTATAAAATTTTATACTAACTTGATTTATAGTTCTGAATGCTTACTGAGAGCCTCACCCTGAGTGAGGCTAACCTGAGTTCAGGACAAGGAACGAAGTTACATTACAATGAATAAGCTATTTAAATTTGCCGTCAGGCAATCAATATCCATAGAAAAGATCAATACTACAAGAAACGTTGTCCGTAGGACATGAACAGATGTTGGATTGTATATCTCCTACGGAGAAAAGACCGGTACTATTTAATGAATCTATGGATATACAACTCCTAACGGAGCATATTAATTAAAAACTTTATGATTCTTAACCCGAACTCAGGTTAGTAAGTCAACCCTCCACTGTGTAATAGAGACTGCATTCTCTACTCGATCATTGAATCCGGATCTTCCAACACGGATATCTCCTGTTGTCCTAATTCCAGGTCTATCATAGCCGATTTACGTGTCGGTCTTTTAATAACCATCAGGACAACCAGCAAACCGGCATACACCAGAAAATTAGCATTATTGGTTATAAAGATAGCTATCAGGGCAAACATGGCAGGAGCTTCCAGCAAAGCATACCGGATAATCAATGATTCCCTGTATCCTGCCAGCTTGGTTTTCAGATTCGTAATTTCCCGTAGCGCATTCAATTTAAGCCTGTAAGTTACATTGCTTGCCACAATTCCGGCTATAACCAATCCGGGGATAAAATAAACCAGAATTCCGGCTAAGTCCGACTCCAGATCCGGGTGTTGAAAATCAGCTACAAAAAAGTAGACTACAATGCCAAACAAAACTAAGCCCAGCACCATAGCCAGATGTATACATGCAATAATTTTAAAAAAATCTCTTGATGATTGTTGAGTATTTTCCATATCTAATAATTGTCTGTTATTTAGGATTGACTTTTCAATCAATCCCTGTTATGTGTTAAGATTTTGTTTTAAAGGTTGGGGTATCAATTAGAATAATCCTCCGCAAAAATACATATTATCCCTGTACATTTAACTATTTTGCAAAAAAAATAATTAACTTTTATTCTCCGGTTTAAAATTTCCGGGGGGTTCCTTCCACTTCAGTTCGAAAAGGCAGCATCCTGAACCTATTACCTTCCATAAAAAGAATAAAGGCTATATCCCAATTATAGCAAGACCGTGGTCACCCCTATCATCGCCACCCGGCAGATGGAATTTCTGTAATCCTTTTGATAAAATAGATTTTTCAGTAGATTAATAACCTTATTCATTCTCTTTCTCTTATTACAGTTCTAATAATTCCGGAATATTGTCATCCTGAGAGTACTGTCTTATCATACTAATAACTGATCTATTTCTTAATTTTAATACGGATATAACTTAGATATCATATATTATTAATGATATATAACATCTAAGTTATATCTATATTACATCTAAGTTACATCTATATTACATCTATATCAAAACGGCGACATCATGATGAATGGTTCGTGATTAAAAATCACCTGAAACAGGATACATTCGGATTTTAGATAATCAGGGAAAGAACGGATTCAGCGGGAAAAAATTAAAATCCGGAGAATTAAACCACAACGCTTTAGTCAAATGGATCTTATGGCAAATTACAACGAAAAACAGATTAAAACAGGAAATTTGACAGGAAGGGGTTCATCGCAAAACAGGGAGACCCGATGGATTCTCGGGGATGTTTCCTGATTTTTCGGTGGATCGAAATAAACAGTAGAGGTACTGATCATCCCTGTTTGAATGTATAAAACCAGACAGTTAGGAGTATCAACCGGGGTGATGGCATCTGACTGGAATGAGCGTTACGGATTTGAGTGGAAAGTTATTTCTTTTCGTATGCCAGCATCTTCTTTTTGCATTCCATTCCCCAGCGGAAACCACCCAGCGTGCCATCGGTCCTAATCACGCGGTGACAGGGAATGAGGTAAGCAATGGGGTTGGCACCAATGGCTGTTCCCACAGCACGTACCGCTTTGGGACGACCGATCATTTCGGCAATCTGGGCATAGGTAGTGGTCTTTCCGGCAGGAATCTGTTGCAGAGCATCCCAGATAGAAAGTTGAAATTCAGTACCTATCAGGTTTAATACAGGCTTTGAGCCATTTTCAAAAATCTGATGTACCAGACGGCCAGCCTTATCTTCATTGAGTTTGAAATCGACATCGGGGAAGCGGTTATCCAGATCGGAATAGGCGCTTTCGTGTGTTTCAGGAAAAGTAAGCGCACAAATACCATCGTTTGAAAAAGCAATGCAGCATTCTCCAAATGGTGTGCTGGAGAAACCATACGAAGGATTTGACTGTGGAGGTAATTGTCTCATAAGGGTTCGATTATGTATAGAAAAATGAAAGTGGGCGCAAATTAGATA
>Ga0302206_1000855_pt1 | contig 11673 bp, 10 predicted proteins | sample II_Fen_E2_1_FD_194581 | JGI IMG/M metagenome (GOLD analysis project Ga0302206, IMG submission 194581) | Peat permafrost microbial communities from Stordalen Mire near Abisko, Sweden - II_Fen_E2_1 | ecosystem: Environmental > Terrestrial > Soil > Wetlands > Permafrost | place: Sweden: Abisko...
TCTACATGTTCATTTACTGACACCTGAGCCTCATATTCATTCCCATTGACTGAATAATGATTCTTTTTCAACCACACTTTTAATACCTTTTTCATAAAATAGAAATTTAATTAAGCAAAGAGATGATGCATGTCATCTCTTTGCCGAATAATTTTAGAAGCTAACTTGTTTTGAATAAACTGAAGTGCCATAAGATACAACCACACTATAAGTACCTTTATTAAACATACTTGTAGGCAAGCTTAAATCAGCGGTAATTTCAGTGTCAACAGATGATTGATAAACAAGATTGCCTTTACTGTCTTTTATGGAGACTGTAGCAATTCCAATCGGAGAATTGAAGTTTATCATTAAGTCAGTTCCTACAATGTCAACAGTAATGGCATTAATGGCAAATTCAGAAATTGAATATGAGTTTGAATTAATGGTTGGGGTTGGAGGGAAATCACGCTTATCAATTGGATCACCTGCAAACACAAATTGACTAAATACTAAAGTTGCTAAAATTACAAACTGACCGATAGGTCTACTAATTAACTGTTTCATAAAATTTAATTTTTTTGAGAATTGAACATAGGATTTTTCTGGTGCTAAATTAGATAGTACCTGTGTATTCAACAAAAAAATGACAAAATTAAATTAGGACAAGGCGTTTTTCAACTAGCAGATTAACAGCGTTTTGCAATTTGTTAATCGACAATTTTTAGGACAAGGCAAAAAAGAGTGAAAAAAACACACAAAAATGGAAGGTTTTCCTACAAGGATTTGGAGAAAGTATTAGTTTTCTGAAGAAAGATTCTGAAGCAATTGCTCCAGATCTTTTGTGCTTGTGAGTTTCAATTTTTGAGCCAACCGTTGTTTTAATTTATAAAAACTTGCCTGTTGGCATTCGAGAATAAGGATCATTTCATTTGTTGGGACATCCAACAATAAGAGCGAACACAAAATTAATTCTTTATGATTAATCTCTGAAGATTTTTCTTTTAATACAATAAATAAATTATTAAAAGTTTGATTCATTAATTTCTCAAAAGAGTTCCAGTCATCCAAATGTAGGCAAAAGGTATAAATCTCCTTATCAATTAATTCGCGTTCACTTAATGTGGATTTTTTATATGCTGCAGCTTTCGAAAGTTTATTTTCCTCTATTTTCTTTATCAGATTATCTTTAAGCAATACTTGTTTTTGTATTAATTTTGTTTCCGCGGTTTCCAATTGTTCTTCCTTGTTTTTATTCCTTTTACGCAATTGGGTGAAAATGTAATAACCAAGCAATGTAATAACCAATATAATTACCGCGAGTATAAACGAAAAATATTTCGATTTTACAACTGCACCCTTTGTTTCATGTATCTCTTCTAGAATAGTAGATTTTGTTTGGATTTCTATTTGCCGGACTGAATCTGTGCACTCTTGATATTTTTTAAAATAAGTACCCATGCTATCAAAGTTGCCACGTCTGTATTCTGTATTAGCCAATATTCTATAACATTCTCTTTGAATAAAGAATGTAGACGGATAATTAAATGCTAATTGAGAAAAATACATTGCCGAATCCAATTGATTTGTTTCAAAATAAGCATCTGCAATTATATAACACCTAATTGAATAACTAGTACCTCTAAAAGGATAAAGAAGGCTCTGTCTTAAAACATATTTCGCAGAATCATAATTTTTTAAATAGAAATAATTTATTCCTATTTCCTGAAAAGCAGCACCAATGACAGTAGAATCAGTTGTTTGAGAAATAGCTTTATTATAATACCAATGTGCCTTTTGAGGATTATTTAGAAATTTATAAACCCTGCCTATATCGATAAGTTTATTACATGCTTCTATTGAATCGCTAGCTTTCTGAAAATACTTTGATGATAATTCATATTTGAATAAGGACTCTTTATAATCCTTCTGAAATGCGCAGACATCTGCCATATCAGAATAAATTTTCCCTAAAAAATAAAAGTTATCACTATTTTGAAAAATATCCAGTGCTTTTAAATATAATCCGGTGGCTTTATCAAATTGCTGTGCTTTTTTATACAAGCGTGCTTTGTAATAATAGCTAATTGCCAGTTCTCTTTCCTTACTACTTTCCTGATAGTAATTTACCGAGAAATTAATAACAGAATCGGGTTGAAGTGTTTGATTGGTTTTATCGAGAGCCTGAAAGAGTAAAATACCATAGAAAGCTCTGTTATCTTTGGATAAGGTTTTCAGAGGAATACGATGTAAAAAAACAAGCGCTGAATCGGGTTTTTCTTTAAGCGCTTGTTCTGCAAGTTTTAAATCGATAGGCATGGAAGTGCAGCCTATTAGGAATAGACCACAAAAAAAAATAATTATTCGGATATTATGCAACATATAGTTTCATGCACAAAGTGTTTTTAGAAAACAAAGAATTTTTATGCAAAACTACAAATTAATATTCATTTACAAGCCCGATTCTACGGGCTTTTAGAGCAGAAAAAATACCAAATTATATTAAAAAATTCACTTCGAAGAAAAGATTAACAGATCAGGCAACAGCTAATGTAAAAATACTAACTTTGACGCCTTCAATTTGAAGAAGTGCTTTTATACATGCTTCAAGGGTAGAACCGGTGGTTAAAACGTCATCCACAAGTAAAACATGATTTCCCGTTAAGCTCTCCTTATCGCTTATCTGAAAAATACCTTCCGTATTTTCATATCGTTCGAAGACAGATTTTTTTGTCTGGGTAGTATTCTCACGAACTCTGATTAAGGTAGTGGTATCTTGTGGCTTTTGCAGAATCTGAGAAATTCCTTTTCCAATCCATTCACTCTGATTATAACCTCTTTTCCTGTATTTCTTAGGATGAAGAGGTACCGGGATTATCACATCAATAGCAGCAAAATCAGGCGATTCAAGTAAATCAGCAGCTGCATATTTCCCGAGAGTCTCACCTATTTGCTTTAAATCTTTATATTTAAGCGCATGCAGTAGTTTTTGAAACGGCGAACCCTTTTGGAAAAAGAAAAAAGCTGTTCCTCTGAAAATGGGAACTTTACCCCAAAAACGCTTTTCAATAGGATTATCTACACTTAAATGATAATTTGTTTTTGGAATATTGTGCAGGCAATTTAAACAAATCTGATGTTCGTTATTAAGCAAATTCTCCCCACAAACAACACATAAATCCGGATAAAGTAAATTGAAAAAATCAGAAAACGGATTAGATTTCATGATTTTAAATTGTTTTTAAGTTAGACTCATTAACAAATTCAAACCTTTTGGAATAAAAATAATTAAGCCAATTATTGCTGAGATAATAGCACTTATCAATACAGCACCTGCCGCGACATCTTTGGCTTTGCCCGCCAAATAATTATGATCCGGCGATACCAAATCTATAATATTTTCAATGGCGGTATTCATCATTTCCATCGAAATGACAAAACCAAAACAGAGTAAACATAAAAGCCATTCTTTGATGGAAATATCAAACAAGATACCACAGATTATCACCAGAGTTGCTACAACGCCATGAATTTTCATATTCGGTTCTGACTTAAAAACCGATTTAATGCCATTCCATGCGAACCCAAAACTTTTAATTCTCCTGTTTATAGTTTTTCTCATAAAATAAAATTGATAAATTGTGGATACAAATAACGTAAAAAAAATGCAATCTACAATTTTTATTGAAAAAAAAGTCTGACAAACATGATTGTTTATCAGACTTATAAATATCAGACGTGAATTTACTATGCTTTTACACGACCGAGGTAAGAACCATCTCGGGTATCAATTTCAATTGTTTCGCCTTCGGTGATAAACAATGGTACACGAACAGTGGCACCTGACTCTACACTGGCTGGTTTGAGTGTGTTGGTAGCTGTATCACCTTTCATGCCCGGTTCGGTATATGTTACTTTCATCTGAACTTTAACGGGCATGTCGGCATAAAGCACAGTATCGGTTGATGCATCAGATACAACTTCCAAAGACATTCCTTCAAGCAGAAAATCTACACCGTTTATCAAACTTTTGCTAATGGGATGTTGATCGTATGTTTCCTGATTCATAAAAATAAATTCGTCGCCTTCTTTGTAAACGAATTGATAAGCACGACGTTCTACGCGTACGTCTTCCAGTTTTTCACCAATATTAAAACGACGTTCAATAACGCGTCCATCTACTACATCTTTGAGAGTGGTGCGCATAAAAGTATTGCCTTTACCTGGCTTTACATGGAGAAATTCTACAACAAAATACAACTTTCCATCCATACGGATACAAGTTCCATTTTTGATATCTTGAGCATTCATCATAAAGTAAAATCTTATATATTATTTTTTAGGCTGCAAAAGTACAATTTTTATTCTAAACTTCAAAATTAATTGATATTCAATCTATTAAAAAGCCTCTGCTTTTTAAACAGAGGCTTTGGTAATCTTTTAATTTTATTGTTTCTTATTTCTCGTTTCGTTTCTGAACGTTGTAATAAATTTTCATTTGATTGCCTAGGATTTTTGTAAATCCTTTCACATCGTCAGCACTCCAGGCCCTGTTTACTTCGCCATATTCTCCAAAATCAGTTTTCATAAGGTCAAAAGTACTTTCAACACCTACCAATGTGTAACTGTAAGGGCGAAGTTTTACAATCACTGTTCCTGTCACATTTTGTTGCGAGCTTTGAAGAAATTGTTCAATATCACGCATCACCGGTTCCATATATTGTGCTTCGTGCAGAAACATGCCATACCAGTTACCCAATTGATCTTTCCAGTATTGTTGCCATTTTGTAAGCGTATGTTTTTCAAGCATTTTATGTGCATTGATAATCAAAAGTGGAGCTGCAGCTTCAAAACCAACGCGACCTTTGATTCCAATAATTGTATCTCCAATATGCATATCACGACCAATAGCGTATTTATTCGCAATTTCTTCCAACTGATTAATCAACAATACCTTGTTGTCATTTTTATGACCATTTACCGCACTGATTTCTCCATTTTCAAAATCAATGGTTACTGTTTCTTCACCTTGTTTTTCAATCTGACTCGGATAAGCCGATTCGGGCAACGTTTGCTCTGATTTCAGCGTTTCTTTTCCTCCAATTGAAGTTCCCCAAAGTCCTTTGTTGATGGAATATTCCATTTTTTTGAAATCTGCCTCAAAGCCATGTTCCTTCAAATAATTGATTTCATATTCGCGGGTCAGAACCATGTCGCGGGTTGGAGTCAGAATTTTGATTTCAGGAGCTAATACATCAAAAGTCAAATCGAAACGAACCTGATCATTACCGGCACCGGTACTGCCATGCGCTACATAATCGGCACCAATTTCTTTAGCATAATTAATAATGGCAATGGCCTGAAAAATGCGCTCCGAACTAACTGAAATAGGATACGTTCCGTTGCGTAACACATTCCCAAAAACCATATACTTAATACTCTTTTCGTAATATTCCTGAGTTACATCCAATGCTACGTGTGTTTTTGCACCCAGTCGAAATGCTTTATCCTCAATTACTTTTAATTCATCTGCACTAAATCCACCGGTATTTGCAACCGCCGTATGTACTTCGTATCCTTTTTCTTCTGCCAAATATTTCGCGCAAAAAGAAGTATCTAATCCTCCGCTAAATGCTAAAACAACTTTTTCTTTCATAATCTTAATGTCTGAGTAAAAGGTTGTGAAAACAACCAATCAACTAATTACCTAAATCAACTAATTTACTTTTCTATATCTTTTGCCGGATCGAACAACATGCCGGTACACAAACAATGTTTCCGCTCTGTTCGTTGCAAAATATCATAATTTACACAACTCTGGCATCCTTTCCAAAATGCTTCGTCATTTGTTAGTTCTGAGAAGGTCACAGGTTTATAGCCAAGTTCTGAATTTATTTTCATAACAGCCAAACCGGTTGTCAATCCGAATATTTTGGCATCCGGATAGCGTTGACGTGAAAGTTCAAAAGCTTTACGTTTAATTCGTTTTGCCAGACCATTTCCACGAAATTTCTCTACAACAATTAATCCCGAATTGGCAACAAACTTTTTGTTACCCCAGGTTTCTATGTAGCAAAATCCCGCAAACTCTTCTCCGCTTAACGCAATAATCGCTTTTCCTTCTTTAATTTTTTGCTCGATGTATTCGGGCGAGCGTCGGGCAATTCCTGTTCCGCGAACTTTTGCGGCATCAGCTATGGTGGTCAAAATTGTATCAACATATCCTAAAAAACGCTCATCAGCAATTTGTACCGTTATCTCATCAACGGTAATATCTTTATCCATGTTCAAATTTGAATGAATTTTTTTATAAGAAAACTCTTAAGGAGTAATTACAATGTATTCTAAATCCTTTTTGAAATACTCATTTCTTTCTATGATCGTTTTTTCAAAAAGGCAACAAAGATATGTAAATTGTACGTACCCGACAAGCGAAATTTCTTAGTGCCTTTATTCGGCAAATGTAATATTCAACATTTCGAGAATATCATCGCGGTTTATTCCTTCGCGCGGAATAACCAAAATGGTATCATCTCCTGCAATTGTACCAAGTACCTGCTCGGTGGCTTTATTGTCAATGTCCCAGGCAATAGCACTTGCATAACCGGGTTTTGTTTTCACTACGCCCAATTGACCTGAAAACTCCAGACTCAAAACCGCTCCATGTGCAATTAATGTATTAAATGCTCCCTGACTTGGAAGCGGTTTATTGTAGGACGGCAAAATATACTTGTAAGTTCCATTCGACAATGGTGTTTTTGCCACTTTCAGTAATTTTAAATCGCGTGACAATGTCGCCTGAGTTACTTCGCACTGTCGTTCGGTAAGCATTTTTAGCAATTCTTCCTGACTTCCAACTACGGTTGTCCGAAGAATTTCTGAGATAATTTGCAAACGGTTTCGTTTATTCTTCATAAATGTATAATTATTTAGATTTGCTGCAAAAGTAATCCATTTTTTTGTATATTCCAAAAGAATAACTAAATTTATTCAATATTTATTCTAAAAAGGCCAAAATATCAATTTATATGCATTTAAATTTCATTTTTATCGAATTAATATTCGATTTGATTGTATAAATATTGCATTGTTAATTAAAAGAACTATTTACAGCAAAAATCAGTTTTATTAATAATTTTTATTTCGCAGTAATGAATTATAATATCATAAGTCGTATCTTTGCAGGTCAAATTCAAAGATAACTTTTTGTTTGTATGTTATTGACTTACAACAATAACGATGTTCTTAAAACAAATTTTTGATTGCGAATTACAAATTAAAGCCCTCAATAAGCGAGGCTAATTATCAAAACTCATGTCGAAACAAGGAAATATAACAATAAAAGGTGCCCGTGTACACAATCTCAAAAATATTGATGTTGAAATTCCACGCAACAAACTGGTGGTAATTACCGGACTTTCAGGCTCGGGAAAATCATCGCTGGCTTTTGATACGCTTTATGCTGAAGGTCAACGTCGTTATGTGGAGAGTCTTTCTGCTTATGCACGTCAGTTTCTGGGACGAATGAGCAAACCTGAAGTTGATTACATAAAAGGAATTCCACCGGCAATTGCCATCGAACAAAAAGTAAACACACGAAATCCGCGGTCAACAGTTGGAACATCGACAGAAATTTACGAATACATCAAATTACTTTATGCCCGGATCGGGAAAACATATTCTCCAATTTCAGGTGAAATTGTAAAAAAACGTGAAGCACAGGATGTTGTGGATACTGCCATGAGTTTTGCTGATGGAACAAAATTGCTGGTTTTAACACCAATAATTGCTACTGCCGAACGTTCAATAAACACGCAACTAAACAGCCTGCAGCTTCAGGGATTTAGCCGCGTGGAAGTGAACGGTGAAACTTTGCAGATTGCCGATTTACTTAAACAATCAGCTAAAATTGAAGGTAAAGATATTTATTTGCTTATCGACCGTTTGGTGGTAGAACACACACAAACTGCCGTTAGCCGATTAAATGATTCGGTTGAAACTGCTTTTTTTGAAGGAAACGGGGTTTGTGTTCTTAAAATGTTCGGGAACAACGGAACAGAACTTCTTTATTTCTCTAAAAAATTTGAAGCTGATGGAATGCAATTCGAAACTCCTTCAGTTCACACTTTTAGTTTTAATAGTCCGATTGGTGCGTGCCCGACTTGCGAAGGTTTCGGTCGTGTCATTGGAATTGATGAAGATTTGGTTGTACCTAACAAAAACTTATCCATTTACGAAGAAGCTGTGGTTTGCTGGAAAGGTGAAGTGATGAGTGAATGGAAAAATCAGTTGATTCATTCTGCATCAAAATTCAATTTTCCCATTCACAAACCATATTACGAGTTAACCGATGAACAACGGCAACTTATCTGGACGGGAAACCGATATTTCGAAGGATTGAATGCTTTTTTCAAACATCTGGAAGCCAATCAATACAAAATTCAATACCGCGTTATGTTGGCACGGTACCGGGGAAAAACAATTTGTCCGGAATGCAATGGAAGTCGGTTAAAAAAGGAAGCTTCATATATTCGTATTTCAGGAAAATCAATTTCAGAACTCGTATTGATGTCAATCATTAAATTGAATGATTTTTTTGAAAATATTCAATTGGATGAACAAGATGCCGCTATTGCCAAACGATTATTAATAGAAATAAACAATCGAATCCATTTTTTAATGGATGTAGGATTGGGATATTTGACACTAAATCGCCTTTCAAATTCACTATCAGGTGGTGAAAGTCAGCGCATTAATCTTGCCACTTCGCTCGGAAGCAGTTTAGTGGGCTCGTTGTATATTCTGGATGAACCGAGTATTGGTTTGCATTCGCGCGACACACATTTATTGATAAAAGTTCTGAAACAATTGCGTGATTTAGGAAATACGGTGGTGGTGGTTGAACACGATGAAGAAATTATGCGCGCCGCTGACTATATTATTGATATTGGGCCTAATGCCGGACGTTTAGGTGGAAAAGTTGTTTTCGAAGGTTTGCCCGATTTAAGTAAAACCGGCATTAAAAATCTGATTTCCGGAGATATTGAGAATTCTTATACTTTAAAATACTTAACCGGTAAAGAACAGATTGAAACTCCGTTGCATCGGCGGAAGTGGAATAATTATATTGAAGTTTTTGGGGCACGTGAGAATAATCTGAAAGGAATTGACGTGAAATTTCCATTGAATGTGATGACGGTTGTAACCGGTGTCAGCGGCTCGGGAAAATCTTCATTGGTTCGGAATGTTTTCTATACGGCACTAAAAAAACATTATGGTGGTGTTGCCGATCGTACCGGCCAGTTTGGAACGCTGAAAGGCAGTTTGCATTTGGCAAAAGATATTGAATTTGTAGATCAAAACCCAATTGGGCGCTCGTCACGCTCTAATCCGGTGACGTATATAAAAGCATACGATGAAATTCGGAAACTATTTGCCGATCAGCAACTTTCAAAGCAAATGAATTATTCTGCGTCACACTTTTCGTTCAATACAGAAGGCGGTCGTTGCGAAGAATGTCAGGGCGAAGGAACGGTAACGGTGGAAATGCAGTTTATGGCCGATTTGGTGCTGGAATGCGAACATTGCCACGGTAAACGATTCAAACAAGATGTGCTTGATGTTCAATACAGAGGTGTGAACATTTTTGATGTATTGCAAATGACTGTGAATCAGGCTATCGAGTTTTTCTCTGAAAGTACCGGCAATACCGAAAAGAAAATTGTAAAACGAATGAAACCGCTTCAGGATGTCGGAGTAGGATATGTAAAACTCGGACAATCGAGCAGCACACTTTCAGGCGGTGAAAGTCAGCGTGTAAAACTGGCTTCGTTTCTGGCCAACGAAAAACCTGAACCAACTATTTTTGTGTTCGACGAACCAACAACCGGTCTTCATTTTCATGATATAAAAACGTTGATTAAAGCCTTTGATGCGTTGATTACCAAAGGACATACGGTAATAATCATCGAACACAATATTGAAATTATCAAGTGTGCCGATCATATTATTGATATTGGCCCAGAAGGTGGTGATAACGGTGGAAATCTGGTTTTCGAAGGAACTCCCGAGAAAATTATTGATTGTAAAAACTCATATACCGGGAAATATCTGAAAGAGAAAATGAATTAAAATCAGGTTGATTATTTATTGCTAATTCATTGATTTAAACATTTTTTTCTAAATTCGATTTAAGACTTCAATGCCAAAAAGTTAAAAACAAATAACCTAAAGGCAATCATGGTGTATAAATGATGTTTTAACCATGAAATAAATCTATCTTTGTTCACGTTTTAAATAAAAATATCAAAATGAAAAAAACGCCGAAAATTCCTTTGCTGGTTGTACTTTTATCTATTGCAACATTGATGAATGCTCAGACTTACCGACTGGAAGTTGGATATAATAATCCCGACAGAACCGGTGTTGGTTACAGCAACACTTATTTTAATGGAATCAGACTTGGAGGAACCGCCGAATTTGATTTGAAAAATAATTTAAGTTTGCTTACCGGAGCTTTATACAATTTCGTTTATTCCAACAAAATTCAGGGGTATCCAAATTCAAAATCAGTTACTTACTTGTCTTTTGGACATTTTATAGATATTCCGCTGCGCATTACCTACACATATCCACTTACTAAAGATTTAAAGGTTTTCGGTTTTGCCGGACCAAATCTGAATATCGGTTTGGGTCAAACCATGAAAACAACATCGACGGTTAGCTCTATTCCCGATGCATTCTCCGATTTGTACAAAGACGCTGTATTGAACAGACTTAATTTTCAACTTGGCGCCGGTGGTGGTGTTCAATGGAAAACTTATCAGTTTAAAGCCGGTTATGATTTTGGAATCAACAACCTGAACAAATTCAGTGGTACTGGCAATTTATATCAAAAAGGCTGGTATGTTTCAGTTGCTTATCAATTTTGAAAAAACTTCATTCAATATTTATAATTAAAAGACTAAACACAGAATGAGTTTAGTCTTTTTTCATTAAAATTATAAGCATAATATCTTTATTTCATTGGATTATGATTATTTTTGCATAATTTTCAATCCAAAAAGTTTTAAGTCACAAAATGCAACTTTACTCTATTTTCCTTCGACATTCGGTAATTTGTACTGACAGTCGCCTTTGCCCCGAAGGCTCCTTGTTTTTTGCTCTCAAAGGTGAGAATTTCAATGCCAATGCTTTTGCACTATCAGCTTTGATAAAAGGATGTGCTTATGCGGTAGTTGATGAAGCTCAATATGCTATTGATGAACGGTTTATTCTTGTAGATAACGTGCTGGAAACTTTGCAACAACTTGCAACTTACCATCGCAAACAATTGGGAACCAAAATTATAGGAATTACAGGAACTAATGGTAAGACTACTACCAAAGAACTGATAGCTTCAGTGCTTAAAGAGAAATTTGATATTCTTTACACGCAGGGAAATCTGAATAATCATATCGGTGTTCCGTTGACTTTGTTGCAACTAGAGCCGGAGCATCAAATTGCAGTGATAGAAATGGGTGCAAATCATCCGGGCGAGATAAAAGCACTTTGCGAAATTGCTTGTCCCGATTATGGCATTATCACCAATGTTGGGAAAGCGCATTTGGAAGGTTTCGGATCGTTCGAAGGTGTGAAGCAAACCAAAGCCGAATTGTACGATTATATTTTTGAAAACGGGAAAGCAATTTTTAT
>Ga0302206_1000860_pt1 | contig 11643 bp, 9 predicted proteins | sample II_Fen_E2_1_FD_194581 | JGI IMG/M metagenome (GOLD analysis project Ga0302206, IMG submission 194581) | Peat permafrost microbial communities from Stordalen Mire near Abisko, Sweden - II_Fen_E2_1 | ecosystem: Environmental > Terrestrial > Soil > Wetlands > Permafrost | place: Sweden: Abisko...
GATCATCAAGGCAAACAATTGGAGAACTTTCAGCCGGGAACACGCATAGAAGCAAGTTTAACTATTTTTGCCGAAGGAACCCGCGGAAGCCTTACCAAGCAGCTTATTGCGAAGTATGATTTACAAAAAGGAAAAAACGTACAGGTATATTCCTTAGGGTGTAAGGAATTATGGTCGGTACCTGAGGGAAATATCAAGCCCGGTGAGATTTACCATACCATGGGTTATCCGCTCAACCTGTATGAATTCGGTGGTGGTTTTGTATACGGCTTAAAGGATAATAAAGTAGCCGTAGGGCTGGTGGTTGGGCTCGATTACCAGGATCCAACCTTTGATGTCCATGATGCTTTCCAAATATGGAAAACAAATCCTTTTATTACCAAGATTCTCAAAGGGGGTAAATTAGTGGAATATGGCGCCAAGACACTTCCGGAAGGGGGCTATTACTCCATTCCAAAACTTTATGTGGATGGTGCACTTATTGTCGGAGACAGTGCAGGATTCCTGACTATGCCAGCCCTGAAAGGTATCCATCTGGCCATCACTTCAGGTATGTTAGCTGCCAAAACAGCAGTGGCAGCATTGGGGAGTAATGATTATTCCGAAAAGATATTGCGCGAATATGACTCGCTCATAAAAAACAGTGTGATTTACAAGGACATGTATCCTGTCCGTAATTTCCGTCAAGGTTTTTCCAAAGGCTTAATAGCGGGTGCATTCCATTTTGGAACACAACTTATAACCGGGGGTGCAGGATTCTTTGGTAAGCTGAAAGCACATTTGGATAGTGAAGCAACCCGAAAATTAAACGAACTTAAGTATAAACCTTTTAAAGAAAGATTTAAGGGTAAACTGGAATTTGACAAAGTACTTACTTTCGATAAAGCGACAGATGTGTTTTATACAGGGGTTAATCATGATGAACAACAGGTTCCTCATTTGCGAATCAACAATCCTGCTACGTATGAAACCGTGAATATCAAACAATACGGTGCACCAAGCCAGTTCTTTTGTTCTGCCGAGGTATATGAGCTTCATACAGACAAACAGGGTCATCAGGAAATAAGGATCCATGCAGAGAACTGCCTGCATTGCAAAACCTGTGATATCAAGTCCCCGGGTGATGGTATCACCTGGATGGTACCTAACGGTGGTAACGGACCTGAATTCCAGAATATGTAATGGTGACTACAACAGGCACAGCAGAACACAATATCAATTAAAAAAAAGTAACTACAAATGGCTTTGACAATTATAAGTTTAATAAAACAAGTTCCTCTTCCTACTGAAATGCGTATGGGTGAAGATGGGTTAATGGATCGTACAAAAGCGAAGTCAATCATCAATATCGATTGCCAGTTTGGTCTTGAAGCCGGATTACAACTCAAGAAACAGTATCCTGATGCTAAAATGGTGGTTTGCTCCATGGGGCCTCCCTCCTTTGAAGTAGCGTTACGGACAGCCGTTTCCATGGGGTATGATGAAGCCTACCTGTTATCCGACCGGAAACTAGGTGGAAGTGACACGTACGCTACCGGACTGGCACTTTCCACTATGCTGAAACACCTGGGGTATACAAAGGATGCCAAGGAACCTTTTATCGTCCTGGCAGGTCGCCAGACAAGCGATGGAGATACTGCCCATGTGCCTTCTCAGGTAGCCGAGAATCTGGGAATCCCCCAAGCTACCTTTGTAGAAAGTATTAAAGCCGATGGTGAAGGAAATGTAATTGCCAAGCGAATTATTGAAGGGGGCTATCAGATGATGAAGTTACCCATGCCATGTACAATATCGCTTACTCCTACCGGCATTCCTCCCCGTAAGCCATCGTTGACAGGAGCCATAAAAGCACGAAACCTTCCGATTACCGTTTTTGGAATCGATGATATTGGTTTGGGTACTGAAAAGATCGGTATCAACGGCTCTCCGACCATTGTTGCCAATGTGGTAAACATTGTAAGTGAAAGAGCACCGGTTATTATGTCCGAAGGCCATAATGAAACTACATTAGTGGAAAGCTTGGTTGCTAATTTAAAAAAAGGTAGAAATATCCTGGAGAAAAAAGAAATAGTAGAAAAGAAAGCTGTGGAAAAACCTGAGTTTCCTTTTTATGACAACCGGAATGGATCTAAAGGAATACTTACCTGGGCGGAAATTACCAATGGTAAAATATCCCGTCCTTCCATTGAATTGCTTACACCGGCACGCAAGTTAGCCAACCAACTTGGGAATGATACAAAAATAATGACCCTATTGATTGGCAAGGATGTAAAGGGGTTGTCACAAACACTCTTTGAACATGGTTCGGATGAAGTGATCGTGGTGGAAGACGATAAGCTGGAAGAATACCTGGTACTTCCTTTTTCATCCATTTTTGCCCAGGTGATAAAAGAGCGGAAACCGGAAATAGCTCTGTTTGCTGCCACCACATCTGGACGTGAACTGGCACCCCGCATAGGCGTTAAAACAGGCAGTGGTGTTACAGCAGACTGTACCGGACTTGAAATAGGCGAATACGTTAACCGCAAAGAAAAAGTTATCAATAAACCCATTCTTCATTCACGTCGCCCAACGTATGGTGAAAGTAAGCTTGCAACCATCTTAGGTTTTGTGTATCCACAAATATCCACTGCACGTGCCGGTACCTTTGAAGTGCCGCCAACTGTGGAAGGCAGAACAGGAGTTTTGTCTTCATTTGTCCCAAAGCTCAGTAAAAACGACTTTATCGTAGAGATATTAAAAACTGTACGTGACGAAGGGGTATTGCAAAATCTTTTCGAAGCAGACGTCATTGTATCCGGAGGGCGTGGTGCTACCGGTGATGGACTGAAGTTGATAAAGAAACTGTCGGAAGCTCTCAAAGCACAGGGTGTAAAGGCTGAATGGGCCTGCAGCCGTGTGGTGGTAGACGAAGGAGTAGCTGAATATGCTCATCAGATAGGTCAAACCGGTAAAACGGTACGTCCGAAATTATATGTGGCTGTCGGCATTTCAGGAGCTATTCAGCATATAGCAGGGATGAAGGAGTCAGAAAAGATAATTGCTATCGATCATAACCCCAAAGCATTTATTTTCCATTATTCCGATTTCGGTATTGTAGGGGAATATGAGGACATACTACCCGAACTGATTGAACGGGTTAACAACGGATATACATTTGGAATAGAAGCTGCCAGTCATTAAATTGTTTTTGGTTAGTACCCTAAGAAAGTATTTTTTTATAGTGGAGTTGCCTGAGAATAAATTCTCAGGCAACTCTTTTTTTTATCTTTTAAACCGCTAAACAACCTTGATTCATGAATCAAAAACAGATTCAATTAAAAGAATGGAGTAATTCTGATCATGTTTTCTTAGTTTTATCTCTTTTTATTTTGGCTATTTCAACGAGCCTTAACATGCTTCCGTTTTAATCATAAAGGGGAATCAAAGAGGGTTTCTATAGGGTTGAGAGAGGGTTCATTGAGGTTTACCCCTCCTAACCCTCAATGAACCCTCTCTCAACCCTCAATGAACCCTCAATGAACCCCCTCTCAACAGTGACAAAATACAGGACAAAACCCTCCGATATTTCGGGTGTCTTCAGAAAATTGATTTTATCGATACAAGCGTCATTTAGTCTTTATTGATTTCAGAATGGAAAGTAAAAATGCCAAAGTTTTCATTAATTTGAAAGTGCATTTATAAAGTTAATATTTCTTTTATTTAACTACATACAATTCAGCATAACTTTTGATATTAAAATTTGGTTTAATTAAATCAAATTTGTACTTTTGGGAATCAAAATAGTTTATTAAAGTATTCTTGCCAATGTTGCTTATGTATATTAATAAATAATCGAATACTAAAGGGAAAGATTACAATACCCATTTGATAGAAAAAATACGATCCGATCTATCCAGAATAGAATTCAAAAAATGAGTTTAATATTATCCGGTTAAATCTATAATCCCGGACGAAGATTCATTTAAATTTCAGCATAGAAAAAACACTTGTAAGTAACTCTGATTACGAAAGAACAGTCTGGAACCTCGCAGAATAAAATGCATATACCTACATCCCGAAATGAAAGGAATAATTATAATTACAATATTATTTTTCAACATAATCCAGCTATATTCGCAGTTTAAAAAAGGAGAAAGCTTTTTAAGTATTAGTGGCATGTATTCAAGAGGTACAACAGAAAGCGGCGTAAATTTTAATACCACCTTCGTTAAAGAAGAATACATCAATAGCGGAATGTCACTTTCTGCAGTTATTTCAGATTGTTTTCTGATTGGAGCGGGACTGGATTATAATAATAAAAATGAAATCCGGAATTCCAACTTATTAATAACGGACAAGTATTTTCAGGCAGAAGAAATGAATTTGAATTCTAGTATTTTAGTTCCGAATATTTATGTAGGGTATTATTACGGAATCACCAGGGAATTATACTTCAATACGAATCTAAAACTTCGGTTTGGTGAAAATACCATAAAAGTAAACGGGCAACAGGAATTAACGACTCTTCTAAATACCTCATCAGATATCAATGTTTATCCGGAAAAACTCATTACTACTTATAAATATAAAACGAAAGGAAATTATTTCAGTACTTCTATTTTACCAGAATTCACTTACTTTGTTACGAATAAGATAGGCTTAACCCTTGGAATAGGAGGCATTGAATATGCTTTGACGAAATGGGATACTAAAAATTCGACTTTTGTACTCAATTTTAATCCTAACAACTGGCAAGTTGGACTAAAAATGCAGTTTTAGCTGGATGCCATTTAAAAAAGTAAATTAACTTTGTATTGAATAAAGGTCAGATAAGAATTCAACCAAAACTTCCGGACAAATATGTCTAATTCCAAAATACACTCGTGTTTATGAGAACTGTCAGGCTATTTATTTATTATTTTGGTGTCTGCATGTTAGTACTTTCTTTACCGGGATGCTCACCATATTATGCATTTGGGAATAGCGGAATAGAGCCCATAGTATTTAACAAGCCACTCTATTCTGATTCGGTAAAAGTCGCTACTTATATCGGTGGCAAATATACACAGACAGTTGACAGTGCTTATGATCAAAAAGGGGAAAAGAATTATTTCGGCCAACTGTACTGGGCACAAACACATACGGAAAAATGCTACAACTATTCTTACGGTGCCTTTGTGTACCTGGGTTCGTATAAAGTGACTGCAGTAGAAAATTACAATGGGAATAAATCCTATTATGGAGGAGGATTATCAGGAGATTTTAATTTCAATCTTCCACTTAAAACGGTCGATATCCGCTTCATTGGAATAAAGGGCACTCTATTCTATGAAGACGGCGATTTTACCAGATTCCGGAGGATGGCTTCCCAACAAAATCTAATTTATGGGGTTAGTTCCAGTAAATTTTCATATAATATCAGTATGTTGCAGGGAATTAATTTCAAGTTAAAGAAAAGTACCATTGGTATAGACATTTCAAGCGGGATTACATATTTTCTAAATGACTCTCCCAGTTTTTTTACTAATTCCTTCAATATCCATTACACCTACAATCAGTATACAGCTTATTTTCAAGAAACAAGCAGCTATTTTGGTATCGGGTATGAATACGCCTTAGGGGTTAATTACAGAATTAAAGCCAGATAGCAGAAGTTACATGCGCCAGCTGGTATAGCAATAACTTACTAAAAAGCTCCTGAAAGAATAGATTGAAACTGAAAATCCAATTATCCAAGACACATAGAGCTTAAACACCGGCTTAAAGAAAAACTGAGCCTAATAAAATGAACCGTTACATGTGACAAGTGTTTAAATTAAAATAATATTTACAATCAATGAAAAGAGTAATTCTACTTATCTCAATTTTATGTATTTGCTTCAATCCAGGCTGTTATTCAAGAGGTGGATTTAGAGGATTTCATTCATCCAGCCATAGTTTTCACTCATCAAGCAACAGCAGCCACAGCATGAACGGGAAATCTACAACACATGCGGTAGGCAATTCGGCGCATACAAATTCCGTGAGAAGTAACCATGGTATTGAAACCGGATTTAATCATTCACCCAGACCAGTCACTTTTTATAGAAACAACCCGAGCTACAGAATGATTAATAATCGATATTATCCGGTTTATCATCGTAGCCCAAATTCTTTATTCTGGTATTTTGTCATTCTAAATCACCGGACTCACAGGAACGATACTATCCATGCAAAATCGAAAGATGAACTGAATAAGAAGGTAAAATCAGTAGATACAGCATGGTGAAGTAAAATCATAATGAAAATACATTGAGAAACCGGATTTAGATGTCTTATATTTGTCTCAATATCAAGTGTCTGTAAAATAGCTAAATGCCAATGGTTATTTTGAGTCCGATCCAATCATGGGAATCTATGATATGCCGAATAGTAGAATTCTAGACAGGAAAGGATCATTAAAAGTTACTCCCTAAAATTATCAAAGGATTTAAATTCAATGCAAGGACATGTCAAAGCATGTCTTTTTTTTTACCCATAAAGTTCATTTTTGAAAAGTCAAGACAACTTGCATAACTAAAAGTGTGAAATATATAAGTATTTTTAAATATTATGTAATTTTCATGAAGCAATAAGCTCTAATTTTACATCACAATGATTCAGTTCTTATTATTCGTCAAAACAAAAAAAAACGATTTTAAATAGACAGGAAGAATTGTATTGAAATTATGAAATACTTCAAAAGTATTAAATACAAATGCTTTATTAAATAATTCAAAAATGGAAAATCAAATTGGAATTAAACCGGAAGATTCAGTTCATGTAGCTGATTCACTTAACAAGCTTCTATCGGATGAGCATGTGCTTTACATTAAGACAAGAAATGCACATTGGAATGTAGTTGGACCGGACTTTGCTGCCCAACATAAATTTTTTGAAGGACAATATGGTGACCTGGAAATCATTATTGATCAGGTAGCCGAACGAATCCGTGCAATAGATCATTATACAGTAGGTACAATGGAGGACTATCTAAAACTGACACAATTGAACGAAAACTCCAGGGAGAACAATGATAGTCTTAGTTTTATCAAGGATTTATTAGAAGATCATGAATCAATTATTATAAGTCTTCGTGAAAACATAAGTCGTTTTGCAAATGATTGGCAAGATATAGGTAGCAGTGATTTTATTACAGGCTTAATGGAAACTCATGAAAAAATGGCTTGGATGCTAAGATCGCATTTACAATAATTCATTTCATTTAAAATGATTTGAATAATTAGGGGCATATATACATATGTCCCTAATTTTGTCAATGAATACACCATTTGGGTCAAAAAAAAATACTAATTTTGTATCCTGATAAATTAATTTAATACGTTTAAAATATCATTCATTTTTTACATACAAATTTCCATAATATTATTATCCAATGAAAACAAAATTCTTGATTCCAGCTTTACTCTTCTACACGGGAATTCTTTCGGCAGTAAGTTTGAATATAACAGTAACGAATCCGAATAAAGCGACTGTAAAGAATGCCCCTGTTGTCATTCAGTTGGATAAATATAAAAATATCCCTGCAACTAAACGTGCTGATCTGGCAGTTTATGTAAATGGGAAACAAATAAGCAGTCAACTTGACGATCTGAACAAAGACGGTATTCTTGATGAACTGGTATTTTTAGTTGATTTAAATGCGAATCAAACTTTACCTGTAACCGTAAAAACCATTCCGGCAAACCAACGTGTGAAGTTTCCAAAAGAAGTATACGCTGATATGATTTATAAAACGAATGATGGTAAAAAAGAATTTGTAAAAGAATTTTCATCTTCGAAGAACGACATGTACCGCAAGATGCATCATCATGGTGTAGCTTTTGAATCGGCTTTGATTGCTTATCGCATTTATTTCGATAACAAAAGCACCGTTGATGTTTATGCTAAAAATAAGCAACAATTAGAACTGGCAGTTACTGAATGGTATCCAACCGATGAACAAGCTGCAGCAGGTTATGGTGATGATGTATTGCGCGTATTCAATGCTGTTGGGGTAGGAACTGTAAAAGGCTGGGATGGAACAAAGGCAACACATATTGATAAATTTGATAAGCGAACTCAGCGTATTGTAGCTGACGGGAATATCAGGACTGTTGTAGAAAGTGTAGTGGAAGGTTGGCTGTATGAAGGGAAGAAAATAAATATGACCGTACGTTATATCCTGTATGCCCGTCACCGCGATGCCATCGCCGAAGTACGTGCTTCCGAAGATATTGCCAATCTGGCAACAGGTGTTCAGACTATCGCAGGGGGACCAACAATGACTGGCAATAAAGGATTAGTTGGCTCATGGGGTACGGATTATCCAGTAACCGACACTGTTAAATATGAGAAACAAACTTGCGGGTTGGGGGTTTGTGTTCCGGTAAAGCACGTCAGCAGACAGATTACTGAAGGGTTGAATAACCTGGTCATTATGCCTTACCACAAAGGTGAGACTCTTCGTTTTTACTTTACTTCCGCAGCCTTGAAAGAAGAGAAAAAACCATTTACAACGGCTGATCAATTTTTCACCTACCTGAAACAATGGGGAGAAGCATTGGAACCGGTAGTCGTGAAGTAATCAGAGACACCTTATCCAAAGCTTAGATCAGTTGAATGATAAACTGCAAAGACCGTCGCGCTATGCTGACGGTCTTTGTTTGTTTTTATTTTACTTTAAAACGACATCAAGAACAGATATTGTATAAAAATTCACAGTCCAGTTATCACGACAGTGATTCTAGTACCTGACACATTACATATCCATTCCCGGCATGCTACTTGCTTTCTTGTTTTCCGGTTTACTTCGGTTCATCATGCTTGGTTTCCCGGCCAGTTGAGCTGCAGCATCCACACTAAATGTACCATCAGTAACAATTACTTCACCTTCCTTTAGGCCGTTTTCCACTACATAACTGTTACCAAGCATAGGTCCAAGTTCAATTTCGCGCATCTTGAAACTAATTTCTTCTGTATTAGGTTGCTTAACATAAACTATAGATCGTTTACCTGTCCACAATACTGCAGAGCGAGGTATAACCAGCTTATCCCTGTATTCATTCAGGTTAGCACGCACCAATCCTGTTGCATACATTTCAGGTTTTAATTTGGCTCCTGAATTATTAACTTCTACGCGTACTTTTGCAACCCTATTAACCGGATCAATTACCGGATCAATGAATTTGATATTCGCAGAGAAATTCGTTCCCGGCATTGCCTGAATGGTAAATGAAATATTATTCCCTACTTTCAGGAATGGCAAATCGCTTTCATAGGCATCAAAAAGTACCCAGACACTGGAAAGATTAGCGATCTCAAACAACACGCTTCCTTCGGATACATGGTCGCCTGTAGCAACACGCTTGGCAGTAACAATTCCTGAAGTATTTGAATAAACTTCAAAATTTGTTTTCACCCTGCCTGAACTTTCAATCTTGGCAATTTGCCTTTCTGTCAACATCCATTGCATCAACTTCTGTTTGCTGGCTTCGTAGATTTCTGGTTGTGACTGTTTGCTTTTTGCAGCTTCAATCAGTTCCTGTTGTGCAGTAACCAACTCAGGCGAGTAAATCATTGCCAACAACTGGCCTTTGTGAACCGGTTCACCGGTAAAGTTTACGAACAGTTTATCAATACGACCACCAATATGGGCTACCTGATTTTGTAATAATCGCTCGTCAGCCTGTACCTTACCATATAAACGAACTTCTTTAACCGGTTGGTGGTGGCTGACTGTGGAAGTAGCTACATTGGCAAGTTCCAATGCTTCTTTAGAAAAGGAAACAGCATCTGAATCCATTTTCGTACCACTATCCTGATTCAACAGAATCAGGTCCATAGCACAAATGGGGCATTTACCCGGGTGATCCAACCTAATCTGCGGATGCATGGAACAGGTCCAGATCTCTTTTTTGGTTACGATATCGGAACGGGAGAGATCCTCCTTTGTTCCCTTCGATGAATGAAATAATAGCCATCCCAGGAATACTCCGGTAAAAACTAAAAGCCCATTGCGAACATATTTATTTGAAAGTATCTTTTTCATATTCTAAATTTTATAACCCACAACCCCTAAAGGGGAGCAAGAAAGGTTAGAAAGTTGATTACATTAACTATTAAAAAATATCAAACCCAAAGTAATCTAGTTCCCCTTTAGGGGCTAGGGGTCATCTTATTATCAATCGTTTTATCCGGGCCTCTGCTTTATTAAAATCAGTTATAGCTTCCACCTGTTTAAATTCATAGTCTATCAGTTGCTGACGGAAACGCAATAGATCAGTAAGATTCGATCTGGACGATGAAAAAGTTTTAATCAGTATATCCAGACTTTTTTGTGCCAGCATACTCTGATTTGTATAAAGTTTCATTCTCCTTTGGGCATCGTTGTACAATTGCAAAGCCTCATAATATTCCGTTTGCAACCCATTGACCGTTGCCTGGTAGTTCTGTTCCGAAGCCTTCTTTAAAAAGGCTGATTCCGATTGCATGGCTTTGTATTTGTTCCTGAAAATTGGCAAAGTCAAAACAACCATAGGCATGATCATATCCTGTCCATTCATAGGTGAAGTAGACATTTCACTTTTATTGATAACCGTATAATTCACACCTAATCCAACCATAGGCAAGCCCATTTTGTTTTGCATTTTCTTACGGGCTTCCAATGACTGTTGTTCATATCGATACATTCCTAACATTGGATTACTCTGAAACATGGAATCGTTAACCGATAAATACAATATATCCAGTGGTTCTGTTGGTAATAATTCAACCCTTGCAACCTGAGTCTTAAGATCACGGTTTAGCACACTATTAAGACGTGCCACAATCACTTGCTCTTCATTTTTTAGGGACGCAATATTATTTTCCAGATCACCCAACTCTATCTGGATTTGATACACATCCGAGAGGCCTGCGCCTCCCGAAACAACGTTCATAGAAGTTGACGGAGATGAATTAGCTGATTGAACGGTTGAGCCGGTTGAGCTGCCACCCATACCATTCATTCCCGGCGATCCTGAACTTACTGCTGGAGAGTTAGCTGTTGACATCCTGCTTGTTGATACGGATGTACTACCGTTTATTGAACCTGATTTGTATTTCACCAAAGTTAATCGTTCAATTGTTTTCAGCAGATCAATACTCTTTTCAGAAATCCGGATATTCTGACGTACTTTGTAGACATCGAACCAGGCACGTTGCACATCATAATACACCTGTAACTTAGCATCCCTGAATGTTTCGAACTTTGCTTTTGCCATCAGACTCATTTCGTCCTTTGCATTCTTTATCACGCCAAACCACGGAAACATTTGCATCAGTTTGATATCAGCCACCTGATTGCCACTTATCAATTCCATTGGACTCAGGAATACTCCAATCTCCAGTTGAGGATCGGGTAAGCTACCCACTTGTGGTACTTTCTGCAATGCAGCCTGATATTCATTGTAGCGTTGTAACACCGTAGGGTTATTCTTTACGGCTGTTTCAAGATAATAAGTAAGTGAATCGGTAAGCTGACTATACCCGGCAACAGAACATACCAATAAGATAATTAAAAGCAGTATCTTTTTTAGATTTAATGTTTTCATAATCCTTCCGTATTATTTATTCGTTCAATCGCTTTTTTATTTTCACGGG
>Ga0302206_1000862_pt1 | contig 11621 bp, 22 predicted proteins | sample II_Fen_E2_1_FD_194581 | JGI IMG/M metagenome (GOLD analysis project Ga0302206, IMG submission 194581) | Peat permafrost microbial communities from Stordalen Mire near Abisko, Sweden - II_Fen_E2_1 | ecosystem: Environmental > Terrestrial > Soil > Wetlands > Permafrost | place: Sweden: Abisko...
AATGTATATAATTACCATTTGGGATTGGGCAGATAAGGATTTACGTAATCTTTACAATACTTATAAACATGACAATGAAAAGAAAAATAAATCAACTGAACCAAATATTAAAGTAAATAAAAAAGGATTCACTTGGAAAAAAGGTCTTATATTATTTATATCATTTTATATTGTTATAAACTTATTTAAATTAGGAATTGGTATATTCAAAGATGGTAGTTCAATGTATAACCAATCAATCAAATACCAATATGCATTTAATGCAAAAGTCCAAGAAAAAGCGGGATTTTATGATAAAATGTGGACTACCTACAATCAGAAAGAAAAAATCACTAACATGGATAAGCAAACTTTTATTGAAGTTACCAAACTTATCATGGAAAACCGTGCTGATGGAAAAAATCTAACATGGAAGTGGTTACAAGAAAATCAACAAATACCATATGACCAATTCACTACATTCTATTCAGATTTAAGTGTTTTTATTACTACACAACGTGAGGGATATTTTAATATTGAAAAAGAATGTATTGCATTATCGAATTTAAACAATGCAATGTTAGACACATTCCCAAATAATTTATATAATAAATTTGTTGGATGCAAAAAACTTACTGCTGATTATGGATTCTTATCAACAAAAACACGTGAAACTTTTAAAACTAAAACAGAAAAATAATATGGAAGAAGCATTGAAAAGTCAAATCCGTCAAAGTAAGGGTTTAGCAATTATTAGTTGGATTTGTGTTATACTTATTATAGTATTATCAAGTAAAAAAACCGAAGTTTTAGCTGCGTTACCATTAATACTTGTAGCTGCTGTTGTATTCACAATTGGTACTGCTTTAATGACTAAGAAACTTAAAGAATACCAAAAAGAAAAAGAAACTGATGAAAATAATTAAACTTATTTTATTAATAACAATATAATAATTAAAAGAAAAATATGGATATCTACGCAGTAATTGTTCCAATATTGATTCTATTTGTTATCCTATTTATTAAACTTTATACAAAGAATAGTACACACTTAGAACAAAAAGAATTGGAAGTAATACAAATGAAAGTTAAAGTAAAACCAATTGACAAAACAGACGGTGTTTCATTTGGTAATGCTGAGTCAGGTTCATTCGGTAAACCCGAAGTTAGTAAAAAAGGATTTGATAGTTCTTCATCTAAAAATAAAAACCCAATCTATGTAACATTTAATTCAAGTAAAATAATTAAAAGTAAATATTTGAATTATGTTGGTTTATCAGCAAAAACAGGTTCTGCAATTTATATGCTTAATGGTGATGATATATCAATACTAAAAGGAACAGGATATCAAGAAATTTTAAACCTAACAAGTAATATGATATTAGGTAAAAGTGATGGGTTTAAAAAAACGTTTTAAAAATAGATTTAATTAATAATAAAAACAATTTAAAAAAAGAAAAAAAAATGGAAATTTTAAGTTATTGGTGGGTGTTGCTCCCTTTGTTAGCAATTATTTTTTACAAGCAAATTTTGCGTGTACTATTCGGAATGATTATCATTCCAGAAAACCGAATTGGATTAGTTACGAAAAAATTCGTCCTATTTGGTAAAGAACGTTCATTACCAGATGGTAAGATTATCGCCTTAAATGGTGAAGCAGGGTTTCAAGCAGATACATTAGCACCAGGTTTCTTGGGATGGGGTTATTGGGTATGGCAGTACAAAATTGATTTAGCTGCATTTACTGACATCCCGAAAGGAAAAATTGGTATGGTATCAGCTAAAGATGGTAAAATTCTTGAAGTAGGTTTTATTTTAGCACGACATGTAGAATCTGATAATTATCAAAATGCACGTGCATTTTTGAACAACAACGGTTCTCGTGGTAAACAAGTTGGTTATCTTAATAACGGTGTATATCGTATTAATTCACTATTGTTTGATGTATTCTTAGCAGATATTACAACTATTGAAGATGGTACAATTGGTATTATTACTACATTGGATGGTACACCACTTACAACAGGTTCTATTGCAGGTTCTGAAATTAGTGGTCACAATAACTTCCAAGACTTCGATAAGTTTTTAGAAAATGGTGGTCAACGTGGTCTTCAAATTCAAGTTATTCAAGCGGGTTCTTATACATTAAGTCCTTGGGCAATTCAGATTGAAAAACGACCAATGACAGAAATTCCAATTGGTACCGCTGGTGTTGTTATTTCATATGTAGGTGGTGATGGTAAAGATGTCACTGGTGATGGATTTAAACATGGTAACATTGTAGAAAAAGGTAATAAAGGGGTGTGGTTACAAACACTTGATCCAGGAAAATATGCAATTAATACTTATACACAACGTATTGAAATCGTTCCTACTACAAACTTAGTACTTAATTGGGCAAATGCACGTAGTGAATCACACAATCTTGATAAGAATTTGAGTACTATTACAGTACGTTCAAAAGATGGTTTCCCATTCAATTTGGATGTATCACAAATTATTCACATTCCATCAGTAGAAGCACCAAAAGTAATTGCACGTTTCGGTTCAATGCAAAACCTTGTATCACAAGTACTTGAACCAACAATCGGTAACTACTTCCGTAATTCAGCACAAGATTCAGATGTTATTGCTTTCTTGTCTACACGTCAAGAACGTCAAAATGCTGCAAAAGTTGAAATTACAAAGGTATTGGATGAATATAATGTAAAGGCAGTAGATACGCTTATCGGTGATATCGTTCCACCTGAATCACTTATGAAGACTTTAACTGACCGTAAGATTGCACAGGAAGAAGAAATTACTTTCGAAACACAAACAAAAGCACAAGACCAAAAGAAGATGTTGGAAACTGCGAAAGCATTAGCTGATATTCAACCTAAAATGGTTGCTGCTCAACAACAAGTAGAAATTTCACAACGTGAAGCAGAAGCTGCTGTTAAGCAATCAGAGGGTGAAGCTAAATCTGTTGAAATTAAAGCTGCTGCTAACGCAAAGGCTACTAAAGTAAATGCAGAAGCAGATGCTGCTAAAATTCAAATGATGGGTGCAGCCGAAGCTGGTAAGATTGAAGCAATTGGTAAGGCTAACGCTGAATCATATAAAGGTCAAGTAACTGCAATGGGTGCTGAAAATTTTGGAAAACTTAAAGTTATTGAAGAAATTGGTAAAAATGGTGTAAAAATCATTCCTGAAATCTTGATTAACGGTGGTCAAGGTGGTGGTTCTGGTGTTGATAGTCTTATTGGTATAGAATTAATGAAATATATCCAAGATAAGAAAGAAGTAGAAAAAGTAACACCAACAGCAAAGAAATAATACTGTAAAGTTATATAATTATTAAAAAGTGGCTATATTAGTCACTTTTTTTTGGTTATTATTTGGTATATCGAAAAATTTGTTGTATATTTGTATTCATTATGAAAACAATAACATATCATAAGTCTTCTTCGGGTAATACAGTTGTAAATCATCTGATTTATAATGATGATAATGTATCAATTAAATCACAAGCAGCTCTTATTCTTTTAAATGATTATTTAAAAGAAATGGATGAAGACTATTTGAAAGGTATGTATGAAATACAAGAATATTTGAATAGACGTTTTATATTTTTATTAAAGGAAAAACGTAGAACAGGTGATTTAGTATGTCATTATTGTGGTAAAATACATTTAGAAGTTGGATATAGACTAATTAATCAATCAGCTTTAAATAATAAGAATAAAATGTTAGCAACTGTTGACCATGTTATACCAATGAGTTCTGGAAAAGTAAACTTATTAGATGAAAAAAATTGGGTCGTTTCTTGTAAAAAATGTAATAGTAGAAAAGGTTCTAAAAGTTACGAAGAATTTAAATTTAAAAAATAAATATTTATGAAAAAATTAGTATTATGTGTCCTATTAGTGTTAGGACTTTCAAGTTGTGGTTATCACACAACAATAGACAGTTCAGTAAAATTTCAAGTAATTGATACAACTGATGTTCATAATTTAAATACACTATTTACATACACCAATTATGATGTTATCATAAAAATAGATAGTTCCTTTTTTTCAGCAAAAGTGAATAGGTTTGGTCAATTGTATGAAATAACAAGAAAATTAAAAATTAAAAATTAAAAATATGAGAATTTCAACATTTTACATGATTTGTGTCATTATGACAGTACTTTTATTATTACTTATTTCAAGTATATTAAAAATAGATATAACATTTTTACAACGTTGGTGGATATTTTTGGTACCAATAATATTTAAACCACTTTTTCCAAAATCGAAATTCACAAAATTCATTAACAAATTAATTTTTGTTAAATTTACAAACAAAATCTTACATATAAAATAATATGGAAAAGCTCGAATTATATAATATTGTAATTAAAATGACACGTGAAACAGGTCAAGGATTAACAGGTTTAGTTAGACAAAGAACAGATATAGCTGACTTACTTGATGAACTTGTATCTGATGGTAAAATTGTAAAATATGATGTAATATTTAATCATCTACCAAACGATAGTTATTACTTACCAACTGATTGTTTCAGTATTTACGAAGGGTCAAGTGATGATAACATGAAAAGACTATTTTTCATTCGTATTTACCTTGGTATTCCATCTGGTCATTGGGGTGGGTTATCAAACGCTGAAATATCAGAAAGAGATGATTATAAAGAATGGTTAGCTGAAAATGAAAGTAAACTAATTGAATTGAAAAATCTACAAGAAGTAGAAACATTATAATGATTAAAGATAAAATAAGACATATTAAAAGATTACGTTTATCAGGTTCTGATAAATGGATTATTGATTTATTTGATAATGTAAAATCACATAAACTTTTTTTACCGAGAAGTGACTATTTTTATGAAAACAGTGAAGGTGAAACTATATTTCAAGTAGATAAAAAAAATAAATATGTTTCTATTAATTATACTAATGTTATATACCCATTAGTTAAAACATTTGGATATAAAAAAGAAGATGCATTAATCTATGCAAAAAAAATGTGCATAGATTACTTTGATTGGTATGATTATGAAATAGTTTGTAAAATAATGCAAGAATGAACATAAAAGATAAAATACAAAGAATCAAATATAGTAGAATGACACCAAAAGAAATCATGAGATATTTCATTGTGGATGGTGTGGAAACAAATAAAGAAGGTGGAAGAATATATTATAAACGAAATAGTATAAATTATAAACGAAATAATATAAATATTTTTTACTTTAGAAAATTTGCATTTACTGATGATCCAAAATATGGTGAAATTGTATTTAGTCATAATCTTTTTTATAGATTACGTAAAAAATTACATTTAGATACAAATGAAACAGAATTATTAATTATGAAAACTATTGCTTTGCATTTTAAAATTAGGATGACCTTTTTCACAATAGAATATTTATGAAAGATAAAATAAGACAAATTAAATACAGTAGACTTACACCAAAAGAAATGATGAAATGCATCATTTTTGATGATGTTAAAATAGTTGAAGAAAATGGTTTTTTTTATTATACAAAAAATAGTAAAAAACTTTTTTACTTTACAAAGTTTCTATTTAATGATTATGGTTCAATTGTATTTAGTACGGAACTTTTTTATAATTTAAGTCAAAAATTAAGATTAAATTCATATGAAACAGAATCTTTAATATGGAAAACTATTAGTCGATATTTAAAAATTCATATAACTGAATTTTCATTGAAAGATATATGAAAGATAAAATAAAAAAAATTAAATATAGTAGATTATCAAAAGAAGAAAGAACTTTTATTGATGCTATTGATTGTATTAAACCCCATCAAGTGAGTGATAATATAATTCGGTGGTATAACACACGTGGTTGTGTATTTGAACAAAACACGAAAGGTAAATCAGTATGGGTTAATAGGACGTTATGGTGTATGATTGTAAGTGTTAAGAATGATTGGGATATTGAAGATTTTATTTATAAAATGTTTCATGTTCATTTAAATATTTTAGGATATAAAATAGATGTTATTTCAGATAGTCAACAAGATTGGTGGGATAATTTAAAACAATATGAAAATGTTAGATAAAATAAGAACTATAAAATATAGTAGATTAAGTGATAATGAACGATATTTAATTGGTTTATGTATTAATATTACACCATTTAGACATAAACAATACCCTACATCATTATTTTATATAAAGGATGGTCGTATACTATTTGAAATAGAAAGGACTGTACTTAAAACTATACTACATTTGGATAATGAACTATTTTGGGGTAATTCAGCAAGTAATTTAATACTTCCTATAAAGAATGCATCTGAATTAAAAAAAGTTATAAATGATTTTTTTAATAAAAATTACGATATAAAAGATTCGGATATCATTATAAGACATAAGGAAAACAAATCATGGAAACATATTATAAGACATCTTAATAGTATAGAAAGGAAACACAACTATGTCAAATAGTATTTTAGATAAAATACATCGAATAAAGGAATCAAGATTAACCCTTGCACAACGGATTTTTCTTGATTATACTTTTGGTATAGGTAAGATAAAAGTTAAAAATCAACTTAGTAATAAATATTTTGGTGTTGATAATAATATAATGATTCAATATTATGAATCAACTTTAACTATGTGGGTTATTGAAGATTTATGGGAAAAACTTTATTATGAATGCAAAATGACAAACGATGAAATATCAGATTTCATAAAAGAAACTGTTAAAAAGTATAATATTTTTAACGATAAAATAATACATGTTTGGATGGAAGAAAAAGATAGTAGCGATTGGGATAATCTTGTAAAATATACAAAATAAAATAAACTTTTCACTTAAAAAGTTATAGAATATAATAAACACTATGGGTAAACTTAGATTAAAGAAAATAGTTAAATCAACTATTGACAGTACTATTAAATATGTTTTCTACACAGAAGATAATTTAATAATTGAATTTTCATATATCAATAAAAATGATGGTAAAGATATTATATGTGTACCATGTAATACATTATGTAATTTAGCATGTAAATTTTGTTTTGCAACTGATTTAATTGGTAAAATTGTATCAAGAAATTTAACTTGGGATGAAATAACAGATGGTATTGATTATATCTACCTTGATTTAAAGCTAAAGGTTGAACCAAAAACACTTTTAATAAGCTACATGGGTATGGGTGATGCTGTAACAAATTATAAAGCAGTAGTTGACAGTATGAATTATATTAATAATGAATATAAAGTAAATACAAGATTTGCATTTGCAACTGCATTACCAAAATATAATTACGAACATTTTTTTAACATGGTAAGATTAATTGATATGTTAAATTTAAATGTTAAATTGCATATATCATTACACTATACTACTGATGAATTAAGAAATGAATGGATGAAAGCATCATTAGATATTAAATCTACAATAGCAGCAGCAGATTTTTATAAAATAAAAACGGGTAATAAGGTTGAAATTCACTATGCATTAATTGATGGTATAAATGATACAGAAGAAGATGCTATACGTTTAACTGATTTAATTAAAGACAAAGGATTTAATGTGAAGTTTTTATATTATAATGAAAAAGAAAATATACCAGCTAAACATTCTGACTTTAAACAAGTTGAAATTTTTGCTGAACACTTCAAAAAATATAATATTGAATATGAATATTATATCCCACCAGGACAAGATTGCGGAAGCTCTTGCGGAATATTTTTAATGGATGAATATATTAACTAATGAAATACGAAGATTTAGATAAACATTTTACTTTACCTAAAGTAATATCATTTTCTGATAATAAAATACCAAGAAAACTTAAAAAGAAAGTAAGGGTATTTTGTTCAGTATATTGGAAAAGTTTAAGCAATGGACAAAGAATGTGGTATTACTTGGGTAAAAGTAATCCAACATATAGAACGTTCTTAATAAAAAAAATATGTGACTATGATAGATTTCAAATTATTAGATGATTCAGTAAAATATTATACTGAAAATGGATTTCAACGTATTGAATTACCTTGGACGGTTTCACCATATGTTGATGATATAACAAGACCAAAGAATAAAACACCATTTCAACTAAATGTTAATAATAAACGATTAGTTGCAAGCGGTGAACAATCTTTTTTATATTTATATTTGAAAGAATTTCTTCCTCATGGAACTTATCAAGGTTCGACACCATGCTTTCGTAATGAGTCAGTAGATTATTTACACATGCAATATTTTATTAAAAATGAATTAATAAAAACTGATGTGGTAAATGAAGAAGAATTACAAAAAATTATAAAAATATCATACGAATTTTTTCAACAATATTTTAAACAAAATTTAGATGTTGTACAAACTGAAATAGGTTTTGATATTACTATTGACGGTAACGAATTAGGAAGTTATGGTATAAGAGAATGTGAATTCTTAAAATGGATTTACGGAACAGGATGTGCTGAACCACGATTATCAACGTTAATAAAAAAATATAAAAATGGGTTATCATAAAAACGAAATTAAAAAAGGTGTAATCGGTGAATTTTCAAAGATTCAAGAAGAAATTGATGAACTAACTGATGCAATTGAACAGGGTGATAAAGTTCTACAAATATGTGAACTAACAGATTTAATAGGTGCTATTGAATGTTTTTCAATGAATAAATTTAATTTAACATTGGAAGACTTAATAACATTTTCAAACAAGACAAAAGAATCATTTAAAGAAGGTAAAAGATGAATTAAAACTAATATGTTTTGTTATATCAAAAATTATCACTATCTTTATATCCTTAAAACTTAAATATATGAAAGAAAAGAAATCGTCTGATTATAATATAATAAACATTAATTATTACGCAAGTAAATATTTAATGAAAAAGCATGAAAAACAAGATAAAATAAAACCAACACCTTTTCCAAAACAGTTTGATGAAAGGGTAAAAGCATATATTGAATTTAAATGGTTCTTTGTTGCAAAAGTAACTGATTTGTATTATGATTATTGGAGGGAAAATTATATGTATGAATCTTATGATTGTGCATTAGATTTTATTCAAGAAACAACAGGAATAATGGTACAACGTGGACATGAAGGTTGGGTTAAATATTATATACCAAAAGAAAATATTGAATTATTTGAATGGGTTAAAGAAAAATGTGAACTTCCATATAAAATTATGAAAAGAGCACATATATATGACTCAATGAAATATGAAACAAATTTAAAATGGAGACGAATAGAAAGTGTAGATTTTACAGCAAAAATGCATAAACAGTTTAAAAAATAATATTATGGATATAAAACTAATAGAAGAATTGATTTCGGAAAAAATGGGATTAGTGGATTTTTACAAAGAAAGATATTCTGAACCACAACGTTTTTACCATACTTGGAATCATGTATTGGATTTAATAGGGAAAGCAATAGATGATAACAAATTATCAGATGAATTACTTCTTGCTATTGTATTCCATGATATAGTATATGATCCAATGAATAATGATAATGAAGAAAAGTCAGCAGAACTTTTTAAAACATTTTTTAATTATCCTGATGTTTATGAAGCAATTTTAGCTACCAAGAATCACATTGATGTAAATCCAACTTCTAAACTATTGAATAAATATGATTTATCAGTATTATATGGTGATTTCAATTCATTTATGAAATATGAAGATGGTATTTTTAAAGAATACCAATTTGTTGATGTAAAAACATATACAGAAAATAGAATTAAATTCTTAGAAAAGCATTTTGGTAATATTAAACAAGAATATCTTGATTATATTAAATACCGTAAATATAATATTGGTGTTTATGCAGGTTCTTTTAACCCATTTCATGTAGGACATTATGATATATTGAAGAAAGCAGAAGCTATTTTTGATAAAGTAATAATCGCACGTGGAATTAATACTTCTAAGTCAGATGAACTATTACCATTAACTAATACACTAAAAAATAGACAAGCAGGACTTTATACTGGATTGCTAACTGATTTCATTGATGGGTTAGGATATGATGTAACACTTATTCGTGGATTAAGAAATGCAAGTGATTTAGAATTTGAAAAAACACAATATCGTTATCTAAAAGATTTAAAACCTGATATTAAGGTTATTAATATCTTATCTGATTCAGAATTTGAACATGTAAGTAGTTCATCTATTAAGATGCTACAAAAATATGGTAAAGGTGATAAATATTTAATTTAAAACCAATTTATCATAGATATAATATTTGAAATATTATCTAATATTATATCAGAATTGTTTATTATAAAACATATAATAGTTGATAATATTTTATATTTATTAGAAATTGTTGATGATGTTTTTTTAATTCTTTTTTGTTGTTTTAATGCATTTTTTCTTAACGTTTTTTTCATTTTAATAACTTACTTTTTAGTGATTATCACTTTATTATAATGTGTATAAAGTGATGCATCTATTAGTAATGTCATTTTATTGCAGACAATTTTAATTACGATTTAAACAACATAATTATTTAATTTAAATATATGAAAAACAAGAAGATAGCGATAACAGGTGGGATTTGTAGTGGAAAAACGACAGTTTGTATAATGATAGAAGGATTAGGATATTCAGTATTTTATTCTGATTACCATGCTACTTATGCAGCAAACAATAATGTTGATTTAAAAAGTGAACTTATTACTGAATTTGGTACTGATGCATATTTACCTGATGGTACATATAATAGAAAGTATATGTCTTTGGTATTTAAAGATAAAGATAAATTAAATATAGTAAATGGTATATTTACGAAATATATCCAAAAAGCATTTGAACATTTTTGTTATTTACACGAAGATGAAGATATTATATTTAATGAAAGTGCATTAATATTTGAACATAATAAACAAGATAATTTTGATGCTGTCATTTGTATTTATGCAGATAAAGATATAGTAGAACAGCGTTTAAAAAGTAGAAATGGTTTTACTGCTGAACAAATAAAAGATAGATTATCTTCACAAATGGATGTTGAATTAAAAAAAAGTAAATCTGATTACACGATTGATAATAGTTATATTGTTGATTTAGAAGAACTTAAAAATATAATAAATAAATGTTTATGAAAGAAATTATATTACATGACGGTACTGTTTTAGTTGAAGGTAAAAGATATAAATGGTCTGGTGTTAGTGAAGGTTTATACACGAAATTAATTTGGACTGAATCAAGGTGTAGAATAAAAAAAATTGTTGGGGATAAAATTTATATTTATGATTATGATGATAATAAACAGTATGAATACACTAAATATGCTATACGTGTAAATATGATTAATTTTAAAAAATCCCATTTTTACGGATTAATATAAAAATATATTTTAAAATTCCAATAAATATTTTGTTTATTGGAATTTTTGTATTATCTTTGTACCACAATTATGAAAGAAGTATTAATTAGTTTAAATAACGATTTCCACGAAGACTGTATTTTTGACTTTGCTGAACTTGAACGCAAATCAAAAACATATGGTCATCTTATGAAACATTTTTCAGAAAATGAAATATGTGATGGTAAACCATACACGTTTTTAGATTATGAAGATATTGAATCTTATCAGTTTTCTGATATGGAAGAAATATTTTCATCTTACATAATAACACAAGATA
>Ga0302206_1000865_pt1 | contig 11590 bp, 11 predicted proteins | sample II_Fen_E2_1_FD_194581 | JGI IMG/M metagenome (GOLD analysis project Ga0302206, IMG submission 194581) | Peat permafrost microbial communities from Stordalen Mire near Abisko, Sweden - II_Fen_E2_1 | ecosystem: Environmental > Terrestrial > Soil > Wetlands > Permafrost | place: Sweden: Abisko...
ATGATAAAGAGATTCATAATATTTCTGGCTCTTTGTGTATTGTTTACTCACGGGTATTCACAAAAGGTATCTATAAGCGGTTATGTTTCAGATGCTGCATCAGGCGAAAAAATTATTGGTGCTACAATCACTACCTCCGATAACTTGAGCTATGCAATCTCAAATAGTTATGGTTATTATATTCTCACTCTGAATGCATCAAACGATTCTGTTAAACTTCAGGCCTCTTTTGTAGGCTTCTCTCCTTCATCCTTTTCTGTAAAGCCCAATCAGAACCTGAAGGTTGATTTTGCATTAAAAAACAGTAATATACTGGATGAAGTGATTATAAGCGCAGAAAAAACAACCACTTATGAAAAGAGAAAGGAAATGAGCATTGTATCTGTGCCTATTGGCAAAGTTACTGTTATGCCTTCTCTTGGCGGAGAATCTGATTTACTTAAATCTCTGCAACTTATGCCAGGCATCCAATCCGGAAATGAAGCATCCAGCGGATTATATGTCCGTGGGGGAAGTCCTGATCAGAATCTGATGGTTATCGATGATGTCCCGATTTATTATGTAAATCATCTTGGCGGATTTGTTTCAACCTTTAATTCCGATGCAATAAACAGTATGAAACTTATGAAAGGCGGTTTTCCTGCTCATTACGGAAGCAGGTTATCATCTGTACTGGATGTCAGGATGAAAGAAGGAAATATGAAGGAGTTCCACGGAAACGCGATGATCGGAATGATTGCCTCAAAGATTATGGTTGAAGGCCCTATAAAAAAAGACACTACCTCATATATGCTATCGGTGCGGAGATTCATGTATGATCTTATAACAAGACCATTAACAAAAGCAACTTCATTTAATGGTACATCAGTCGGATACAGTTTTTATGACCTGAATGCGAAAATAAACCATATTATCTCTCCAAAGGACAGGCTCTATTTAAGTTTTTATTCTGGAGGGGATAAGATATTGACCAAGCAAAAAACTCAAACGGACTTAAACAAAATGATTCTTGAATGGGGAAATATTCTTGGATCTTTCAGGTGGAATCATCTTTATGGTGACAAGCTTTTTTCAAATCTAACCTTATATTCAACCAGATATCGTCTTGCTAATGATTTCTCTAGCACATTTACCCGCAATAACATTAAGGAAAAGACCACCGCAAGTTATTGGTCGGGAATTGTTGACCTGTCAGCAAAAGCGGATTTCGATTATTTTGTGAATCAGAATTATAAATTAAAATTTGGAGGTGCAAGCATCTTCCACCACTTCAATCCGAACACAACATCCTATCAGACTGTAGAAAACAGTGCAGCTGTTGATACCAGTTTTGGCAGTAAGAAGCAGAATGGCTTCGAGAATGCAGTATATCTTGAAAATGAGATTTCAATCGGCACCAGATTTTTTACAAACATTGGTTCACGGGTTACAAATTATCAAACACCAAATCGAAATTATACCTCATTTGAGCCCAGGTTACTATCAACTTTTATGATTGGTGAAAACACTCTCCTGAAAGCTTCATATTCACAAATGAATCAATATATCCACATGCTTACAGGATCAGGTCCGAATATGCAGAATGATATATGGGTGCCGGTAACCGATGTTGTTAAACCATCGCTGTCGGGACAATTTGCCCTGGGACTGGAAAAGACCTTTAAAAACGGCGAGTACGAGGTAAGCCTTGAGGGCTATCATAAAACAATGAATAACCTTATTACATACAAAGACGGTGTTGCAATTCTTTCGTCAACCTCAGACTGGCAAACACAGGTTGAAACAAAGGGTAAAGGGAAGTCTTATGGTTTGGAATTTCTTATTCAAAAGACAAAAGGTTCGGCAACAGGCTGGATAGCATATACATACTCTAAAACGACCCGCCAGTTTGAGAATAAAAACAATGGAAAACCATATCCTTTCAAGTATGACAGGACACACGATATAAGCATTGTCTACCTTCAGAAAATAAAGAGTAATATTCAGTTTTCCGCAACCTGGGTTTATGGAACCGGCAATCCTTATACCCTTGCAGCCGGAAAATTCAAGATGATAACCGGAATAGACAATGATTTAACCAATCAAAGCGTCTATAATACCTATGGCCAGGTATATGATGATCTTAACTCGTACAGGATGCGGGCTTACCATAAACTTGATGTAGGGATCAATTTTAATAAAGATGTAAAATGGGGTGAAAGAACCTGGAGTATTAATATTTACAACCTTTACAATCGTCAGAATCCATATTACTATTTTCTTGATTCAACATATCAATTTGACGAGAAAGGAAGGATAATCCCGGAAGCTACTAAAACAGTTTTAAAACAGCAAAGCTATTTTCCGATTATTCCTTCATTTAGTTATAGCCTAAAGTTTTAATATTCTACCAGTTCTACCCGCCAGAAAACCAAGGCATATTTAAAATTTCCACAACCTAACCCAGTCGGCACTATAGTTAATTGTTTTCAACAGGACAAAACAATAAGTTTAAAAAAACGACCGTATAATAAAACTTTCTAAAATCATATAAAAATAGAGCAATAAAGTTCTATTAACGCTTTTTATTAATCTAAGTTCTATTTATCTTTGTAAGGATACTTAATAGAACTTTTATGATATTTGGCTACGCCAGAGTTTCTACCAAGGAACAAAATCTGAATTTACAGACGGATGCGCTTAAAAAAGCCGGTTGTGAAAGGATCTTCCAGGAGAAAGTTTCCGGGAGATCTCCCAACCGGCCAGAGCTTTTAAAACTTCTGGAACATATAAGGCCGGGAGACACTTTAATAGCTTTTAGTGTGGACCGCCTGGGAAGAACCACAAGGGAGCTGATAATCCTTTTAAATGATTTTAAGGAAAAGGGGATCGCATTTAAAAGTTTGACTGAGGGAATATTTGACACGTCAAGCCCGATGGGAGAGGCTATCTTCCAAATAATTGCCATCCTGAAGGCGATGGAAGTAAATGTTCTCCGGGAGAGAACGATAAAAGGACTTGAAGCAGCCAGGGCAAGAGGATTAAATGGAGGAAGACCGGCAGGATCTTATAATAAGAAGAAAGCCTCTGCAGTTGTTACTCTCTATAAACAAAAAAACTCGATTAACTTTATTGAGGAAACACAAAATATAAGCAGATCAACAATTTATCGATACCTTAGGAACGAAGGAGTAGTTATTAAAGGATTCAAGAAGGTTAAAAATAATTGAATCTGCTGCGTTCTACTAACGTACTTTATAATCCGTTTCGTGAGGCGACCCCTCCTACGAGCCATCGTTTCTCCAATAAAAGCAAACGCCCTTTAGCTGCTGCTTTTTTTAATAATTCTATCAAATTTTGACGGATCTTGTCTACTATCCCAAATTGTCAGGATCTCAATTGAACTTTCTGTTTCGCGATATGTGAAAAAATAATCCTTTACAATTTTTATTCTAACATCTGGCACGTCAGTTTCCTTACCAATCTTGGAGTGCCTACTAAGCAAGTCTGCGGTATCTTCAAATATTTGATTAAGTTTTTTACTGTAAAGAACCGATTTGTTTCGTTTAGTCCAATATTCAAGTATTTGAAATCTATTTAAATGGGCAAGTCTTGACCAAATTATTTGTTTAACCATTCGTCAATTTCTTTATTGGCTTGCTTATTAGTCAAGAAATCCCCTTTGTTTATTTGGTTTATTGCCGTATCTATCGCAACCTTATGATTATCTGACAGCCTATAAATCTCTGAATCCACAAGACTATCATTAAGAAGTTTATAAACATCCATTAACAATTCGTTATCAGTCAATTGATTTATCTTCCCAATTACCTGTTTCTTTATCTCAATTGTAGTCATAATAATCTTTTTTACAAAGATACATTACAAATCAATAATTCGCATCTATTTTCAGTACTTTTAGGTTTCATAACCTTGCAGGTAACAACAAATAAGTAACTGGTTGTGGTTATTTCAGCCTTAGAAACAACTCGTACAAAATGCAAATATCCTGCTACTTGCCTTCTTATTTCCTCTTTATCTTATTACTACGTAGTTTTTCTGCCTCCTTAATGTGCTCTGGCCTTGATGGAATTTTGCCTATTTTTTTAAATAGAAGCTCGAAGGCTTCCTGTAATGCATCCTTTTGGGTAAACATTGAATCTCCCTGTTGTCTTTTCTGGTGAACATAATCCCTGATCTTCTCCAGGTGATCAGATTTAATGATGAATGTTTGCCTAATTTCTTCCGGATATTTTACGGCGAGAACTGTATTTATTTCTTCCTTTACCTCGGGACCAGTAAATAAACTACTTATTCCTTTTTTAGCTGAAATGTTCGTTTTGTCTATAGAATCTAGAAAGTTTTTCTTTGCCATATATCATATAATTAGAATGTTATTAGTATTATTAATATTACCAGTATTACTAATGTTACTAGTATTACCGGTATTGTTAATTTAATATTTCCTCGACCAGGCTTTCATAATCCTTTGCGCCGTTACTCTTAGCATCATAGCTGAATATATCTTTACCACGAACCGGAGCTTCCGCTAATGCGACATTATCCCGGATCAATGTTTTAAATATTTTCCCTTTGAAATGTTTATTGACTGATTCAGCGATATCCCTGTTTAGAATCTTGCGATTATCGTACTGCGTGATAAAAACACCACCAATAGAAAGACCTGAATTTAGATTTTCTTTCACCATCGAAATAATATCTGTTAACTTATCAAGTCCATGTAGCGCAAGAAACTGGGCCTGTAGTGGTATAAAAATTTCGTCCGCAGCTGTAAGTGCATTTACCGTGATAAGCCCCAGGGACGGAGGGCAGTCTATGAGGACATATTCATAGCTATCCTTCACTTTATCTACAAGTTTCTTTAAAATCACCTCCCGGGCAAACTTTGAGGCCAGCTCAACCTCGATGCTTGCCAGATCCAAAGTAGAAGGGACTAAATCAAGATTTTCTGAAATTTTAATAATCGGCAGATCGTGATCGCCACGCAAAGCTCCATAAATGCTTTTTTCAACACCGGTAATTCCTAAACATTGTGTCAGGTTGGACTGTGGATCGAGATCTATCAGAAGAACCCTTCTCCCTTTCAGGGCGATTCCCGCACCAATGTTTAGTGTGGATGTTGTTTTTCCTACACCGCCCTTGTGGTTACTAATTGCAATTACTTTCTTCATATTCTGAATGTTATTAGTGTTACTCGTGTTATTAGTGTTACAAATATTACAAATGTTACTCATATATTTTAATGGTTGCCGTTGTATTTATTCAGAACTTATAAACACATGTTTGTTTTGGGATCTGTCCCCAGTAACTATAGATCCAGTGAGTAGTAAAAAATCAAAATTTTGGGGCAAAAGAAGCGATTTACGCCACTTAAAATATTTTTTCAAGCCTATTCCTGTAGATAGTCTTCCTCGATTAGATAGCGGGCAAAGGCTGCATAACTGGTCGATGTTTCTTTTTCCTGCATTCTTACAAGCCTGTCATAAAGCTTCGGCAGCTGATCCGGGTTTTTCTGCAGGTGCTTAATCACTCTGTCAATCCATGCCTTGTTTTTTGGTTTGGTTGCTGCGTTTAGCCATGTTGTTAGCCACATCCGGATATAATAAACCAGATCATCAATTTTTAAAGGTTCCGGCTGTCTTTCCTTGGATATTATGACGATTTTCAACCCATTCACGGTCCTTCCACTTTTATCTTCGGAATAGTTGAAATACAGATCACAATTACCGGCCTCATACAAGGATTTCAATTCTTTGTGTGCAACATCAATAACATACATTTTAATTTGAGCATAACGAGAGTATTTTTTCTCAAGTATCATTTTTTCCCTCAGGTCGCTTATTGAAATGTATAGAAATCCTGTAGATTTAAACTGTGAGCAGTATTCATAGAAACGTTGGCTGTACTTCGCTTTCAAAGATATTGCAACAGTCAGGCTGTAGGTTGTAAATTTCTCGGCCAGCTCGACCAGGAAGGGGAGAATTTTATGAGATACCTGGACTTCCAGATTTGGTTCTCTCTTGACATGCTCAAAGTAATTGATGTAGCCGACCTCTAAAACCTTTTCCTGATCCTCAATCCATATGGACTTACGTCTAAGATTTTTTAGAGACAAATAGACTTCTCTGAGCTCGGTTCCGATATCAGGCCCTTGCAGATCTGCTGTTTTTATCTTTATCACGAGGTCATTAAAGAGATCTTTTTGGCCATCCTGCCGTTCTATGAACTGCCTTCTAACCTCTTTAATAATGTAATAAACTGCCCTTTTTTCCACTACGGTGAAGTTGTAGCGAGCTTGAGTTAAGACATTGGCCTGCGCTAATGTGATTTCGTTTTTACTCATTGATTAAATTTTATCTTCAAATGTATGTAATATAATTCAAGCCTACAAACATACACTAACAAGAGTTGTAAAAAAGTAACATTCGACCCCTTTTGAGTTGTAAAAAACTAACATTGAGTTGTAAAAAACTAACATTCGCCCTCGTAATGCGTTAAATTACAATTAGTTCCAGAGACGTAAAAAGAGGCAAAAAATTTACCTTAAAAATGCCTTTGCAAAGAACGAAGAAGTTTATAAGATTAAAAATCCCGAAACTGACAGAATGACAGAGAGTTGAACGGAATTAATCTGAAATGTGAATGGAAGAAAAAACAAAACAAAAAGGAAAAGAAAGAGGCAAAAAAAACCAAAAAAAGATTCCGGCGGCGAGGCGTTTTATAACTGTATGATATATAGCGTTTTAAAAAATTATTATTTGAGATCTCGTAGGAGATCCACAAACCCTCTCTTGAGAAATCATTTTTGCCCGGGAGCAAAAATATATAATCAATCATTCCGGAATGGGCTTTTGCGCCGGAATGGTAGTGAATAACACCTTCTTTGTATTTGAAAAAATTCTTCATCATTGTTTTTTCCCTTAAAAACTTCTTCCTGGTTGAATAATTTACTTCCGCTGGATCTTCTTCCGGAAGAGGGTATAAATTACTGTTTTTTGTGCTTCTGAAATTATTTATGTTTTTATAATCATCCATTTTACCTGCATTTGCGCACTGTCCTTTTTTTTATCCTTCATAAAAAAGAAATTTCCCTGAATTTAAAACTATTTATTTGAAATCATCTATAAAGAGAAATTTAGAATAATATGAAAAATAGAAAATTAAAAAAATTAATTAAGGTTTTGAAATTTGTGATTAAAATTGGTTTTTGGATTATACTCTACTTCCAAAGTTAATTTCAATTTAACACCAACCCTCCCAGGGGATCGAATTTTATTAGAGTTCATAGGACTCCTTAAATGGTGCGCTGGTTGTCCGAGTTATTTCCCGGCCTGACAAGGAGTTTTTTAAGGACCCCTTGTCAGGCCGAGAATAACTCTACTCGTTTGCCGACTAAGAGAATTTCACCTTTTAACTTGAAACGGTTCATTTTTCTACTTGTGATCAACACATCACTAATGCAAGTAGTAAAAATAAAGAAAGTAGAACAATATATTCACGTTGTACAGAAATGTTTCTGAAGGAAAGCAAGATGGAGTCACGCTATGCATGACTCTGTTATCAGGATACTCCTGATATTCAATATATTAATATTTTCCGATTCGGAAGAATATTTAAATAAATTCGGAAGATATGTTTGTTTTAATGAATTATTCGTATATTTATTCCGAACAAATTCGGAATAAATGACTGATTATGCTTCAATAAAGATAAAATCTAAGACAAAAAATTCTGCCGATAGATTAATGAAAAAATTTGAGATGAACGGTCTGGAATTTTATGATTCTGTTATGGAATACTTTGAAATTACGGGGGTCAATCCTAAAGACCATGTAATACTTTCACCTGCAGAAGAACTAAAGAAATTCCGGGATACAATAGTGTCATTCATGCGAAAACAGGAGAATGATTTTATAAAACCCACCTTTGGAAAGATGGATACTTTGATTGCAAGATTTACAGATTATATAAATGAAGAAGCACCTAAAAGAGGGGAGACCACAGGGCAAAACAAGGTTAAATCTTTAGCTCTTTCCGGGGAAATATCCACGGTAGAAAAGAAAGGATCTTTGGTAAGTGAAGCTGTAAAAAATGATGTAAATTCTGAGGAGTATAAAGATCTCCAAGAGAAGCTTAATAAATCAGAATTAAAATTAAAAACAACCAAAGAATATCTTGAAAATATACTTTCACACACTGAATATAAAATTACAGGGATTGAAAGAAAACCTGTTATTGAGCTTCCAATGGGAGATATAAACGAGTACAGAAAATACTTAAAAACGCTTTAATGTACGTTAAGATTCACTCATCAAAAAAGGATAATAACAGGGGTAGTTGTAACTCCCTCATTAATTATCTGGAGAAAGAGAACCTGGAGAAAGATCTCTTGAGCCAGACAAAGTTTTTTGATCATAGTAGCAGCGACGTTTCTTTCTATTCCGCCCAGGCAATTATTGATAATAACAAAGGGAAACTAAAGAAAGACGAGACCAAGTTTTACATGATTTCTGTTAACCCAAGCAAAGACGAACTTAAGCATATTGGAAGAAAAGTTTCGGGGAGAGAGATAAAAAACATATCGCAACTTACCACCATCGAGCTGAAACGTTACGAGGAAGCTTTGAAGGATTATACCCGGAAAGTTATGGATGAGTACGGTAAAAACTTCAACCGGGGATTAACAGGCGAAAGCCTTGTATACTTTGGAAAGGTTGAGCATACCAGGTATCATGGAAGGGACTCAGCGGAAGTGAAAGAAGGACTATATAAAGCCGGAGATAAGAAGGAAGGCCTACAAACACACGTGCATGTAGTTGTTTCAAGAATGGACCAGTCGAAGAAGATCAGCTTAAGCCCGATGGCAAATGCCAAAAACTCAAAAAACGTATTAAACGGCAAAGAGGTCCAGATCGGCTTCGACCGGATGAAATTTGTACAGAGCTGTGAAAAAAGCTTTGATACAAATTTTGATTACAAACGCTCACAGCAACATACGTTCTCTCATTATCACACGATGAAGAACCAAATGAGAAATATCGCAAAGAGTGTTGCTATGAGTATCGCAAGAGATGTGCCGGGGGTAAAAGAGTATAACAAAGCTTCACAGGTTGTAAATACTGCAGTGAACCTGGCTAATGCTAAAGATCCTCTGGATGCTCTCTCGGCAGTTTTTAAACAGGTACCAGGAGCTAAAGAATGTATTAAGGCAATTAATTACGCCTATAATCCGTCTCAAATTGTCCTGGATATAGGTAAAAAGGCTTTATCCATGGGCTTAAGCGCAGGATCTCTCTAAATAGATTTAAAGCCTAACAACAAGCGCTTTGTGAATTGTTTTCTGTCTCTGTAAAGCTCCTGGGGCATTCCACGGACGATTAGTCACAAACAATGTACCTGAATGGATTTATATATTATGGGGGGATGCTCTTGAAAGCCCTCCAACCTCCTGTACTGTTACAAAAACAACAGTTGAAAACGATCCTTTCTAAAATTTACTTTATGAAATAAACAGCGTTTAAGTGACGTTTAGTAACTTTAAACGCTGTTTATTAATCTATTTCTTATGAAAAAACCTTTGCTCTTATCTACCGGCATTTTATTCTTGTTCATTATCAATGCATCTTCTCAGGGAAAGGAAAAACCACTATTTTATAAAAACCAGATCGGAATTCAGTTCAATCCATTTATAAATGAACGGTTGCTGAGTACCGGAGGGCTTAGGATGATAGATGTTGTTTCGTCCTTGCGCTATGGGTACAGGATTACCAAAAATGTTACTACCGGAATGGAATTTTCCTGCGGTTTCCCAATTAACATAAATTCAGGTCAAAACTTTCGTTACTTCAATTATTTTGGATATAAGATAGGTTTATATGCCAGATACTCAATTCTAACTGAGAAAAGATTTCAGGTGTTTGCAGAAGCTTCTCCTTACTTTTCTCACTACTGGAGGGAATTGACTTCATCATCTGACCAGACTCCATACAGAGATAACAAATTCGGATACTATGTTGCACCTGGTGTGACCTTGTACTCAAAAAGCAAAAGAATAAGCTTCGATCTATATTACAAATTCTCGAATCTCGTGTTTATAAACGGCAATAATTCAGTACTGTCATATAAAGTCAACTACAATTTTTGATGCATCTCTTTCTTAAAACTATCGTACTTATCGCCATTCTGACTTCTTTTCAGTCATGCAAGAAAGTGATTGATATAGATCTTCCTCCTACCGATTCAAAAGTGGTTGTCAACAGCTTTTTTACTGAGGATTCTCAGATAAAGATTCATTTATCAAAAAGCATTGGAATCCTTGATAATATAATTCCTGAATGTACTGATGCTACAGTATTCGTAAGGGGAAATGATATTTTAATTGATACAATGTACTTAGAATCCGGATATTACTATTCGCATATAAAGGCAGAAAAAAATAAAAAGTATTCTTTAGAGATCACTATACCGGGGATGGACACTGTTTTTTGTGAGGATATTATTCCTGAAAAAACATTTTTACAAAACTATGTTTGTACCGATTCAGTACTAATTGACGAGGATGGAATGGTAATAAATGAACTTAAACTTGATTTCCAGGATCTTGCCGGACCAACTTTCTATGAAGTAGAATTGACTGCAACTGATATAATCAGTAACTATAATTGGAGGCCTTGGTTTAAGAAAAACTCTGATCCTATAATTACTTCGACCGGTCTTCTTGATTATAATCCCGGAACACTGATTTTCACCGATAAAATGTTTGACGGGAAACATTGCTCGGTAAAAATTTATTTTGCCTTCGACTGGGATCGGAATAATAACATAAAAATTACATTCAGATCAATATCAGAATCTTATTACAAATACAAGGAGAAGCAGTTTGCTTATTTATTCAGCCTTGAGAATGACATTTTCAGTGGAATGAGCGAGCCAATTAACCTTTATTCAAACATTACTGGCGGCTATGGAATCTTTGCAGGCTACACTTCTGATGAAAAACCAATAATCGTCTCCGGCAAATGATAAAGAGATTCATAATATTTCTGGCTCTTTGTGTATTGTTTACTCACGGGTATTCACAAAAGGTATCTATAAGCGGTTATGTTGCAGATGCCGCATCGGGCGAAAAAATAATTGGCGCTACAATAACCACCTCCGATAATATGAGTTATGCAATCTCAAATAGTTATGGTTATTATATTCTCACACTGAATTCATCAAACGATTCTGTTAAACTTCAGGCCTCTTTTGTTGGTTTTTCTCCTTCATTCTTTACAATAAAACCTGATCAGAATTTAAAGATTGACGTTGCCTTAAACACGAGGAATATTCTTGATGAAGTAATTGTAAGCGCTGAAAAGAGTAACACTTATGAGAAGAGAAAGGAAATGAGCATTGTATCGGTGCCTGTTACAAAAGTTACTGTTATGCCTTCTCTTGGCGGAGAATCTGATTTACTTAAATCTCTGCAGCTTATGCCCGGCGTACAATCGGGAAATGAAGCATCCAGCGGATTATATGTCCGTGGGGGAAGTCCTGATCAGAATCTGATGGTTATCGATGATGTCCCGATTTATTATGTAAATCATCT
>Ga0302206_1000869_pt1 | contig 11536 bp, 10 predicted proteins | sample II_Fen_E2_1_FD_194581 | JGI IMG/M metagenome (GOLD analysis project Ga0302206, IMG submission 194581) | Peat permafrost microbial communities from Stordalen Mire near Abisko, Sweden - II_Fen_E2_1 | ecosystem: Environmental > Terrestrial > Soil > Wetlands > Permafrost | place: Sweden: Abisko...
AAGAAAGACATATAAACCGGATAAAACTATTTAATCCGTTTTTATTATTGAAATTATATAAAAACCCTTATATCAGAAATTAAATGCTTTGATGCTGAGAAGTAGGAGTGAAGCCAAAGAATAATTGGTATGTAATGCATAAAAAATCCGGATTTGAAGAATCAAATCCGGATTTTTATGCATCTTATTTCTTTAAAACATTTAAATCTTTTGCCCACTTTTTTTGCCATTCAGGGTATTTTTTCAATACTTTTTGTGGTTCGTAATTATACCATCCATATCCGTCGCGTCTTTCCCTTGCCACCTCAGCAAGCGAATATACGACTTTATTATCGCGGTTACAAAACATAGGTCTGTGGGTTTTAAGTTCATAAAAACGGGCCCAAATAGGTCGGGCGGTACTGTCGATAACAACGACACGATCGGATACGGAGACTTTATAAGGAGTTTGTGTTTTTGGGGCCTCAATGGTTTTTACCCGGGTATTATGAATGATGGATGCATCAAACCAGGTAACTGCATGTTGTATGGCCTCTATCGTTGCCTTATCAGGCTGTTCAATACTCATTAAAAACAACACCAATTCTGAACTTTCTTTGTTACAAATGCAGGGAGGTTCAAATTTACGGGCCCATGCCGGTTGCAAAGTCACTTCATCATATTGCTGGCACCAGGCAGTCAGTTGACCATTATCAATAATCTGAGTTTTAAGTATACAGTCCAGTCCTTTATTATATGCTGATTGTAGCTTTCTATTCAGGTTGCTGTCAATAAAATCATATGGAGGATTGCCATCCAATATATCTTTCAATAATTGCATGATCCCAAGCATTGCACCATCATTAAAAGTAATATGACTGCTGTAGTTGTTTTTTTCAAGTGGATAATATTGGGGCCAGCCACCATTTGAATATTGCGATTTCAATATAAAATTCAACCCTTTTATACAACCGGCTTTGTATTTTTCCGATTTAGTCGTGTAATAAGCACTGGCTAAGGCTGCAATCTGAGTATAGGTACTTCCGTTATCAAAAGTAGTATTTGTCTGTCTTTTACCCTCTTTGACGATGTTGGCTTGTTGAGGTGACAGAATAGCAAAAAAGTCGTAATTTTTAGGCCAGCCACCGTTGTCTTTCTGAAACAACAACAAATTATCGGCTATTTTAGAAATTTCGGAAGGTTTATATCGGGGTTTTGCCGGAAGGGCATTAATCATATTATGTTTATCGGCTATGCTGTACCAATGATTGGAATTATCCGAGAAAGTCGAATATTCAATAGTTGCAGATGGCTTATTTACTTTTGAGGTTTGTGCAAAAGTAATACCTGAAAATAAGAACAACAGAATAATAGAGTTCCTCTTAAAAAATCGGGAAACACGAATAGAGAATGATGAGAACTTCATACTGAATGATTTGAATTTAAATAAATGGCAGTTGACAAAATTAAAACTATTTATCAAACTCTATGTGTAAAATATGCCTTAATAAGTCCATTTATTGATTGAATTCAATATTATTGCTTAAAACTCGAAATATAGAGTTCTTCTACCTTGGTTCTTGCCCATGGAGTCTTACGTAAAAATTTCAAACTTGAATTAATGCTTGGATTTTCATAGAAACAGTTAATGCGAATACGATTGGAAAGTTCTTCCCAACCATAGTATTCGTGTAATTGTATCAGGATCTCTTTTAATGTAATACCATGTAACGGATCTGTCGATTGTTCTGTCATAAATACTGATTTATTTTAAAATGCTTGTTTAATAAGGTATTGATACTTGTCTCTACGGATTTTCCAGACAATTGAATGTGCGTATAGTATACCTTATTTTTTGAATTTGATCCTGTATAGTTTATAAATTAGAAATCCAATTCCACCGAATACTATCAATCCCCATAGATTGATGATGAAAACCAAGACAGCTTCAAGTATATACCAGCCATTCGATAAAGCATCGACTATTTTTGTTCCAAGGCCCGGTTGGTACTCCCTTGTTCGTTCATCATTTGAAATCAATTCGTGTTTAATAGTCTGCGACTGATACATAATCAGGTTTATGGTACTGAAATTCAACTGATCCCTCAACGACAGGTTTGATATCCGTGCATTGTCTGCTTGTTCCTGTCTGTTTATTACCAATTCTTCAGCCTGAGTTGTTTCTTTTAATCTCTTTCCCCGGTTTGTAATAGCTCTGGTCAGCCGGGTTTCATTAGTGACCGATCTGTTGATGGTCAGGTTATTCGAAAGCAATTGTAAGGCTACATCATCCGCTTTTATAATCCGATAATCCAGAAAATCGATGTTCTTTGCTATTTCTTTCAACGTGGTATCCAACCGGCTATTTGGCACACGCAATGTGATGGTATTACTAACGGTATAGCGTGTTGTTAGTAATAACGAATCTCTGCTTACTTTTTCTGATTCATGTTCATCAATATTACTCGTCAGGTTGGTAAAGGTAATAAAACCTCCCTGACGTGCCGCAAGATCTTCAATATTATAGGTAGATTTAATAACACTCTTCACCTTAAATTTCAGATCGGCGGTGCGGATAAATTTGTGTGTCGAATCTTTTTTATTTTCAACGACAGCCGAAGATGAAGCCAACGCAACAGAAGTACTATCCGATTTTATTGATTCTTCAGCTTTTTTAGGTGAACAACCAATACATGCGAAAACCAGTATGATTCCAAAAGTAAAATGTGATATTTTCATATGAGAGATTTGATTGACTGAATCTGTATTTAGAAGATATTTTTTTTAATATTTATTTATAAAATTAAGACACTCTAAATACTTAGTAATTGTAGATATTTAATGATCTGTTTGTTAATCAATAAAAGCTTGCATTTCAGGAAACTGGAAATTATTAATTCTTTTTACTACTTTCTTTTGTTTCTGACATTTAAAACATAATCTTTTATTCCTGATATCATTTTTTCAGACAGTTGGAAGGCGAACGATGGGTTTCCCGGTAAAATAATTTCATACAGAATATATTCATCCAGCATGTTTTTTTCGGCAGCTTCTTTTAGAATCCGTAACTGAGGATCTTTATTAATTTTCGTTTTTGCATTCACCTGAGCAACAATAAGAGCCAATAAACATTCTCTGTCTTCCAGAGTTGAATGCTGTCCTTTTGGAACACCCATGGATTCACTGTAACCGGGTTCATACATCCATAATGCTTTAGCCATTGCATATCCCACCCATTTATTATCCATTGCAACACTTACCGTACTGTCCGATAACTTCTTTATTTCAATCTGTGGATTAAAGTACCAGTCAGTAGTATCTCTTTTTGCTTTTGAGAATATCGAATTCATTGATTGCTTTATCCTTCGGTGGTTTCGGTTTAATATCCTGGCAATAACTATTTCATCAATTGAATTTTTCAAATTATTCGTTGTGATATAGTTATCTGCTAAAAACCAATGCGCCATATAATCGATGTAGTTTTTACTGATAGCCTTCCGGTACCAAAAGATTGAATTTTGATAATCTCTGTTCTTTTCGTACATCTGACCAATGTAAGTCATGATAAAATAGAGCGATGAATCGACTTCTAAAGTTGTTTTATAGGCTGCCAGTGCATTCTCGTAATCTTTTGCCTGAAAATAGATTTCTGCCTTTTGTAATTTTGGTTCTGCCTTTGTATTTACAGTATATGGAGAAGTGGTGATGTTCGAATCGGTAACGATTCGGTAGCTGTCATTTAGATTCAACTTTTCAGAATAATCGATACCCGATACCGGTTTGTCCAACATTTTAACCTGGTACCCTATTTTGGAACTACTCATTATTTTGAGTATTTCATTCGTAGAATGAATCTTCTGAGAATAGACTGATCCGGAAATCAAAAAGAGGGAAAGAATTGCAAATGCTTTTTTCATTGAGTTATTAGTTAAAATAAATTTGAAAATATTTTTACATCCTTCGGTAAGTAAATAATAATGAACAATTAATACAGAATAATTTTCAAAATACAGAATATCAATACTTTGAAAATTAACTAATAGATCATTCAATAGTTGCAATTACATATCAATGTCGTTTAGTCAGTAATTTTTATTAGAAACACCCATAGTGTCCGTCAACTGAGGGACACTAAGGGATTAACTAACTAAACGAAATTGAAATACATATGTTCTTTACTTAGATTATTTTTTATTCAACTCATCGAGTTTATTCTTAAATTTTATTTTTAGATCAGGGAGATAATTATTGATTACATTCGTCATCAAATCATTTTGAATAGATGGTGATTGTTCAATAAATTTCTTGCCTTCGGGTGAATTATAAAATTCAATGTATTTCTGGATTTCCGGTTCCGTGAAATATTTATCATAGATTTTAACCATATCCTCATTGATCAGTTTCCTGCTAAACTCTTTGGTTTCACTCATGACATATGAAAAATATTCTTGTTGAATGCTGTCTTTCTTTGCATTTTTGAGTTCCGAAGCTTGATTCTGAAACATTTTAGACATATTGTCCACCATGCCATTAATCATTTTATCGGAATTCATTAATTCGAAAAGCTGGACGATCTTATCTTTTTTAGTCTGTGCCGAAAGATTGAACGACATAAAAATTACCAGAATGACCGGCAGAAATAATTTTTTCATAGTGAATTGTTTTTGATTTGTTTATAACCCGACAATTTTATCGGGTTTAATGATTTAAGCCTCAAAACTACACTTTCATTTTCACATTTACAAATTTTATCTTAACTTTATTCAATTCTATTTGACAATTTCAGCTATTTTTGGAAACATCTGTTATCATAAGATTACACATTCTCTTTTTAGTTATGAAATAATATAAACATGGAGTAGGAGTAGGGTTGTACTTAAAAGTATGATAAACCATTTAATTCGAGGATCCCCACAAAAAAAACAAACGCCTTTATAAAATAAAGACGTTTGCAAATCGATGATTTCTTTTCAGTTAAGAAAAGAGATGATGCTCAATATGATATTTCGACCTTGCTCTTATAAATTTCTTCATCAAATAAATGATGAAATATATATTCCGCCAGATCTTTTCGGGATACCGAGGAGGGTTTTACTATATTTTTATTAATGCTGATGCGGTAATTACCTGTTTTCAAACTGTTGAGTAATCGTGAAGGGCGAATTACTGTCCAGTTCAGTCCGGAATTATTCAAAATACTTTCCATCAGCAGCATATCAGCTATTGAGTATTTAAAGATGCGTTGTAAAATATTTTTTATCTCAAATTTAATCAGAAAAGAAGCATTCTGAGGTATTTCAATGGCTCCGTTTGATAAGCAGATAAGGCGTTTTACTCCTCCTGCCTGCATAGCTTTCATAATGTTAGTTATCCCCCCGGAATAAACGGTTGTTGGTTCTCTTTTGTGATACCCTAAACAGGATACAACAGCATCTTTTCCCACCATAGCACTTCTGAACGTCTCAGGTTCAAATACATCTCCCCGGATAATTTTCAATAAAGGATGCCCAAATATGTAATCTTCCGTGTTCCGTACAATGACTGTAACTTCATATCCTGCATTTAATGCTTCATGTACGACCTGTTTCCCGGTTCCTCCTGAAGCTCCAAAAACAATTATCTTTTTCATTTCGTTCGTTTTATAGTTCTGCAGGAACATTCCTACCCTTAAAATCTTAACTATAACGGAAAATAGGAAAGAGATATTGCATCAGTTAAAGAAGTTTCACGCGAATGACTTATCTATAACAATTGCCCATCGATTTGACTAAATATGTTTATGTGAGTATGGATTCCTTCTAAGTTTTCTATTTTCAACATGAAATTTGCCAGTCGGGTATGTTGATCTATTTTTCAACACCGTCAATAGGATATTTCCACCTTACTCTTATATGTTTTTTCGTCTTCCAGATGATGAATTATATAATGTGCCAGGTCAGCACGTGTCAGCGTAGACATTCCAGGTAAATAATCATTGAGTACCGACCTGTAAATCACTGTTTTATCACCATTAAGAAGGCGCGGAGGACGAATCACTGTCCAATTCTGATCTGATTTACCAAGGATCGTTTCCATTACCAACATGTCGGCATAACTATGTTTAAATAACCGTTGTAATACGTTTTTAATGATAAATTTCATTATGAATGAGGCATTTGGTGGTACTTCAACCGCACCTGCCGAAAGACAGATAATACGATTCACATTCACTTTTTTCATGGCCGTTAAAATATTCGATACTCCTTCTGAATAAACAGTCGTAGGCTCCCTGTTCCGTGATCCAAGGCAGGATATGACTACCTCTATTCCAAAAAATGCATTTTCGTAAGTCTGTGGTTGAAGCACATCACCCTTGATAATCCTCAACTGTTCATGACGAATTGGAAATAATTCGGGTTGTCGAAGTACAACAGTAACCTGATTACCTGCTTCTAACGCCTGTGCTGCTACTTCAAGACCTGTTCCGCCTGAAGCTCCGAATACCATGATGTTTTTCATTTATTTTTAGTGTTTTATTGTTTGGTTTGTATCGTTGACAACTATTGATTTGATTTAGCGCTTACTTATTGACAGTGAAAATTATTAAATTTAGTCTTTTCAGGGTGACAAAGATACACAAAGATAAATACATATTAAAGAGTGTGGTTATATCTGAAACAGATAGAATTTATTTTTTAATAAAAGCATTTATCTCTTGAAATAGTTAAGTGATCGAATGAACATTTGTTTGCGAAGCTCAATAATTTAATGTAATTTTACGTAAATAATTTGTATTTTTAGAAACAGTCAAAATAATCATTCATTTAAAGAAAGGGAATTACCATGATCTATGTGTATGTAGCTATTTTTGTTGTCCTCGTATTTTTTAGTGGGATTAAAATTATTCGTCCTACCGAACGGGGCCTGATTGAACGACTCGGAAAGTATATTAAATTTGCTCATCCCGGTTTCCATTGGATTATCCCCATCATTGATAAAATGTATGTGGTCAATGTAACCGAACAAATGGTGAACGCTGACCCTCAGGAAATTATTACCAACGACAACCTGAATGCCAGTGTGGATGCACAGGTTTACTTTCGTGTAAAAGCCGAAGAAGAAAGTGTGAAAGGTGCCATCTATAATGTCAACAATTACAGGTACCAGATTGTCAACCTGGCACGTACCACCCTTCGTAACATTATCGGTACGCTGACTCTTAAATCCGCCAACAGCGAACGTGGAAAAATAAATGCAGAACTTTACAATACCCTGCATCATGAAACCATGAACTGGGGCATTGAAATTGTACGTACTGAACTCAAAGAAATTGATCCTCCCAAGGATGTACAGGAAACCATGAATAAAGTGGTAAAAGCCGAAAACGAAAAAATTGCTGCAATCGATTCGGCTACTGCTGCCGAAACCGTTGCCGATGGTATAAAACGTGCTTCCATCAAAGAAGCCGAAGGATTCAAGCAATCGAAGATCCTACATGCCGAAGGAGAAGCCGAAGCCATTCGCCTGGTGAACGATGCTGCCAACAAATATTTCATTGGCAATGCCCAACTGTTGCGTAAACTGGAAGCTGTGGAAGTATCCTTATCGAAAAATGCCAAGATTGTTATTCCTACCGGCAGTGAACTGATAAATATCATCGGGGATATGGCCGGTGGTATTATTCCTATTGAAACGAAATCGAAGACTAAATAATAAATCAGATTTGACAACTTTTCTTGTGCGCAGCATTACTTGTTGAATAAGAAAAGTTGTCAAATTCATTACAACCTCATTCAAACCCTCGCTTTTCCGGTAATTGATTCAACTGTAAGCTTTATCACCATCACTCTATCGATCAGTTTATCAATATACTCTCTGCCTTCGGGAATAAAATCGCCCGAATACTTCCCGATTATTTGTAGTAAAGCTTCCTGTTTTTCATCTCCTTCCACTTCTGCAGTATTTCCGGAGGCTATTACACTTTCATACAAAGTTCCAAATTTAGACGGCAATACATTGGTTTTACCCACTACACAAAAGGATACTTTGTTATTATTTCTCAAATACTCCACTTTGGATCCTTCCAGAGCACAATGCAGATAAATATTATTTTTGTAAAATACGAAATTTAACGGTACTCCATATCCTTCTTCCGATGGTGTGCACATGGATAATATCCCGTATTCCCCTTTTTGTAAGATATCAACGGCCTCAGATTGGCTTATCTCCCTGTCTTTTCTTCTCATACTATTATTTGTCTTTTTAATTTATTTTTTCTCTCACCATGCAAATTTACATAAAATATCTATCTGTTTAAATCATTATAAATACCACGGAATAAATTCCATTGCTACAATATCCATTACCATGGAATGAATTCCATGGCTACAATATCGGTCGTTCCTACGGAACTTCCTGTTCTATGGCTGTCAATGCCGTAGGCATGACCGATATATTGTTGCGCAGGGTTTTAACCCTGGTAAGAATAATAAAAAATAATGAAGATTAATGAAGATCAGGAAGATTAATGAAGATTAGAAAGATTAATGAAGATTAGAAAGATAAATAAAGGTTAGGTATGGTTCACTTCCCATTTTAAATATTATCTTAAATCATTTAAATATACATCTTATTTTTATTTTAGATTTGTTAACCTTTTAATGATAAGAGATATCTAAGATATATACGTAAGTAAACTAAGATAAAACTGAGAAAATAGTAAAAACGGGAAGTAAAGGGAAACCAAAGGGAAGCCGAAGGGAAACCGGAGATAAAGCAACTAAAAATAGAACCAAATAAGCACGGATTAAAGAAAAATCAGTCGGGTAGGGGGATTGGGATGTGATTTTTTGAAATTTAGGTATGGAAGCAGGGAAGGAAGTCTGTTTTATGGAAACAGACCCCAAAAAAACTTACAACCAATTATATTCGTCTAAATTTACATTAATTGGACGGAATTTTTTTTGTAAAACCATTCTGTTAAATCTTCACTGCAATTTAGCAGTCTTCTTTTGTTTGCTAATTTGATACACAGCATGATAATTAAACTTTTCCGGATAGATCCTTGCCGGAATCAACATAAAACCTTCTTTTTGAAACGTATGAAATACGGAGAATAATTGGAAGAATGATTCAATTTGATTGCAGGAACTGCTGAGTATTCTCACAATTGAATGGTAATAATTTTATAGGATTACAACGTACTGAATGAATGGTTATTAATTCGAATTACAGACCATTCTCAGGGGTTGGAAAAAATGTATCCAATAAGCCTATAATTTATATTATGTAAAATAGGATTCTTAAAAAGGGGGATACGCTTCATGTTGAATGATTGAACACCGCTTCCCCGAAAAAACAACAGAGTCACTAAACCTTCAAGGATTAGTGACTCTGCAAATTAATTATGACTAAAGCAAACTCTTTACAGGATTATGCTTTTTTCTCTTTGATATCCACTACCAGATTCAATTCATCCAACTGAGCCGGATCAAGTACGGCCGGCGCATCCATCATAACATCCCTTCCGGAGTTATTTTTTGGAAAGGCAATGCAATCGCGTATACTATCCAGTCCGGCAAACAAGGATACAAAACGGTCAAGACCGAAAGCAAGTCCTCCGTGAGGTGGCGCACCGTACTGGAATGCGCTCATCAGGAAGCCAAACTGTGCCTGTGCCTTTTCTTCTGTAAAACCAAGCAGATGGAACATACGGTTTTGAAGTTCGCTGTTATGAATACGAATGGATCCACCCCCCAGTTCTACTCCGTTGACTACCATATCGTAAGCATTGGCACGGACCTCGCCCGGATCAGTATCCAGTAGCGGAATATCTTCCGGTTTTGGCGATGTAAATGGATGATGCATAGCGAAATAGCGTTGTAATTCTTCATCGTATTCGAACAATGGAAAATCAATCACCCACAGTGGTGCAAAGACATCCTTGTTACGAAGACCTAACTTCGCTCCCATTTCCAGGCGTAATTCGCATAAAGCTTTTTGTGTCTTGCGTTTAGCCCCTGCCAGCATCAGGATCAGGTCGCCCGGTTTGGCGTTGAATTTAGCAGCAATGACTTTTAAATCGTCGTTTGAGTAGAATTTATCCACAGACGACTTGTAGGTTCCGTCGCCTTCGCAGCGGATATAGATCATTCCCTTCGCCCCTATTTGCGGACGTTTTACGAAATCAGTGAGTTCATCGAGTTGTTTGCGGGTATACACGGCACATCCGGTGGCACAAATACCTCCTACATAGGGAACGCTGTCGAAAACAACGAAATTACGTCCCGAAACTTCTTCTTTCAGCTCAACGATCTTCATGTCGAAGCGGATATCCGGTTTATCGGAGCCATACAACCTCATAGCTTCGTGCCAGGTCATACGGGGAAAAGCATCTGCAAAATCAATATCCTTGACAAATTTGAATAAATGTTTCACCATGCCTTCGAAAATCTGCAGGACATCTTCCTGATCGACAAATGACATTTCACAATCGATCTGGGTAAACTCAGGCTGACGGTCGGCACGCAGGTCCTCATCGCGGAAACATTTCACAATCTGGAAATAACGGTCAAAGCCTGATACCATAAGCAATTGCTTGAATAATTGCGGGGACTGGGGCAAGGCATAAAACTCTCCCGGATTCATACGGGATGGTACTACAAAGTCGCGGGCACCTTCGGGGGTTGATCCGATCAGTACCGGAGTCTCCACTTCCATAAAGTTCAACTGGTCCAGGAAACGGCGGGTTTCGAAAGCCATGCGGTGACGCAGTTCCAGGTTATGACGTACTGTATTACGGCGTAAATCAAGGTAACGGTACTTCATGCGGATATCATCACCACCATCGGTATTGTCCTCGATGGTAAAAGGTGGTGTTTTCGATTCATTCAGAACATTCATTTCAGAAACAAGGATTTCGATATCGCCGGTTTCCATGTTGGCATTCTTATTACTGCGTTCGGCCACTTCACCAACAGCCTGAATAACATATTCGCGGCCCAGAGAATTAGCCAGATCGAATAATTCAAGATTTACATCCTGATTGAACACCAACTGAGTGATGCCATACCTGTCGCGGATATCCACGAATGTCATACCACCCATCTTGCGGGTACGTTGGACCCAACCGGCCAGTGTTATTTTACTTCCTACATTGGTAATGCGAAGCTCGCCACAATTGTTTGTTCTGAACATATTTGAAATAATTTATAATTCAAAATGCATAATTCATATTTAAAGATTTGATAGACAAGCCCAAAATATAAATACACAGGTCTGATTTGTTTTTATTTTTGAAAAACAAAAGTACTAAAAAAAATTCAATCGATAAAAAATATTTTAATTTGATAAAACATGAAATTTCGCCATTAAATACAGTTGATTATAAAAAAAACAGGTTAAATTTCTCTATGAGAATTTAACCTGAAATAAAATTAAATGATTGATATCGGGTAAAAAGAAATGTAGCCTGAACAAAACCATTTAAATTATTGTTCAATATCCTTTTTTAATTTTTTAGTTTTTTAATTTCAGGGAAATCTTGAAAAAATCGATTTGTGAGTGCTTTTGCACCTGT